>Ga0181564_10003054_pt1 | contig 14452 bp, 12 predicted proteins | sample 011ome_24_FD_134512 | JGI IMG/M metagenome (GOLD analysis project Ga0181564, IMG submission 134512) | Coastal salt marsh microbial communities from the Groves Creek Marsh, Skidaway Island, Georgia - 011513CT metaG (megahit assembly) | ecosystem: Environmental > Aquatic > Marine > Intertidal...
CTGTGTGGAATTTTTCTAATGTGCTTTTTCCAAAAGCTTGTTGTCCCATTAAAATTATTTTCATTGTATCTCCTTAAAATAATTGGCGCTTATACAGCACCCGCTTCTTTGACGGCTTTAATTTCGTCATCATTATAATTACAAAACTCTTTTAGGATTTCATCAGTATGTTCTCCTAATAAGGGTGATCTTTTTACTACTGCAGGAGAATCGGATAATTTTATTGGATTGCCCACTGTTAAATACTTCCCTCTAACAGGATGATCTACTTCAACAATAGTTCCTGTTTGCCTTAATCCCTCATCTTCTGCGATTTCTTTTAATGATAGAATTGGCCCGACTGGAATGTCTAGAGGGTTACAAATATCCATAACTTCGAATTTTGTTTTAGTCATAGTCCACTGTTCAATAGTACTGAAGATCTCGTTCAATCTGGGAAGTCTAGCATTTGGAGTTGCATAATTTTCATCTTCTTTCCACTCTGGCTTACCAATTACATCGCATACTTTTTCCCAAACTGCCGCTTGAGTAATAAAATAAGTATAAGCATTAGGATCAGTCTCCCAACCTTTACATTTAAGAATTTTTCCAGGCTGACCGCCACCTGAGTCGTTTCCAGCTCTTGGTGTTGTGTCTCCAAAAGGAATGTTTTCACCAAACTGTGAGTACTCCTTTAAAGGACCGTGAGCAAGTCTCTGCTGGTCTCTTAGTTTTACTCTACAAAGATTTAAAACGCCATCTTGCATTGCTGCAGATACTCTTTGTCCTTTGCCGGATTTTTCTCTATGAAATAGTGCGGTCACAATACCTAAAGCTAAATGAAGGCCGGTTCCGCTATCGCCAATTTGAGCGCCGGTGACCATAGGAATATCTCCAAGCATACCCGTGGTAGATGCTGAACCACCAGCACACTGGGCGACGTTCTCATATACTTTACATTCTTCATATTTACCTGGTCCAAATCCCTTGACTGATGCATAAATCATTCGAGGATTAATTTCTTGGATTTTTTCCCAAGAGAAACCCATACGATCTAATGCGCCAGGAGCAAAGTTTTCAACCATGACATCACATTCTTGAATTAATTTAGTAAATATTTTTGCTCCCTCAGGATTTTTAGGATTAAGAGTAATACTTCTTTTGTTTGAATTTAACATTGTAAAGTAAAGACTGTCAGCATCAGGGATATCCCTTAGCTGAGCACGAGTAGCATCACCTACTCCTGGTCTTTCAACTTTAACAACATCAGCTCCAAACCAAGCTAAAAGCTGAGTACATGTCGGTCCTGATTGAACATGCGTCATGTCCAATACTTTTATTCCTTTAAGAGCTTCCATATATATTTAAACTTTCCTAGATTATTTATACATAGTTTGGTTTTTAGTACCTGGTGCAAACTCTTCTATGTCTACCCAAATATTAACCAATGCAGGAGTTCCAGCTTTAACCGCTTCTCTTGCTCTTTGAAGTGCAGGTTGTAAGCCCTTTGTTACGCGAACGCTCTCACCGTGATCACCCAATACTTTTGCAAACTCATCAAAGTTCACATCGCCAAGGATGTTTCCGATATTACCTTTTTCTTCACCGTATTTCATAATCTGACCAAAACGGATTTGGTTTTGAGCTGAGTTATTACCAATGACCGTTAAAACAGGAGCTTTGTGTCTGACAAAAGCTTCAAAGTCCATACCTGTCATTGAAAACGCACCATCACCACAATAGAGAAGAACTTCTCTCTCAGGAGCAGCAATTTTTGCAGCTAAAGCATAGGGTACACCCACACCAAGTGTTCCTAGAGGACCTGGATCCATCCAAGCACCAGGTTGTCTAGGTTGAACTGCCTGTGCACTGATCGTAACTACGTCACCACCATCACCAATATAAATTGTGTCATCATTTAAAAACTGATTTAACTCCCATGCAACTCTATAAGGGCTAATTGGAGATTTGTCAGTAGTAAAGGTTGGCATAAGCTTTTCCAGAGCTGACTCTTCGCCCGCTCTTAATTCATTAAACCAATCTGATCTATCTTTTTTGGTACCAGCTTCAGAAATTGCTTTTAATGTAGTTCCAATATGACCGACTAAACCTAGAGAAATATCTCTATTTTTTCCAACTGTTCTGTAGTCCATATCGATTTGGATAACAGTTGCATTTGGGTTTAATCTTTTTCCATAACCCATTCTGAAGTCAAATGGAGTACCAACAATTATAATGCAGTCTGACTTAGTGAATGCATTTCTTCTCGTTCTATGAAAATGATGAGGATCTCCTGGTGCAAGTGAGCCACGAGCAGCTCCATTTAAATAAGCAGGGATATTAAGATTTCTTACAAACTCAACTGCTTCATTTGTTGACTGGCATGTCCAAACCTGTTGACCTAATAGAACACAAGGTCTTTCAGACTTAGAAATAATGTCAGCAGCTTTTTGAACATCCACTGGATCAGCGAGAGTTTTAGAAGAGGCACTGTATTTTCCTGCAGCTGGGATCACAGCTTTACTTAATGGAATTGACGAGTCTAAAATATCTCTAGGAATTTCTAGGAAAGATGGGCCATAAGAACCATTTCTTGTTTCTCTAAAAGCCATTGAAACCATATCAGCACAACGCTCCGTTGACATTACTGTTGCGGCGAATTTTGTTATTGGTTGCATCATGTCAACGTGTGGTAAGTCTTGTAAAGAACCCATTTTATGTTGTGTTAATGAACTCTGACCACCAATTAAAAGCATTGGGATTTCAGCTCTAAATGCATTTGCAACACCTGTAATGGCATGTGTTGTTCCTGGTCCTGCAGTAACAACTGCACACCCAGGTTTACCTGTCATACGTGCATAACCATCTGCAGCATGTGATGCTACTTCTTCATGGCGCACGTCTATAATTTTAATTCCTTCATTTAAGCAGCCGTTGTAAATATCAATAATATGGCCGCCACATAGTGTATAAATAACTTCAATACCCTCTGCTTTGAGAGCTTTTGCTACTAGCTCACCGCCAGTAATCATTTGTTCATTTGATCCTGTAGTCATAATTTACCTCTCCGTGGTGGTATAATGTATACCAGAATAAAATACGATGCAAAGATTTTCGGGTTAGTTTTTGATGTTCTCGTGTATTCTATCCACAAGGGTTAAAGCGTGATTTTTAAGGAGTTTTTCAGCTCTTGATGCTTTGCCAGAAGATAGTGCGGCTATAATTTCAGTATGTTCATCAATTGATTGGACCGCTCTTTCAGAGATAAAAATGAATTTTTTTCTTAAAAATTGAAGGTGTATGAGTTGGGATTCTAAAATTTCACCCATCAGTTTTACTTTTGTTAATTTCATTATTTGTTGATGAAATTTAATATTATCTGCAGAGTAGTTTTCCAGATCAGATAAAACATTACTTTTAGTGTAGTGACAGAATTTATTTAATTCTTCAATTTCTTCTTTGGAAGAATGTTCAATAACCAAATGTGCTGCATACCCTTCAAGCCCTGCCCATACAGTTACTATATCAATTAATTCTTTTTTTGTTTTACGGTGAACAAATACGCCTCTTCTTGGAACTGTTTTAACAATTCCTTCTTGTTCTAATCTTGCAATAGCCTCACGTATTGGAGTTCTACTAACACCTAACTTTTCAGATAGCTGTCTTTCATCAAGATGAAAATCATTTTCTTTAAGATAAATATTTAAAGATAAAATATATTTCTTAAGAGTGTCGTAAACTTTACTTTTGAGATTTACAGGGCCGATTTTTAAGATCATTTATATCGACCCCATCATTAATTTTTGATTAGGAAGTTTTCTTAAAAATCTTTCTATAAATTGGTCCAAAAGCCGGCATTAATATCAATACAATAGCAATATACATGATAACAGCAGCAATGGGTTTTAATGAGAAGTCGAAAAATATTCCCATACTGCCATCTGAAAGAATTAGAGATTGCCTTAAAGCATTTTCCGCAAGTGGTCCTAAAACGATTGATAAAACAGCTGGAGCAACTGGATAATCAAGTTTTCTTAAGATGTAACCAAAGAAACCAAATAAAAGCATTAACCAGACATCATGAATACTTTGGGTTGGTGCATAGCCCCCTGTCACACAAAGTACAAAAATTACTGGAGCTAAAATTGCAAAAGGTATTCTCAATACCATCAAGAAAGCAGGAATAAGCGCAATATTTAAAATAAGAGTAAAGAAATTAGCAATGTATAAACTGCCAATAAGCCCCCAAACAAATTCTGGTTCTTGGGTGAAAAGTAACGGTCCTGGAGTTAATCCCCACAGGATCATTCCCCCTAAAAGGATAGCAGTCGTTGGAGAACCAGGAATACCAAGGGTAAGCATAGGCAACATACTTCCAGTACTAGCGGAGTTATTTGCACATTCTGGCGCAACAACACCCGCAGGAACACCTTGGCCAAAATCCTGAGAATTTTTAGATAATTGTTTTGTAATACCATACGCCATTAAGGATGCTGGAGTGGCACCCGCAGCAGGTAAAATACCGACAAAAAATCCTAAAAAAGAACCAATATTCATAGCCATGAAAGTTTTCTTTAAGGCTCTTAATGCTTTAAACATTTCTGCCATGTTGACAGACAGTTTAGACATTTGAACTTTTCCCTTGGTTTCTTCTAAAGTCCAAAGCATCTCTCCGATACCATAGATACCAATAGCCAATACCAAGAAATTAATCCCGTGCAAGAAACCTGGCAAACCAAAGAAAATTAATCGAGGCTTTCCAGTGATTAAATCTAATCCAATAGTAGATAAAACAAGACCAATCAAGATAGAAAAAATAGTTTTTGGGATATCATCGCCCCCTAAACCTACAAAGGTTGCGAATGCCATCACCATCAATGCGAAAGTCTCGGGCGCATTAAAACGCAATGCCACTTCAGCAAGTGGAGGGGCAAATAGAGTAAATAAAACAACGGATACAGTGCCGCCAACAAAAGAACCCACAGCAGCAGCAGTCAAAGCTGTCATAGCCTCGCCTTTTACAGCAAGAGGTCTACCATCAAAAACCGTGGCGACAGCGGTAGATGCGCCGGGTATACCTAACATAACGGAGCTGATAGCGCCGCCATACATAGCGCCATAATAAACAGCAGCTAGGAAAATAATAGCCGCAGTAGGTGGTACAATAAAAGTAATCGGGATTAAAATTGCAACACCGTTAACTGATCCTAGACCAGGCATTGCGCCTACAAATAAACCGACCAAACAACCAAATATTAAAAGCCCTAAGTTAAGAGGTTGAAAAGCAGTAAATATTCCGTCTAATAATAAGTGAAAAACATCCATTTCCATTGTTAAATCTCCTCTTAAGCCTTAATACATAAAATCGTAAACTGGATAAAATAATGGTTCTGAAATACCTTGCGGTAAAGGAATTTTCAAAAGCCATTCAAAAAACAAGAAAGTCAAAACTGGTGTGATAATAGAAAAAATAGAAATGAATAATTTACTCTTATCACTAAAATATCGTAGATAAAATGCCAAAAAGAAAACTAAAGAAAAATAAATTCCTAAAAATCCAATAGCGAATACTAATACAATCAAAGAACCAGCTGTAACAAATACATATTTAAAAGCCTCTGCATCAATAAATGGACTGTCATCCTTAGATTGAGGAGATTTTTTTAAAATAAATTTAATAATTGTTAATACTGTACAAATTAACATCCCTAAGGAGAGGTAGAAAGGTAAAAACCCTGCTCCCATGTTATCTTCTGTATTCCAAGTAATTCTATTTTGGGCACTTTTATACATAAGAGCGGCTGAGCATAATGCTAAGAAAACAGCAATTATTATCTCTGCTCTTTTTACTGTTAATTTATTTGTTATGCTCATAAGTCGCTCCTATTAATATTGTATATTAGTTGAAGTTTTTAATGATCTCACCATGCTTAGCATATTCAACTGCTAAGAAATCTTTAAGACCATAACCTTCTAACCAACTCATTAACTTACCATCATCGATGTTGAATGTTTGAAATTCATCATCCCAGTAAGTAGTGTGTAAAAGTCCTGTGTAATACTTTTCAACTTCCGCATCGATACCTGCAGGAGCCATAAAAGCTCTCATCATGTAGTACTCGAGTTCTGGATATCCTAATTCATAAGAAGAAGGAACATCTGGGAAAGCTGAGTTTCTTTCAGGAGTCATCATCACAAGTGCCTTAGAGTCACCTGATTGATAGAAGCCCATTTGCTCTGAAGGGTTGTTAACAGTAAAGTCAGACTCGCCGCCTACTAAACCTTTAGCAACTGCTCCACCGCCACTGTATGGAACATACTTCACATCAAAACCGAACATACCTCTCATCATACCGATAAGTAATTCGTCTTCTGACATGCTACCTGTACCACCAGCAACAAGGTTGCCCTGTCTTGCTAATGCTAGAAAATCATCAAAAGTATTTACACCAGCAGTGTTTTTACCTTCTGTAGCAATCCATACTAGGAATGTATCTGTAATAAGTCTAGCCAATGGTGTGAAATCATTGAAGAAATCAATACCTAATTCTGGCTGGTTAACAGGAGTTGTAAGAACGTTGTTAAGTGTAATGATAAGTGTGTGCTCATCACCAGCTTTTTTCTTAACGTATGTCATTGCCTCACCACCTGAACCACCAGCTTTGTTGATTGGAATCACAGGCTTAGATGCATAACCATTCTTTTCGATAACACCTTGAACTAATCTTGCGATTTCGTCAGCTCCTCCACCTTGACCAGCTGGGATAATAAGCTCAATAGGCTTCTTTGGCTCAAAAGGCTTTGCCGAAGAAATGGAGCTAACAGCTACTAAGGATAGAGAAACAATGACTAACGCGATTTTTTTAATTAAAGTCATAGTAATATTCCTCCTATAGTTTGAATATGTTTTTAGATTAACCTATTTATATTTTTTTCAAAAGAGAAATTATAAAAAAAATAAATTTTTTTTGTTGAAATTTAAAATTTTATCATATTTTTCAAGGCTAATTCTAATCTTATTGTCTTGTTACTTGGTATAATGTATACAATATACAAGGTTAGAAATTGAAATTCATAAATTGCAATGATGGAAAGCTATATATCGATCAGCGAGATATCGAAGACCCTAACTCGAATCAACTACAAATTGAAATTACATCTACAAGCGTTAACAGAGCAGATATTTTACAAAAAAAAGGCCACTACCCTGCCCCTCCTGGTGAAAGTGATATAATAGGTCTAGAGTGTGCTGGTATTGTCAGGAAAATTGGGGGTAATGTTAAAAAATTCAAAGAAGGAGATCAGGTCTGTGCCATTCTTGGTGGGGGTGGTTATGCAGAATTTGTAAATGTCGATGTACGGCAAGTCATGTCTGTACCCACAGGTGTGAGTTTAGCTGAAGCAGGAGCCCTACCAGAAACTATTTTAACAGTGTATGAAAATATTTTTAATATTTCAAATTTTCAAAAAAACGAAACAGTTCTTATCCATGGTGGAAGTAGCGGCATAGGGACAACCGCCATTTCAATTCTCAAAAATTATACTCCCAATATATATGTAACTGCAGGAAGTGCAGATAAGTGTCAGCGCTGCATGGATTTAGGAGCTAAGGTTGCCCTCAACTACAAAGAAGTTGACTTTGAACAATATTTTGAAGAAAAAAAAATAAAAGTGGACATTATCCTAGATATGGTTGGGGGTGATTATGTTAAAAAGAATTTAAAAATCCTTAACAAATTTGGAAGGCTTACTTATATAGCTGCACTAGGAGGTATTAAAGGTGAAGTAAATCTTCTTCATGTAATGAATAAACAATTAAAAGTTTCTGGATCTACACTTAGATCAAGATCACCCGAGGAAAAAGGCAGAATTGTCGATCAAGTCGTAAAAGAAATATGGCCTTTGATTGAACAGGGTAAATATAAACCAACTATATTCCAAACGTTTAAACTGGAAGACGTCACTGCAGCACACGCGATGATGGAAAAATCAGAACATATTGGAAAAATTTTATTGGAAGTCAAAGGAGGACAACAATGAACTTACATGAATATCAGGCAAAAACCTTGCTAAAAAAAAACGATGTAAGAGTTTTAGCTGGAGTGCCAGTCTTAAACGACAATGAAATTGATAGTGCCGTTGATTCTATCACAACCCCCGTGATGGTTGTAAAATCTCAAATTCACGCAGGTGGCAGAGGTGCTGGGAAATTCAAAGATAGCGGAGATGATAAAGGCGGTGTTCGCGTTTGTTTCTCGAAAGATGAAGCTAGAGATAATGCTCGTAAAATGCTAGGTAAAACTCTAGTTACAAAGCAAACTGGACCTGTTGGAAAAGTAGTCAACCGTCTGTATATCGAAGAAGGTTGTGATATCAAAAAAGAATACTACTTAAGCATGCTTGTGGACCGAGCCACATCTTCAATTTCAATTATTGCATCTACAGAAGGTGGAATGGAAATTGAAGAAGTAGCAGAAAGAGAACCTGAAAAAATTATTACTGTAAGCGTTTCAGGCGATCCCGTTATCAATCAAGCTAGTTTATCAAAATTAGTTGAAGGTCTTAAAATCCCAAGTAATCAAGCTGCTGACTTTGCGGATCAAATCCAAAAAATTTATACAAGTTTTTTATCTTCTGATGCATCATTAGTGGAGGTAAATCCATTTGTTTTAACTGGTGAGGGAAATTTCTTAGCGCTGGATGCAAAAATCTCCATCGATGATAATGCTCTTTACAAACACAAAGAGATTGCTGAAATGAGAGATGAAACTGAGGAAGATCCAGCTGAGATTGAAGCTTCCAAACATGAATTAAATTATGTGAAATTAGATGGAAGCATTGGATGTATGGTGAACGGTGCTGGTCTTGCAATGGGAACTATGGACATCATTAAGTTGCACGGCGGCAGTCCTGCAAACTTTTTAGATGTAGGAGGCGGTGCTACAAAAGAAAGAGTAGCGAAAGCCTTCTCCATTATTCTTCAAGATCCAAATGTGAAGGCAATCTTAGTAAACATTTTTGGCGGTATTATGAAATGTGATATCATCGCTGAAGGTGTTGTTGCTGCAGCAAAAGAACTTTCCATTCAGGTTCCTTTGATTGTTCGATTAGAGGGAACCAATGTTGAACTTGGAAAAGAAATCTTAAACAAATCAGGTCTTGCTATTATCTCTGCAGATAATTTAGAAGACGCAGCTCAAAAAGCTGTCGGGGCTTTAAAATAAGGAGAAACTCATGTCAGTATTAATTAATAAAAAAACTAAAGTAATTTGTCAGGGTTTCACTGGTGCGCAAGGAACATTCCACTCTGAACAAGCTATTAAATATGGAACACAAATGGTTGGTGGTGTTACCCCTAAAAAAGGCGGCCAAGAGCATTTAGGTTTACCTGTCTTTAACACTGTAAAGGATGCTAAAGAAAATACACAAGCAAATGCAACCGTGATCTATGTTCCGCCTCCATTTGCAGCAGGAGCTATTTTAGAGGCAATCGAAGCTGAAATGGAATTGATCGTTTGTATTACTGAAGGTGTGCCAGTTTTAGACATGCTTCAAGTAAAGAAAAAGTTAGTAGGATCTAAATCTCGACTCATTGGACCGAACTGCCCCGGTATTATCACTCCAGGTGAATGTAAAATTGGTATTATGCCAGGTCATATTCATCAAAAAGGTAAAATTGGCGTTGTTAGTCGTTCCGGTACATTGACATATGAAGCAGTTGCTCAAACATCAGCAGTGGGGTTAGGTCAAACCACTTGTATTGGTATTGGCGGTGATCCTATCAATGGTACTAATTTTATCGACTGTCTAGACTTGTTTTTAAAAGATCCGGAAACAGAAGGTATTATTATGATTGGAGAAATCGGTGGTACAGCGGAGGAAGAAGCAGCTGAATTTATCAAGAATTCTTCTATTAAAAAACCGGTTGCCTCTTTTATTGCAGGAGCAAGCGCACCTGCGGGTAAAAGAATGGGTCATGCAGGAGCTATTATTTCTGGAGGAAAGGGTACTGCGGAGTCTAAGTTTAATGCTTTAGAAGATGCAGGCGTTCATATCTCCAAGTCACCAGCAAAATTAGGTGAAACTATTAAAAAGGCCTTAAACTAAAATTAATAAAGCTGTGCCTCTCTTGCACGAAGTTTAGTAAGAGCAAGCACAGTGTCAATGGTCGGTGTTGGAACTTTAGAAATTTTTCCAAGTTCCTGCACTGAAGCGACTAACGCATCAATTTCCATCGGACGATCTCTTTCTAAATCTTGCAACATAGATGTTTTGTGCTCTCCCACTGCTTTAGCAGCATCAATTCTTCTTTCCACATCAAAAGGTTTATCAATTCCTAAACTTTGAGCGATTGCGTGAGCTTCGTTCATCATATTTCTTACAACGTTTCTTACTTCAGTATCACTACAAATCTTAACGAGAGTGGATGTGGTTAATGCACTAATAGGATTGAAGGATAAATTTCCAAAAAGTTTTAACCAAATATCTCCTTTTATGTTAGGACGAATGGGCGCTTGGAAACCTGCTTTTTCTAAAATCTCTGATAAATTTTTAGTTCTATCGGTGTCTTCACCGTTAATTTCACCCAGCTGAAATTTATCTCCTTCAAGGTGTTGGATAACGCCGGGTTTAATTACTTCAGAGGCCGGATTAACGATACAGCCGATAATTTTTTCAGGACCAATTCTATCCCATTGGCTATTATCCGGATCAACGGAATTAACTCTTTTATTTTTAAAATCCGGATTCTCGTGGTTATAAAAATACCACCAAGGTATGCCGTTCACTCCCCAAACAAAGGAAGTGTCATCTTTCATTAAAACCTCAAATGCATCTAAGCAACCTGGAACAGAGTGAGCTTTTAAAGTTACAAAAATAAAATCTTGTTTGCCTGCTTTTTCAGCAGTATCTACGCATTTAGGATAAACAACTAGTTCTTTACCATCTTTTCTTAAACGTAAACCATCAGTTTTAATAGCATTGTAATGAGGGCCTCTAGCGATCAAGGTGACATCTGCGCCAATTTCAGCAAGTTTAGCTCCAAGGTATCCGCCAATTGCCCCTGCTCCATAAATGCAAATTTTCATATTTATACCTTTAAGTGTTTTATAGCAGCTGCAACGCCACTTCCCAATTCAAATTTAATTCCTACATCGTACATTGCTAATTCAGCAGTTGAGATTGCCCCTAAAATCATTGTAGAATTTAAATCCCCTAAATGGCCAATTCTAAAAAGTTTACCTGCTACTTTATTAAGACCGCCTCCAAACGAGGTGTTGTATTTGCTATAAGCAACTTTAACGATGTTTGTTGAGTCTATCCCCTCTGGTACCATGATCGCCGTCACAGTGTTAGAATATAAAGATGGATCTTTGGCGCAAAGCTTTAAGCCCCATGCATGAGCAGCATTTTGTACTGCACCTGCTAAAAAATGGTGCCTTGCATAAACATTATTTAATCCCTCCTCTAACATCATGTTTAAGGACTCTCTTAACCCCCGAAGTAGTGGCATAGGATTAGTGTAGGGCCAATAGCCAGTATTATTCATTTTGAGCATATCTAAATAATCAAAGTAAGCTCTAGGAAGATTTGAAGATTTTGCTATTTCTAATGCCTTTTCACTTACACAGCTAATTGCCAAGCCCGCTGGTAACATAAATCCTTTTTGAGAACCGGATACTGCTACATCTACGCCCCAATGATCCATTTCAAATTTAATGGAACCAATTGAACTTACTCCATCGACAAAGAGTAATGCAGGATGATTTAATTTATTTAATAAATCACGAGTAGCTTGAACATCATTTGTAACACCAGTGGAAGTTTCATTATGTGTAACTAATACAGCCTTGATTTGATGCTTACTATCGGCTGATAAGATTTTTTCAAATTCATTATTTGGAGTACCTTCTCCCCACTCTGCATCTACAACTTCTACATCGATATGAAGTTTTTTACACATCTCAATCCAGAGGTGTGAAAATTGTCCAAAACGGGCTGATAAAACTTTATCACCTTTATTCAATAAGTTTGTTAAAGCTGCTTCCCAACCACTTGTCCCTGTTCCAGGGAAAATAAAGGGTTGTCCATTTTTTGTTTCAAAAACTTTTTTTAAATCATCCACTAGAGGATGCCAAAATTTATCTAATCCAGGAGCTCTGTGGTCCTCGTTAGAAATATCCATTGCCTGCCTTACTCGATCTGGCATGTTAGTAGGTCCGGGGACGAAAAGTGAAATTTTACCTGGCATTATAAATAAATCCTTTCTATAGATTAATGTTCAAGAATAATAAATTAAAGGTAAATGTTTAAAGTGTATTTCACAATGTGAAATAATAACTCAACCTTGTTTGGCATCTCCTACGGGAATCGAACCCGTGTCTTCACCGTGAAAGGGTGATGTCCTAACCGCTAGACGAAGGAGACAACGGTCTAATTAGAGGAACAAAATAGCTATATTCTCTAAAAAATCAATCAATGAATATCTTCCAGATGAATGATTGTATTGCTACTGTAGGTATCCTTTTTTACTTTAAAATAGCAGTCAAAATCAACTTTTGAAGATAAATAGCTTTTTAATTCTTGAGCATTAATATCAAAGAACATCCCTTCACAGGAAAAGTCTAAATTGTCTGAAAATTTCAATTTAGCATGTTTTTCTTTAAAGATTTGTAAAATGTTAATTTTGACTTTCTCTAATTTAAAAACAGGTTCTGGATTGAGTTGACCATAAGGACTTAAAACATCTAAATCATTTAACAGATGATCATTTATGACATTAATATCTAGAACAGACTCATAATATTTATTGTTTTCAATTACTAAATCGAAGGTCTCTGAGAGAAGATACTCTTTAAATTGATTTAAATTTTCTTGCTTAAGGGTAAAGCCGCATGCTTTATGGTGTCCTCCACCTTTAATTAAAATGCCTTTCTCTACAGCATTCATCATCAAAAGACCAATATTCTTTTCCCCCATCGACCTTCCCGAACCCACTATTACATCATTGTTGAAAGTCATTACGAATGTTGGTTTTTGATTAATTCTCATTAATCGTCCTGCGATTATTCCTACTATACCAATATGCCAAGTAGCATCATAAAAAAAGTTAATATTGGCATCATTGGATTCATTAATATCGATGGATTGAACAATACTGGTTTGTAGTTTTTGTCTATTTTGATTATGTGACTCAATAATTTGAGCATACTGCAGTGCTTGATGGATATTCTCCGAAGAGAGTAAATGAAAACCTAATAAGGACTCTCCCATTCTACCCCCTGCATTTATGCGTGGGCCTAAAATATAACCCAAATGATATTCAGTGATTTTTTGCTTTATTTTGGATTGATTGATTAAAGTTTGAATACCCTTGTTAGGGTTTTCAGAATTTATTAGCTTTAATCCCTGTTTGACAAATGTTCTATTTAAACTTGTAAGGGGAACTAAATCACAAATGGTTGCCATGGCTACAAGGTCTAAGTATTGGAGAATATCCTTTTTTTCAAAGACTTCTTTTTGTACAACATAAAATAAAACTAAAAAAGTCAAGGCGGTCGCACATAAATCATTTAAAGATGATTTGTCGATAGGTGTTTTTGGGTTGATCAGTATAATGTCATGATAAAAATTTTCGCATTCATGGTGATCAATTATGAGAAGTTTGCCTTTGCGATTAGCAATTAATTCCTGCTCTTTATAGTTGTTACTACCACAGTCTAGGACAATAATATTACTGCTATGTTCTAATAGTGACTCACAGGCATTTTGGTTCAAACCATAGCCCTCATTTAGCCTATTGGGAATATAGACTTTAACATCTATATCATATTGTTTTAAAAACTTCTGACAAATAGCAGCGGCGCAAGCGCCATCCACATCATAATCAGAAAAAATTGAAACTTTTTTTTCTTTTTTTACGTTTTCAAAAAATCCTAGGACATCATCGATTTGAGATAATTGCGATATATCAGTTAAGGATATATTATCTTTTAGTTTTGAATTTATAAAATTTGATATTTTTTTTATTTTTCTATTTGATAGTAGTCGAGCTAAATTGAGGGATATATTATTTTTTTGAGCTAATTCAAATATTCGATCATCGTTGTTCTCGGCATGAATAGATATCCAATTAGCACCTAAATAACTCTGACTAGTATTCAAAATTTTTTATATCGAAATTATGTTCACCTGTAATATGCCGAACAGTTCCTGTTTTTGATCGCATCACTATAGAGTGCGTCTCAGCTCTATTTTTATTGATCTTGATACCTCGAAGCATTGTTCCGTCAGTAACTCCTGTTGCAGAGAACATAATATCCCCGTGGGCTAAATCGTTTAGCTCATAAATTTTATCTAAATCAGTAATTCCTATTTTTTTAGCACGATTGATTTCGTCTTCTTTATTAAATTTTAATTGACCTTGTAAAAATCCTCCAATGCATTGCAGGGCCCCCGCTGCTAATACCCCCTC
>Ga0181564_10003061_pt1 | contig 14438 bp, 14 predicted proteins | sample 011ome_24_FD_134512 | JGI IMG/M metagenome (GOLD analysis project Ga0181564, IMG submission 134512) | Coastal salt marsh microbial communities from the Groves Creek Marsh, Skidaway Island, Georgia - 011513CT metaG (megahit assembly) | ecosystem: Environmental > Aquatic > Marine > Intertidal...
AAAATACTCAATTCTTGATTCAATCAGTGGTCTTGGACCCTCTAAAAAAAGCAATCTTTTAAAAGAATTTAAATCGCTTGAAGCAATAAGAAACAGTTCAGTCAATGAGTTATGCCGGACGGAGGGAATTAGTATTAAAATAGCTGAACGCATTAAAAATAAACTATCAGTTCAATGAAGTTCTTTATAAATTTTTTGACCATTTCAAGAATCCTGCTTGGGCCCATAATTTTTACTCTTATACTTTATTGGGAGGCATTCACGGTCTCCTTGTTGCTATTTATTTTTGCAAGTATTTCTGATTATTTTGATGGAGCCTTGGCTAGGAAATATGATCTCTCTTCGACATTAGGCGAGGTATTAGACCCCATTGCAGATAAAATACTCCTTCTATTTATGCTCTTTGCATTAACCTTGTATTTTGCAAGCATTTACATTGGCTTTGTTTCTTCCATGATGCTGGCAAGAGAATTCTGGGTTTCGGCTTTGAGAGATTTTAATTCAAGAAATGGAAGCACCTCTTTTACAAAGGTTACATTTTTGGCAAAATTAAAAACAACAATTCAATTATGCGCAATTGGATCTTATCTTCTTGGGCTACTATTTAGTAATGCGCTAATAATATTTATTTCAGACTTTATTTTACTGCTTGCTTTAATCATAACTATTCATACCGGATCTCAATACACTCTAGAAAGCTATAAAAAAATATCTTCTTAAAAAATTAAAGAATACTTTTTGGCTTAACAATAAACTATAATTTAAAAAAATTTAAATAAAGATAAATAACATGAAGCATTATTTTGATGACCTAACTGATTACTACGAATATTTAGATTTAAATAATATTTTTGATATTTTAGAAATAGATAAAAATTCAGTTGATAAAGATGCGTTAAGAAAAAATTTTGTTGGCGATCCTTACTTCTCTGTTGATCCAAATAACACAACACCCTTTCCACCAGAACTTGACGACCTATGTAGACTGCATTACCTCGTTAGAAAAAGGAAAGTTACGACTATTTTAGAATTTGGAATTGGAAAAAGCACATATATATTTGATGACGCTTTGAAAAAAAATGAAAAAGAATATGGCGAATATGTAAAGGGCAATTTAAGACGCACTAATCCTTTTGAATTGCACTCCGTTGATAACTATCAAGATTGGATAGACAGTGTTAAATCGAATGCAAAAAATAATCTCTCAAAAAATACTACTCTTCATTGTTGCGAACTTATCGTGAGTACTTTTAATGACCGTTTATGCACCTACTATGAAAACCTACCAAACATTTCGCCTGACTTAATATACTTGGATGGACCTGATCAGTTTTCTCCAAAGGGCTCTGTTAGAGGCTTAAATACTAATCATCCTGACAGAATGCCCATGGCGGCTGATATTTTAACTATTGAGCATTTTTTAATTCCTGGAACATTGATTGTAGTCGATGGAAGAACTGCAAATGCTAGATTTCTAAAATCTAATTTTCAAAGAGGTTGGATTTACTCATATTTTCCTGAATTTGACCAACATTTTTTTGAATTAGTCGAAGAACCACTTGGGCCTTACAATAAAGACTATCTCGATTTTATAAATTCTGTTTAATTAACTACTCTTTTCTGAGCTTCTCCAGGCAATGGTCATACTTAGTTTTTGATGAGATTGCTTCCCTAATTATATTTAAATCTTTTTTCCAGCTTATTGTTTTTGTAGAAAATGGATAAAAGTTTTTAAATTTAAAAAATGGATGACTATCTGGAATGCAAATGGGTATTACTCCTAGATTGAGTGATTCACATAAACTTGTTGAAGGCCACCCCAATGTAAACATTGGATTTTTTTCATTAATTATTTCATAAGCTGTTTGGAGCCCATTTATTAGTTTAATATTATTCTGATAACAAAATCTTTTTTGAAAATTAGAAAGATTTACAGGATGTTCTTTTCCATATATTAGAAAACCATTTTTTTTAAAGAACTCTATAATATTAAGATATTGAGTCTCATCAAAAAAATCTTCAGTATTCTCAAAAAATAAAATGACTGATCTTTGAAGATTTTTTAAAGTTTTAAAGGGATATTTAATAATCTTTGATTGAGTTAATTTTGATTTTAAAAATTTCTTCTCAAAATCACTGTAAACATATATTGATGAATATTGAGGATAATTTTTTTCAGAAATATCTTCTTCTACAAAATCTATATAGTTTTTATTTGCAAGGGCTTTTACACCAATCAATCCATGACTTAAATAATTAGTACTAAGATTATTTCTTATAGCTGCCAATGATGCTAATTCTGCGCCTCCAGAATAAATCTTTATTTCAGGAAATTTATATTTAATATATTTAAACAGTAAATAAAAGTATGAGTAAATTGCTGAAGATTTTGATACTCTATAAATTATCTCATTTGGGTCATATAAATCATTCATATTTATAAGATAGTCTTGAGCATCATAGAAGTTATTTATTAGCTCCTTATACAAGGGTAGAAAACCTATATACTTTATAGAAACAATAGAATTTTTATCGTATGCATTTATTAAAGTGCCCTCATCTGAATTGAAATTCAAAAATCTGAAAATATTATTATGATGATGTGGGGCAAGAGACCCCAAAATTATGTATTTCTTAATTCTTTTTTTTGGTCGAAAACATGAGAAGAGTTGGATAAAAAATAAAATAGTAAGATTTATAGATGCATGGATAAATGCAATCCATAATTTTATTTTGAGTTTTTTTGATTTAGTAAATAAAGTATTACTCTTATGCAATGAAAAGAGCATCCATTTTATATTTTCTTTTTTATTCATTAAATTAAAATATCTATCGAGGAATGAATTTAAGTTTTTAAAGAAAAATGTAAACTAGTGCATTCAACTGGCTCTATTGTACTATAAGCTTATAATAAGGTTGGATTTATAAATTTTTATAATTAATTATCATATGAGCAACTCAGATCTAGAAAAAATAATCAAAAGAATAAACTTTAGAGTCAAAATCTTAGACGAAAACTCAGAATATATTTCTAAAATGTCATGCTTGATAGCAGATATTTTTTCAAAATCAATTAATTCTGGAGGAAAGTTAATGTTTTGTGGTAATGGAGGAAGTGCTGCTGAATCTCAACATATGGCAGCTGAGTATTGCGCCACCTTGGATCATCATAAGCCACGCGAAGGAATGCCAGCATTATCATTAACAACAGACACATCTTTAATTACTGCTTGGTCGAATGACTTTGGATTTGAGGGAATATTTAAAAGACAGGTTGAAACTTTAGGGAATTCAAAAGATATTTTAGTTGCATATAGCACAAGCGGATCTAGTAAAAATATTTGTCTAGCAGCTGAAGCCGCAAGAGAAAATGGCATGAGTGTTGTTGCCTTTGTCGGTGACCATGCAAATATGCCAATAGAATCTTTTGCGAACATAGTTTTTAAAGCACCCTCTAAAGAAACGCCAATTATTCAAGAAATTCACACCATAGCGGGTCATGAAATTTGTTCAAATGTAGAGAGAAAATTATTTAATTTTCAATAGTTTTTATTCAGGAATTATGATTTTAAATAATAAATTTCTTGTTCTTGCAGGTGGCTATGGAACAAGAATATCTGAAGTAATAGGAGGTCTCCCAAAGGTTTTAGCGCCAGTTAACGATCAACCTTTTTTATCCTATCAAATGGACAATTGGATTTATCAAGGCATAACTGATTTTACCTTTTTACTTCATTATAAATCCGATCTCATCATAGAATTTCTTCAAGAATATAAGAAAAATATTCCTACAGAAATCTCTTATACTTTCATTATTGAAGATAACCCTATGGGTACTGGGGGAGCAATTCTTCATGCCATGAATATAGCTAATATTGAAAAATGCGTAATCATCAATGCTGATACATGGATAGAGTCAGGCTACAAAAAGCTATTCTCAGCAACCGCACCATCTATGCTTGTTGCAAATGTTGAAGATGCATCTAGATTTGGTAGAGTATCATTGGACGTAGATAATTTTGTTATAAGCTTCAATGAAAAAGATGGACTTAAAACACCTGGAATTATTAATGCTGGATTATTTTTATTGACTAAATATCAATTACAACAAGCAAAAGAAGAAACTTTCTCTCTGGAATCAGAAATTTTACAACCTCTAGCAAAAGCAAAACGTCTTCAAGCTATAATAAGCAATAAAAGCTTTTTTGATATTGGTATTCCAGAGGATTTAAACTTGTTTAGAGAATATATTCTAACAAAACATAAATATTTTACGCTATGAAAGAATTTGAGTTCATCATACAAAAAAATTCTTCTATTTCAGACGCACTAAAAAAAATTGATAGTAACAGCTCTGGATTTGTTCTAGTGGAGTCAAAAGAAAAAATCATAGGTGTGCTGACAGATGGAGATATTAGAAGAAGACTGTTAGATGGTTTGACACTTCAAGATAAAATTGATCAGTGCATCAATACTAATTTTTTATATGCCATAGAGGGCGATAGCAGGGAATCCATTATCAAACAACTTGATGGCGAAGTCCATTTTATTCCTTTGCTAGATAAGAAATTCAAACTAATCAAAATCTTTACTAAAAAAGATTTTCCAATTGATGCTGAGAAATCAAACATAGCAAGAGCTAGAGCTCCGGTAAGAATTAGCTTTGGAGGAGGAGGTTCTGATGTTACAAATTATTTTTCTAAAAATACGGGCGCAGTTATTAATGCGACAATTTCGTATTATAGTCATGCTGTCCTGTCAAAACGCGATGACCAAAAAATAATTGTTAGATCTGCAGATCTTAATGAAATTGTGCAATCAGATGATGCTCAAGATTTTTTAGGTGCTAAAACTTCACTTAGCCTCATTCAGTCAATAATAAAGATTATAGATCCAAAGTTTGGTTTTGAGTTAGATATTTTTTCTGACTACCCAAATAACTCTGGTTTAGGAGGTTCTGCAGCTATCTCTGCAGCAGTGTTGGGATGTTTTAATGAGTTTAAAAACGATAAATGGGATTCATATGAATTATCTGAGATTGCGTTTCAAGCAGAGAGGTTAGATCTTGAAATTGCTGGCGGCTGGCAAGATCAATATGCATGTACCTTTGGGGGAATAAATTTTATTGAATTTAAAAATGAGCAAAATATTATTTATCCATTGAGGTTATTTGAAAAAACTATTTTTGAATTGGAGTCGAATTTGGTTCTCTGTGATACAGGTATAAAACATGACTCTGGTGCGATTCATCAAGATCAAAAAACCTCTTTAAATGAAAATGCTGATATCGAAAAGCTGGTAGAACAGAATGTGCAAAATACATATGACGTTAAGAATCTGCTTCTTAAGGGCAGGTTAAATGGTTTCGGTGAACTTCTTGATAATGCTTGGAACTATAAGAAGAAATTTTCTTCTAAAATATCATCACCTGAAATTGATGCATTATATTCTGCAGCCTTAAAGCATGGTGCATCTGGAGGCAAGCTTCTCGGCGCAGGAGGCGGAGGCTTCTTTTTGTTTTTCGCAACCGGAACAAACAAAAGCAAATTAGTGCAATTTTTAGAGAAAAAGTTATTAAAGATTTACCCTATTAAATTTGATTCTTTGGGTATGCGATCTTGGAAAGTCAGAACAGAAACGGCCGTGTCTAAAAAATAGTATCTTGAGAATTAATAACCTTTTTCAGTATTTTAAGAATAGCCCCAATATAGAGGTATGCCTTGACTAATATTGTTGCAATAATTCCAGCCAGATCTGGTTCAAAAGGTGTCCCGAATAAAAATATCAAGCTTTTGGGCAAATTCCCTTTAATTCAATGGTCAATAGAGGCGTGCAAAAAGTCAAAGATAATTGACCAAGTTATTATCTCAACTGATTCACTTGAGTATAAAACTTTATGTGAGGACATGGGAGCTGATGTACCTTTTTTAAGGCCTGCGGAAATATCACAAGATTCATCCACAGATTTAGAATTTATTATTCATGCTTTAGATTATCTTAAAGCTAATGAAAATGAACCAGATTTAATTGTGCACATACGGCCAACTACACCCTTGAGATCTCCTAAAGTAATAGATGATGCTATAAAAAAATTTATAAATAAACCAGAATTTTCTGCTCTTCGATCTATTCATGAAATGTCTGAATCCGCATACAAAAATTTTGAAATTTCTGAAGATGGTGCTCTGATGACAGTTTTTTCTAATATTACTGATCTTGATAACAGTAATGTGGGAAGACAGTTTTTTCCTAAAACATTTGTTCCCAATGGTTATGTTGATGTCTTAAGGACTTCATACATTAGAAAGCATAATTTGCTTCATGGAAATAAAGTAATGCCCTACATTACTGAAGAAGTTACCGAGATTGATAGTGAGGATGATTTAAATTTTCTTGAATATCAAATTAGTGTAGACTCGTCCATCACAGAAATAATTTTTAATTCGGAGTAGATTTATGTCATCTCATATTTTTCCAAGAGAGCCAATCGAAGTTCCTTTTATAAATACTTCAAATCGAGAGATAAAGACAGCTATTCCAGCTCCGGGTACAAAAGAAATACTAGAGGAGCTAGATAGAGTTGAATCACGATCAATGCATGGACAAATTCCAATAATATGGGACTCCGCAAATGATTGTAATATTTTTGACATTGGTGGGAATAAATTTTTAGATTTTACATCAGCAATATTTTTTGCAAATGTTGGACATTCTAACCAAAGAGTGAAGGAAGCAATGCATTCAATGTTGAGTAAACCGTTATTAGGGTGCTATGCATATGGAAATGAAATCAGAGCAAAGTACCTCAAAAAATTAATTGAATTTTGTGGACCAACATTTGATAAAGCATTTCTTCTTTCTGCTGGAACTGAAACAACAGATGCTGCTTTAAAGCTAATGCGGATGTTCGGTCAGTCTCAAGAAAAACAAAGACTAGGTATTATTGCTTTTGAAAATAATTGGCATGGAAGAACTATGGGAGCCCAAATGATGAGTGGGAACGAGCAGCAGAAAAAGTGGGTGGGTTTTTCTGATAAAGATATACATCATCTTGCTTTTCCATATCCATGGGTATTGAAAGGAGAATCTGGCGAAAGTTTTTTTCAAAGACATGTAGAATCTTTAATAAATTCCGGTATCAACCCAAAAAATGATATATGCGGAATGATTTTAGAGACCTTTCAGGGGTGGGGAGCTGTTTTTTATCCTAAGGACTTTGTTTCTTCGGTCAAAAATTTTTGTGTAGAGAATAATATCATTTTAACTTTCGACGAAATGCAGGCTGGATTTGCAAGAACAGGTAAAGCATTTGGCTATGAGCATTATGAAGTGATTCCAGACCTTATGTGTTGTGGCAAAGGAATGGGAAATGGCTATCCATTGTCAGGAGTTATCGGGAAAGGAGATATCATGGATCTGCCAGAAATTGGAAATATGAGTAGCACGCATTCAGCAAATCCAATGGGTTGTGCGATAGGTTTGAGCGTATTAGAAGAAATCGAATCTCGTAATTTAATTTATGAGTCTTCAAGAAAAGGCATTATCCTAAAAGACAAATTAAATGACTTAAAAAATCAATCAGATGGATGCATAAGTAATATATTAGGAGAAGGTCTAATTTCTGCTGTATTATTTCAAGATCCTGCAACAGGAATGCCTGATAGATCAATAGCATCTAAAGTTGCTCAAAAATGCTATGAAAAAGGCTTGCTGGTTGTTCATACAGGAAGAGAGTCGATTAAATTAGGGCCCCCACTAACAATTACGGATGAAGCACTAGTTGAGGGTATCGATGTTTTGATTGAATCATTTTTTGAGGTAGCTAAAAAAAAATGAATATAAATTCCTTCTTTACATACTAAACTTCAATAATGATTACTCAAATTAGACATGCAGGTATAGTTGTTCAGGATTTAGAAACTTGCCTAAATTTTTTTGTTGATTTGCTTGGATTCAAAGTTTTTAAAAAGATGGATGAGAGTGGAGCTCACATTGATGCAATGTTAAATTTAAATAATGTTGCTGTAACAACTGTAAAAATTAGAGCAGCTGATGGGAATTTAATAGAGCTACTTAAATTTAATAGTCACCAAGTTGATGGGGAATATTCATGGTCTGGTAAAATATATTCAACAGGCTTAACACATCTAGCATTGACTGTTGATGACCTTGATAAAACTTATCAAGAGCTTTTGTCCCATGGAATTGCATTTAATGCTCCACCCCAATTCTCTCCTGATGGATTGGCTAAGGTGACCTTCTGCAGAGGGCCGGAAAATCTTTTCTTAGAATTAGTTGAAGTAATCGGTTAAAATTATTTATAAATAATTAATCATGTCAGTGCTTATCACAGGATCTTCTAGAGGCTTAGGTTTAGACTTGGGTAAATTTTTTTTAAAGGATGGTCATGAAGTTGCTTTTCACAGTAGAAAAAATATTGGCTTTCTTGCAGATCAGAACATTCACTTCAAAAGTGCCATAGAAATTACTTGCGAGTTAGCAAACTATGTTGAAACTAAAAATTGTCTACTTAATCTTTTCAAAACAAAATTTAAACCAAGTTTGATCATCTGTAATGCTGGAGCTAGTTCGTTCGAAGCTGAGTCAGAGTTAGATCCAGAGTCATGGCATAAAGCTTTCAATGATAATTTTTATTCTGCTCTTAACGTAATTAATATTTGTAAAGAAGCACGTATAAAAAATCTAGCACAATCTACCCTTCCATTGAATATTGTCTGTATTTCTTCAATTTGCGGAGTTGAAAAAATTTCTGGCGCCCCTATTCAATACAGTATTGCAAAATCAGCACTCAATAACATGATTAATTTCTATGCTAAAGATTTAGTCAAAAATAATATTATTCTTAATGCTATTGCACCGGGAAATTTAATGTTTCCGGGCTCATTATGGGAAAATAAATTTAGTTCTGAATCTGAGAAAGATAAATTTCTTGAGGATATACCTGCGCGTCGATTTGTTGAGACTGCTGAAATATATGAAGTGATAAAAATGATCTCCTCAAAAAAAATACATTCTCTGCTTGGGCAGGTCATCAAAGTTGACAGTGGTCAGACAATATCATTTTAAGGCAATTGCTTGAACTTCGAGGATAAATATAGTTTTGGAATTTCTCAGGGTAGGTTAACACCGTCTTTAGAATTACAAAGATTTCCAAGTGAGGCCTGGCAGCTAGAATTTCATAATGCTTCCTCTCTTGGATTTAGATTTGTAGAACTTCTTACAGAAAGAAATTACAATAAAGATAACCCTGTTTGGTCTGAAGAGGGAAGAAAGGAAATAATCGACCTATGCTTAAAAAGCGGTTGCGATATTTATTCTTTATGTATTGATTATATTATAGATCATTCACTGTTAGGTGACTTAGATCATTCTACAACTAATCATATCAAAAATATTTTTTACGCTGCAGAGGCCGTTGGATGCAAAGCAGTTATTTTTCCACTCTTAGAAAAAAGCCACATACAAAAAAACAATATTTTAGAATATGTCAAAATATTTAAAAATTTCTCTAAATTAGCCAATCAACATGATTTAAAAATTTATATTGAAAGCTTATTAAATGCTAGCGAATTAAAATATTTTCTTAAGCTAGTAAATAAAAAAAATGTTGGTGCAGTGTTTGATACTGGAAATAGAGTCCTTGAATCTGAAAATATTTATGATGAAATAAGGGCATTAGGCAATTATATTCATCACGTACACATTAAAGATAAAGATAGCAAGGGCAATAATGTTATCCTAGGAACTGGTTTAGTTAACTTCAAGAAAGTATTTGAAGCACTTGAAGAAATTAATTATCAGGGAAAGTTAAATTTTGAGACTACAAGAGGCGTTGACCCGCTTAAAACAGCTTCGTATCACCTTACCTTGTGTAAATTTTTTATTAACGAGGCAGCTACTAAGTAGCGTCTTGAAAGGAATTGAGCAATGACTAGTAAGAAAAAATTCGACAAGTTTTGCAACTCTGGAAAGCATGCATGTATCACAGGAGCATGCGGCTTGCTTGGCAAGTACCATGCGATTGCACTTCTTGAAACAGACGCAAGCGTTATATTAACAGATATTAATACATATCAATTGCAAGAATTAAAAGATGACCTCAGTGATTCTTATGATTCCAAAAAAATATATACCTATGTAATGGACGTCACTGATGAAAATAATATTAATGAGGTATTAAGAGATCTCAATGAGCAAAATATAAGAGTCAGCATTCTTATAAACAATGCAGCAATTAATCCTACCGCCTCATCAATCGGCAATAATAATGCTGAAGACTCAAGATTAGAGAGTTTTTCTCTTGATCAATGGAACTCAGAAATAAACGTTGGACTAACTGGAGCATTTTTATGTAGTAAAATTTTTGGCAATGCAATGTCTAAGAATGAAGGAGGCATAATTTTAAATATTGCGTCTGATTTGTCTGTTATTGCACCAGATCAAAGGCTTTATAAACAATCAGGTGTAATACCTGAGCTTAATCCAGTTAAGCCAGTCACATACTCTGTAATTAAAACTGGTTTGATAGGGCTCACAAGATATCTCGCAACATATTGGCCTGAAAAAGGAATTAGAGCGAATGCTTTATCACCTGGTGGAGTATACACTCAACAAGACGAAGAATTTGTTAAAAAAATCAGTGAGTTAATTCCTCTTGGCAGAATGGCAAGTCCTGATGAGTATGTATCTGCTATACAATTTTTATGTTCTGATGCTTCTGCATATATGAATGGTCAAAATATTGTAATTGATGGAGGTCGCTCGGTATTATAAAAAATCAAGCGTGATTATAAGATGAAGATTAATAATTTTGATGCTGTAAAAGGTAATGCTTTCATTATTGCTGAGATAGGAAATAATCATAATGGCTCATACTCTCGAGCAATTGAAATGATCGATCAAGCAATTTTAGCAGGCGCTAACTGTGTTAAATTCCAGATGAGGACCTTAGATGAGTTGTATCGTCAAAGATCTATTGATAGATCTGGAGAGGATCTTGGAACAGAGTATGTAGTTGATTTGCTAAAAAGATTTGAACTAACCAAAGAGGAGCATAAAAAAATATCAGAGTATTGTGATAAGAAAGACATAATATATTTGTGCACCCCATGGGATAGTTCTAGTTTGGATTTCTTAGAGAGTTTGTCTGTTCCAGCATATAAGGTAGCATCAGCTGATTTAACAAATATCCCATTAATTGAGCTATTAATTCAAACAAAAAAACCTTTAATCCTCTCCACAGGAATGAGCACTTCAGATGAGGTTAAATTCACTGCACAAATACTAGATGAAGCTGAAGCCGAGTATGTATTCCTTCATTGCAACAGTACTTACCCAGCTCCAGTTGAAGATATTAACCTATCCTGGATTCATGAGCTAAAAAAAATTCATTCTGATGTAGGCTATTCAGGTCATGAAAGGGGAATTAATATTACTCTAGCTTCAGTGGCTTTGGGTGTATCTGTAATAGAGCGACATTTCACAATGGATAGAAGTATGGAAGGACCAGATCATGCTGCTAGTTTAGAGTTTGAAGAGTTTAAAAAGCTTGTTGATGGGGTTAGAGAAATAGAGAGATCATTGGGTCAAGCCTCGAAAGAAAGAGCTTTATCACAAGGAGAGATGATAAATAGAGAAAATCTGGCTAAAAGTTTAGTTTCTTCAAAATCACTAAAATCTGGGCATGTCATTACTCCAGATGATGTAAGTGTAAAAAGTCCTGGCCAGGGAATTTCTCCGCAGTCTTTTTATGATTTGATTGGCAAAACACTTCAAAGAGATATGCAGAAAGAAGATTTCTTTTATGCTTCTGATATCACTGCAAAAAAAACTTTTGCTAGAGAGTATTCCTTTAAAAGAGAATGGGGCATTCCAGTCCGATTCCATGATTTCCAAAAATATCTATCTATATGTAATCCACAGTTGGTAGAATTCCATTTGTCATATCAAGATATGCTGCTCAAACCTGATGATTTTCTTGACCAAGAATATAGTTTTAATTTTGTAGTTCATGCTCCTGAATTATTTGAAGGCAGTGCATTGCTTGATCTGGCCTCAGCAGATCAAGCCTATCGAGATGAGTCGATTGCAAATATGCAGCGAGTAATTGATCTAACGGTTGATCTAAAAAGATTTTTTCCTAAAACTGCTCGACCATTAATAGTTACAAACATTGGTGGCTTTTCTATGGATAAGAATTTTTCAAGCCTTGAGGTGCAGGCAGGATATGAGCTTTTTGCTGACAGTCTTAATAAATTAAATGCTGATGGTGTAGAAATCATTCCGCAAACCATGGCTCCTTACCCATGGCATTTTGGTGGCCAGCGCTATCAGAATCTGTTCGTTCATCCCAAAGAAATACTTCAATGGTGTGATGCTTTAGATTTGAGGATGTGTTTTGATATTTCTCACTCCATGCTAACAGCCAATAATTTTGGTTATTCATTTTATGATTTGTGTGAGCAAATTGCTCCGATAACCGCTCATCTGCACATAGGCGATGCAGAAGGCACGAATGGAGAAGGTCTACAAATAGGAGAGGGATCAATCGATTTCAAGAGAATTGGTAAGATTCTTAATGCTCTGGCTCCCAGTGCAACATTTATTCCTGAAATTTGGCAGGGACACAAAAATGATGGAGAGGGTTTTTGGAATGCATTAGCTCTTTTGGAAGGGATCATATAATCTTTTAAGAGTTTAAAATAAGTGAATAAAGCATTATTTTTAGATAGAGATGGCGTAATTAATATTGATCATGGCTATACTTATAAGGTAAGTGATTTAAATCTTATAGACGGTGTAGTTGAAGGGCTTCAAGCGATTTCTCATTTAGAATACAAAATTTTTATTATCACAAATCAATCAGGAATTGCCAGAGGTTTATTTGAAGTAGATGATCTGCATCTCTTTATGGAGCATCTTTTGAAAATCCTTAAAAAAAATAATATTAATATTACTGATTACTTTTTCTGCCCACACCACATTGAAGGTGCTATCAAAGCTTATACAAAAAAATGCTCCTGCAGAAAACCTGAGCCAGGGATGCTGCATGATGCTCAAAAAAAGTATAATTTAGACCTTTCTCAATCGATACTTATTGGAGATAAAGAGACAGATATTTTAGCTGGTAAGAATGCTGGCGTACTATTTAATATTTTAATTACCAACAGCACATTATCTAGAAGGTCTCAGGCTTTATATTTAGCACAGGATTTGATCCAAGCCGCTAAGATTATTAATAGATTAAATTAACGCAACGGAACCTTACATCAATTGAAACACGTTTGTTGCTGAATAATTCCACTAGAGATTTGGATGACTTTCAGGTCAGGAAGGACCAGATCAGCGGCGTTATTTACTATCAATAAATATCTTTATTTAATTGGGTATTAATATATTATAGGCAAAAACTAAATTTAAGGCTGGATGGCAGAGTGGTTATGCAGCGGCCTGCAAAGCCGTTTACGCCGGTTCGATTCCGGCTTCAGCCTCCATTTATGAGCTGGCTATTTCATCATAGTTTAATGGGCCTTCAATGCATCCATTATTCAATCTAAATATTTTATTGCACTCTTTGAGACTAGATAGTCTGTGTGCAATTGCAATTATTGTTTTATTATTGCGAAGTCCAACTAATTCTTCCATGACTTCTTTCTCAGTAGTTGGATCTAGTGCTGACGTAGATTCATCTAGCAGAATAATCTCTCTTTCATGATAAATAGCTCTAGCTATAGCAACCCTTTGTTTTTGACCGCCGGAAAGCCTTATTCCACTGTCACCCATATTAGTTTCAAGCCCCTCAGGTAGTGTTTGAACTAAAGTGGATAACTTTGACATTTTTATTGCTTTCTCTAATAGCTCAGGCTTTTGTAATTCCTCTTCAAAAGTTATGTTTTCCGTTAAAGAACCATTAATCAAAAAAATATCTTGAGGAAGGTATGCGCATTTTGCTCTCCAATCCTCAATGTTTTCCAATAAGTCATGGCCATTATATTTAATACTCCCAGTGCTCGATTCTAAAAATCCCAAGATCAGATTTACTAGTGAACTTTTTCCAGAACCAGATGGGCCTATTAGTCCTATAAAGTCTCCTTTGTTAATTTTGAGATTTATGTTTTCAATGGCATTATCTTTTGAGTTTGGATATCTGTAACTAATGTTATTTAGCTCAAGATTATTAAACTCTTCTTTAATTAATTGACGACTTGTTGAAATAACCTTTCTTTTTAAAATATTTGATTGTGAAGATTCTGTATTTTGTTTTTGTAATAATTGCGACAGTTTAATAATAGGCTCTTTTGAAAAAATTAAAGTATTCCATGAGCTTTGAAGAGTGCTAAGCAAAGGTGCAATTCTTATCATTCCAGCTGCAAACATTCCAAGTGTTACAAACATTGAACTAATTTCAATACCATTGC
>Ga0181564_10003062_pt1 | contig 14438 bp, 6 predicted proteins | sample 011ome_24_FD_134512 | JGI IMG/M metagenome (GOLD analysis project Ga0181564, IMG submission 134512) | Coastal salt marsh microbial communities from the Groves Creek Marsh, Skidaway Island, Georgia - 011513CT metaG (megahit assembly) | ecosystem: Environmental > Aquatic > Marine > Intertidal zone...
CGCCGCGGCGCGCGCGCGCGCGACGCGCTCCCCCCCCCCCGTCAGGAACATCGTCGCCGCGGCGAGTCCCAGCAGCGTCCGCCCGGCGAGCCCGGCGGCGCTCCACGCGACGCACAGGCCCGCGAGCTGCACCCTGCGGTCGTCCAGCAGGTACGCGAACCGCGCGCGCGTCTCGCCCACCGCCATCTGCGTGGCGGCTCGGATTCCGGGCCCGAACGCCGCGACGAGCGGCGGCGCCGTGAAGAGCGCGACCCACGCGACGAGCGCCGTGACGTCCGCCGGCGCGCGCCACACGCGGGCGAGGAGCGACGCGAGCCACAGCGCGACGCACGCCTTAAGCGTGGTGGGCGGGTGTTCCCACGCGAACGTGCGCTCTAATGTGAGCCATGCCATCGCCACGGCGGGCGCGCGTCGCGCCGTGGAGGCGGCGATCCAGCCCCCGAACTTGGCGGCGAACCGCCGCGCGTCGCGTTCGCGAACCTCGCGCCGCGCGCGTTCGGAGGATTCCGTTCGGAGGGTATCAGGTTTGCGCACCCCGACACTGCTCGACACGCCCAGCAGGACGAGCCGCAGCCCGCGCGCGAGTCTCCACAGCAAGCTCGCGGCGAGCGCGAACATGAACCCGTAGCACGCCACCGTCCCGAAGGGCAGCGGCATCGTGCGCAGCGACGAGACGCAGAGTTGCGCGTACAACCCGCCGAACGCCACGCGCGCGGTCGCGCCGGGGCGGCGCCAGGTGATGAGTTCGGCGAACGCCGCCGCGGCGCCGTCCGCGGAAGGAGATCTCCGCGTCGCGTCGCCCGGAGGCGTCATCGCGGCGACCAGGTCGGCGGCGGAGTCGCCGCGCCGCGCGCCGCGCGGCGATTGCAGAGGGGAGGACAAACTGGTCCCCATGAGCGCGACCGCGCCGTGCGGCGAGGGCGGGTCCTCCGCGTCCGCGAGCGCGTATCGGGGCCTCTCAGGCATCGCGGTGGTGGCTAGTGCCTCCTCCAGCGCGGCGGCGCGCGCCTCCGCCAGACGCGCGCGCTCGTTCGCGGCGGACACCTTCCGTCTCGCCGTCACCTCCGCCTTGTCCGCGTCAGCTCGCGCAGCCTCGAGATGCGCCTCGAGCATGGCGAGCTGCTCGGCCGTGCGCTGGGCCTCGAGCTCCATCTGCCGCAGCCGCTCGCGCTCGCGCGCGGCGAGCACGGCGCTCATGGCGCCACCTCCCCGCGCGAAAGCGGCGGGGGCGCCTTGATGTGGGGGGCCGGGCGCTGAGACGCGGAGGACGCCTCGAAGGTGCCGCGGGCAACGTTCACCGAAATTTCACTTTAAAAAAAATGTATTCTTTTCATCAGACTGACATTGCATACAAATGTTCTCTCCATCACACCGCCGCGGCGACGGCGTTTTTCCCCACGAGCGGAACCCTCTCCGCGGCGTTTCCCGTCGCCGCGGCGCGGCGCCGCGCGTCCGCCGCGACGAGCGCCGCAGCCGCGAGGACGACCGAGCTCACCGCGAACGTCGCGCGTTTGAAACGATCGTCTTTTCCTGCGTCTTTTCCTGGCAAACCGCGCGCCCGCGGGGCGACCGCGTCCCCCAGGTCAGCCAGCCGCGGCGACATGCGGTGCAGCGCCAGGAGCTGCGCCTTGGCCGTTCGCGCCTTGGCTTGCCTCAGCGCGAGCTCCGCCGCGGCTTTCGCCTCCTCGTTCCTCGTCTCGTCGAGACGGGACACGCCGCCGAGCGCACCCTGCTTGCCCTTCTCGCCGGGGACGTCCCGCTCGAACACGGGGTCGTCGCGCATGAACACGGTCGCGTCCAGCTCGGGGTGCGATCGAGACGCGGAGGCGTCCGGGACGGAACGCGGCGACGCGCGCGCCGGCGCCGGATCGAGCGCGGCGACGTCCGAGGCGGAGGGCGCTTTTTCCGCCGCGCGCACCACCGCGCGCGCGCCCGCCACCTCCGAGAGCGCCGCGTCGACCGCCTTCGTGGAGAGCGCCGCGCGCGCCACCACGCGCGCGGCCTCGTCCGCCGCCGGGACGGCGAACGCGAGAAACGCCTCGGCGCGCGCGTACTGCGCCGTCGCCTCGAACTCAGGCAGAGTCTCGCCGCCGCCGCCGCCGACGACGGCGGTGGTGGTGGCGAACGCTCCGCGGCGCTCCGGGCGCGCGCGGTCCACCGCCGCGCGCGCGCGCGCCAGATCCGCGCCGACGTCCGCGAGGATCACCACGGACTGCCCGATGGATGAGTCTATGGAGTGAGAAGTGGAACGTGAAAAACCGCTCGAAGCGCCGAGCGCGGCGGTGCCGTTGAAGCGGCACTCCGCGTCCTCGACGCGTACGCCGAGGTCCACCGCCATCGCCGCGCACGCCTGCGCCATGGACACCACGCCTTGGTTCCCGAGGCGGCGCGCCGACTCGGGGACGCCCAGCGTCGCCGCCGCGCCCTCGAGCCGCACGGGGAAGCCCGGGAGGAGCACGGCGCTCATCACCACGTACGAAGCGCCCACGTACGAAGCCTTCTTCGCGCCCACGCCGCGGACGCGCGCGAGCGCGTCGTCCAGCGCGGGCGCGAGCTCGCGCGCGATGGCGTGCGGGTCGCCGCCGTCAGGCAGAGGCGTCTGCACGGTGGCCCAGAGCTCGCTCGAGCTCGCCTCGGGTGCTTTCGCGCGCCGTCTCGACGAACGCTTCGAAGACTTCTTCGAAGACTTCTTCGAAGACTTCGTCGCGGCGCGCCCGAGCGACGCCGCGGGGCGCCCCGGCGAGTTTGCCTCCGCGTTCTCCTCGCCCGGCTCGCCGAGCTGGTCGACGCGCGCGTCGCGCAGCTCGCACTCGCCGCCCAGCTCGAAGGCAAACTCCTCGATGAACGCGTCGGCGGCGACGGCGGCGCGGACGGTGGCCGCCACCTGCTGCGACGTCGTCCACACCGCGAACGTCACCTCCGCGCGCGAGTGCGCGTACTCCATGGTCACGCTGCGGCCGCCACACACCGCCGACGCGGTGGGGAAGTCGTTCGCCGAGTTTAGAGCCGCCGCCGTCAAAGCGTCCAGCGACGCGCGATCCGGCGTCTCGCGAACGGAAAACACCAGGCGCGTCTCCGGCGTCTCCGGCGCGCCGTCTCCTTCCTTGCCGAGGTCTCCCTCCTTTTCCTCCGCCGCCGCCAAACGCTCGAGCTCGCGCTGGAACAGCTCGTCCTCTGTCTGGTCCTTCGCCTCCGCGCGCTCGCGGCGGCGGCTCCTGCGCGCCTCGGCGCGCTGAACTCGTACCCGCTCCGCCTCCGCCTCCCACTCCGGCGAGTGCTTGCGTTTCCGGCGTTCGCCGCCCAGCGCCGTGGGAGGCTCGACGAGCGCGCATCGCGACGTCTCGGCGGGCGCGCCGAGGTCCGCGGCGACGGCGTCGCACAGCAGGTCGACGTCCACCGCCTCATCGCCCGCCACGACCACCTCAGCGACGAAGTTGAACTCGAGGCGGTCGATCTCGACGTCGCGCTCGGCGTCGGCGAGCCCGTTCCAGAAGGGCGCATCGTCCGACGTGTCCGCGGCGCGCGCAAGCGCCTCCTTCGCCTCGCGCGCCTTCTCCGCCGCCGCCGCCGCGTCGGGCGACGACACGGCGTTGGTCGGCGCCGCCACCGTCACCAGCACCTTCCTGGGCGCGCCCGCGGGCGCGACGAAAGGCGCGGAAGGCGCGGGCGGTGCTGGTGACGGTGGCGGCGGCGGCGGCGAGACGTTCGGGTTGGCCCACACCGACGCCGGCGCGTCTTCGTCGCCGCGCGACGCGCCGCGAGGCGCCATCTTGTAGATGACGTCGCGGACGGCGACTCGGGCGCCGTCGCTGACGCGGAGCGCGCGCGCGGTGAACTGCGCAGCCTCCTCCGACTTGAGCGCGCGCATCACCGCGTCCGCCTCGGCGCGGTCCGCCACGGCCACGGCGTACGTCACGAAGGCGTGGTGCTCGCGCGACAGAAGCGCGGGTGTGTTCCCGCCGCACATCGCCGCCACCGTGGGGAGGTTCAGCTCGCGCTCGTCGTTCGTCGTCGCGACGCGTCGGGCGATTTCGGCAAACCTCCGCTCGCTCGTCAAGCCGTGCACGGCGAAAGAAAGCGCGGTCCAACTGTGGTTGCCCATGTACTCGTTGGTCGCCGCGCCCGCGGGCACCGCCACCGTGCCGTTCAGGAAGCAGTCCAGCGCGTCGCCGGGGACGGCGAGGTCCGCGGCGAGCGCCGCGCACGCGCCGTCGACGCCGACGGCGACGAGCGAGTGCGCGGGCATGGCCAGCGCGCCCAGAAACACAAACTTCGAACGCACGAACGCGACGTCGTCCGCGACGACGCCCGTCTCGCCGTGCGCCCGGGAAATCTCCGCCATCGCCGGGAACAGGCGGTCGCGGAGTAGCACGACGTGGTCCTCCGCCGCGACGAAGGGTACCTGGAACGTCGCCCAGACGTCGCGCGCGTTTTCGGGGTCTTCCGCGCGTGGTCCTCCGCCGGACCCGCGCGTCTCGTTCTCGCGCGCGCCAATCGCCGCCGACGCCGACGCCGACAAGGGGTCGTTCCAAATGGCGTCCGTGCGCGTCTCCGTGACGCCCGCGTCGACGTGCTCCGCCGTTCCCGCCTCGAACGCCACCCGGGGCTCCTTCTTGATCTTCACGTCGCGCAGAAGCGAGCGGCCGCCCATCGCCGCCGAGAGGTGCTTCTGCGCCGCCGGGTCCCGGAACCGCGCCACCACGGCGGCGCGGCGCGCGCCGCCCGCCACCGCCACCGCGAACGTGAGGCGCGCGTGGTGCCTGGCGAACTGCAGCACGGGGGCGCGACCGCCGATCATCGCCTCCGTGGTCTTGAACGCCGCGCCCGAGGCGTACTGGTGCAGGTCCGTGCGGGCGACCAGGTCCATGAAGTTGCTCTGGTCCGTCTCGCCAGTCACGATGAACACCACCACCTCGCCCTCCACCGCCGCCGCCGCCGCCGGGAGGGACCGCTCGTCGAAGGTGTAGTCGCCGTCGCGCGGGACGTTGGGGTCATACGCCGCGCCGAGCTTGCCGACGCCGACGGTCTCGGTGAACTGCGCGAACGCGCCGGTCAGCATGTCCTCCGCCGACGACTCGTCGGGCGAGGTCGCCGCCGCCACCGCCGCCGCGTCCGCGGCGGGGTCCGTCCAGGCGCTCACGACGCGCGAGGCGTTCACCACAGTCTCCGCGAGCGCTCGAGTCTCCAGCGCGTGCTCGTACGCCGCCGTCGCCTCGTAGTCCTCGGCGTCGCGCGCATCTCGCGCGACTTCCGGGTCGATCACCGGCGGAGACGCCGAGACGGTGCCGTTGCGGTAGCAGTGCACCTCCTCCGAGGGCACGCGCAGGTCCGCGGCGATGCCCTTGCAGAGCAGGTTGATGTCGAGGAGCGCGGTCGCGCCTGGGTCGCCCTCCGCGGGGTGCGGCAGGATGAGCCCGCCGATGAGCACGAAGTGCGAGCGCACGAGCGCAAAGTCGTCCTCCGTGACGCCCGCGCTCCCCCAGGACGCGATCTCCACCAGCTCGGGGAGGAGATGGGCGCGCAGGTCCGGCTTCCCCGAGTTGGTGGGCACCTGCGCGGTGACCCACACCGCGGCCGCGTCGGGGTCGTCCGATTCGTTCGCCCGCTGCCCGAGCGCGCCGGTCGCGTCTGCGTCCGTCGCGAACGAAGCGCCGGCGTCTTCCCACTTGCGCGCCGACTGCCACCGCCTCGCCGGCTTCTTCGCGCGCAGCATCGCGGCCAGAGCCTCAGCGCGCGTCTCGGCGAAGGCCGCGACGCGCGACGCCGCCGACGCCGCCTCCTCGGCGGCGGCGACGTCCTCCCTCGCGGCGGCGGCGTTCGCCTCCATCGCAGCGACGCGCGCCTCAGCGTCCCTCGCGTCTCTCGCCTTTTCCCTCTGCGCGCGCGCGCCCGCCTTGCGCATGCCGAGCTTCACGCCCGCGGCGACGCCGTCGGCGCGTGCGCTCGCGGCGGCGTCCTCGACGGCGGCGGCGTGCGCGGCTTGGAAGTCGAGCAGCTTCTGGTGCGTCTCCGCCTCCTCGGCGCGCGCCTTCTCCGCCGCCTCGGAGGCTTCCTCGAGCCGCTCGCGGATCGCCTCGATCTCCGCGTTGGTCACCGTCGGCGCCTCCTCGGCGGCGTCCGTCTCCGCGGGCTTCGGCTCCTCGGCGGTCTCCGCGGGCTCGGGCTGCTCCGCGACCGCGGGCGTCCGCTCGACGGGCGCCGCCGCCGCCGGTCGCGCCGCAACCGCAGTCTTCACAGTCTCGGGCTTCTGTTTGTCGACGGGCGTCGTCGCGGCGGCGGCGATGTCGTTCACCAGCGCGTCCACCTCGTTCTGAATCTGCGCCTTCTTCGCCTCGGGGGTCTTCGCACGCCACGCGTAGGCTTCCGCGTCTTCCTTCGAGACGACCACCGCCGCCGCCTCCTTCGGGGTGTCGCTCGGTGACGCCGCGACGGTCGCCGCGGCGTCGACCGCGGGCTGCTGCGCGGCCGGCCGCTGAGGCGACTCGGCCTGCGCAGCCTTCTCGGGCGCACGTTCGGGAGTCTTTTCCGCGATCAGGTTCTCGTGCGCGTGCTCCTCCACGCGCTCCCGCTGGCGTGCCGCCACGCGCTCACGCGCGCGAGCCGCCACGCGCTCGTCGTGTTGCGCCGCCGATGCGCCCGCTTCGCCCTCCGCTGCGGCGCCGAACGTGGCGATGGCCCCCAGGACGTCCCCTTCCAAGCGGGCGGACGCGGGCATCACCCCGCCGGCCAACACGCCGAGGAACAAAACCGCCGCGGTCGCGCCCGAGCGCCACACCGCGAGGGACCCACCGCGTGTCGCTCGGCGACGCGCCATCTCGCTCGTGCGCACGTTCGCGACGATTCCAAGCCACCCGGCGAGGATCGCGCGCGTCACAGGTTGTGGCGAGGCCACGGCGGTGGCGTCGACTCCCTCGACACGGTCACAGATTCCGAGGAGTTCAACCACCTTATTCTGAACACCCTTCATGTGAACCCTTCCGTATTCCGTATGGCTAGCCAGTCTCTGATAAAAATTTTCTAACTACTCGGAGCTTCGACTCTGACGAAAAATGCGATGCCACACTACGACATGAAGTGTGCAGGCAAAGCGCCCGTCATCGGGAGGACCTTCGCAGCTCTTCCTTCCCCGCCTCTAGCTCCCTACACCTCTCCAGCCTTTCCCGGTTCCGCTCGACGACTCGCTTCGAAACTCCTCTCCGCTCGCGCGCGCTCATGGTCTCCCAGTTTGTGATCCTGCGCATCGTGCAGTCCTCGTTGACGATGATGGGACCCAGTTCGTCGAGTGCCACCTTTTCCCCAAAGACGATTTGACGCGTCCCCGACGCGCTCGCAGCGAAGTCCGCGCCATCCCCTCCGTCGCCTGAACCATCCAACATGGGAAATTCGGCGTGCACCGTCTCCGCAGCGCCTGCCTCCTCCGATGCGACCGCGGAAAACGCCACCGACGCCACCAGCACCAGTGCCAGCGCCGCGCGCCGCATGGTCTGGTGGGCACCAGTTTTTTTGGAGGAGTGTCCGCTGCCATTTTCACTGTCGAGTCTCGTCAACGAAACGCGAGGCGCGAGAGAGCTCCGCGTCTCAGCCCGGACCTCGTGCGCGCAGAGGCGTCGACGCTTCGCGCGTCCCGGAGGCGCATTTTCTTTTCGCGATGAGCGCCGAGGGCGACGGCTCGGGCGACGGCGCGGAGGACCCCGACGCGCCCGCCGCTGAGCTCACCCCGGAGGAGAGGCTCTCCTTGGAGATGGACGCGTTCGAGGCTCGGTGGGGAAAGAAGAAGCGGGTGGCGGAGGAGCGTCGTCGACGTTTGCTGTGGAAGGTGAAGATCAACGAGGCGGACGTCGAGACGGTGGCGCGCGAGTGCGAGCTGGACGCGGACGCGGCGGACCTGCGTCTGCGCGAGCACGGCGGTGACGTCGAGTCCGTGCTCCGCGCGTACATACGCGAGGAGGTGCGGGAGCTCGTCAAGATGCACCCCGAGGACGCGGAAAACGTCGAGCTGGGCTTGACCGAGAAGGAGGTCTTCTCGCCGGCGAAAGAGGCGCCGCTCGGGGACGGCGAGCGATGACGACGAGCGACGACGACGAGCGGAGACGACTCGACCGCGACGACGACGATTGTCCGCGCGCGCGAGTACTGACTATATAGTCGACGCGAATGACCACACGAATACGTCGTGCGCCGCACGACATCGATCATGACGCTCATATGTCTCGCGCGTCATCGTCGCGTCAGCGTCTAGCGTCTCGCCCCGCCGCCGCCTCCCTTCCTGCCCTTCAAGTTCGCCGGCGGCTCGTTTCCCTCCGGGTCGCGCACGTACTCGGAGTCGTAGTACGCCTGCGGCGGTGCGGCGAGCGCCAGCCGGCGCGCCCCGACGCGGGGGGCGGCGGCGGTTCGCCCCCTCGCCTGCTTCTCTTCGTCCGTATCGTTACCCGCCTCGAGGATGGAGAACCAGAACGTCGCCGCGTTGGTCTTGCCGTTCTCGTAGTTCCCGCGGCGGAACCGCTTCAGCAGCGAGAGCTCGAGCACGCCGTCCGCGACGACCCACGTGGACGCCTCCGCCTTGACCGGCGCGAAGAGGCGGCCGTCGAGGACGGGGACGCCGGCGACGGCGACGCTGAGGCGCTCGGCGCCGATGTGCACCTTGACGTCAGCCGCCCCGCGCGCGGGGTCGGGCAACGCCACGAAGACCTCCACGAAGGTCTGGTTCTGGCGCCACTTCACGGTGTCGCTCGCGGCGTCGCCCAGCCCGCAGGGGACGTCGATCTCCGCCCACGCCGCCGAGGCGTCGGCGAGCGACGACGCAAACGCGCCGGAGCCCCGCGCCGCGGCGCTCGCCTCGGCGGCGCGCACGCGCAGCAGGTCCTTCTCCTCGGCGGCGCGCATTTTGCGCATGTCCTCGGCGTCGTACGACGGGGGCTCGGGCTTGGGGTTCGCGCGGCCGTACATGGAGGGCATCGAGACCACTTTGCGCTCCAAGCGGTCCACCTCGTCTGTCGCGCGGCGAGGCGACGAACGCGCGAGAACGGTTGCGGTTTTCGCGTCAGCTGTCGGCGTGGAAGAAAATGGTTTCGGAAGCGCGTGACGCGCGGAACGCGCGAAAGCGCGAAAACGCGGGACGAACCGACGCGACGTGCGAAGTCGAGATCGAGGGTTCCGAAGTCGCGCCGTTCGCCGAGGCGCGACTCGCACGCACCGTCTTTCAGCACGGCCTGCTTCCCGTGCTTCCGCAGGAACCTCGCGAACTTGGGCTGCGTGCGCTCGACCTCGTCCGCGAAGTCGTTGCGGCGGCACCACTCCCGGTGAAACGGCCAGTACGCCTTCTGGCACTTGCGGGAGCAAAAGTGCGCGGTGTGGCATCGCGAACACAGCGCGAGGTCCTCGGTGGCACCGCAGTTTTCGCACTCGTTCTGAACGTGTACCTCTTCCTGGTAGTGAGCGGCCATCGCGTTCGGAGCGTGATCGGTCCTCGCCGGTGGCGCGTCGCGGTGTGACGCCCGAACGGCGCGGAGGCGGGGAGAGGAAGACGGCGGGGAGGTGAACCGTTTTTCGGGGTTGGACGAAAATGAAGTCCCCGTCATCATTTCGTCTGAAAAAGCGCCCTCGTTCATCATCGCCTGAGAATTCCAGCGTGTTCCTCGAGGGTCCGCGACACTCGGTCGCGCACCTCGCACGACCCCCCACGCGCGCCCGCGCGTACCCCCTTTCGTCAAGGCAGAGCGAGATGCTCGCCCGGCTCGCGCCGATGCGCGCGGCGCTCCCCGCGCGCGGTGCCCGCGTTCTCCAATCGTCGCGCCCCGGCGCCGCCGCCGAAACCCGCCGCGCGTCGGCTCCGCTCGCGCGCGGCCGCCCCCGCCGCGCGCGCTCGAGAATCGCCGCGGCGGGGACGAACGAGATCCCCCCTGCGATGCCTTTGGTGACGGTGGTCGAGCCCGAGACGAACCGCGAGCTGCTGTGCATGCTCCGCCGTCGGTTCAAGCTGGCGAACGGCGAGGAGCGGTGCCTGTGCCTCCCCCTGGACCACCCGATCGACGTGCTTCGCGGCGAGGGCCTGGACGAGAGCGAGGACCTGTCCGACATCGGGGACGACGAGCTGCTGCAGATCATCCCCGATATGGCCGCCGCGCTCGCGCAGAAGGGCCTGCTCCTGCAGCGCAGCGCGTTCTGCATGACCGTCCGCGGCGCCGTGCGCTTCAACGAGACGGACGCGCTCGTGATGGACACCGGGATGGACGAGGCGTCGGAGGGCGTCGAGCTGGTGACGTTTCAGAGCGGCGCATCGCGGTACCTGGTGTACGCGCCCATGAACCCCGTGCTGCTGGTCACCAGGGAGAAGGACGACGGAAACGCGACGCACGAGGTGATGTTCGACGAGGAGATGGACGACGACGCGCTCGAGGAGAACCTCGCCGCCGTCGAGGAGGAGCTCCGCGACGAGGACGACGAGCTCTTCGAGGACATGGGTCTGGGGCTCTTCGAGGAGGAGGAGGAGAGACGGGGGGAGAGGGGGGGGAGAGGCGCCCGCGGCGGCCGCGGGAAGGGAAGAGGCAAGAAGAAGTGAGAAGTGTGGTCGTTTCGCAAAAGATAGGTAGCTATATATACGATCAGCTTCGAATCGGCTTCGAATCGAAAAAACGAAAACGTGTTTACCACCCCCGAAACTTGCGCATCGCCTGCCAGAACGGCGGCGGCTTGCCTTCGCGCAGCGCGACGTTGAACTTGACGTACGCGAACATCAGGTACGGGTGCGCCGGCGCTGTGAACAGCGCTGCGAGAAACAGACCGATGCTCAGGTACATCTTGCTCGGCGTGCCCAGCGGCGTGGCGTGGAACTTCGTCGGCGCGCCCGCGTCGCGCATGCGCACGACAATCTCCCGCGTGGTCCCCGACCCGAAGGCGGAAATCGCCGCCGCCTCCGAACCTCGGAACGCGGCGGTCATTGTCGTCGTCGACGCCGTCGTCACCGCCACCGCGTCGTCGTACACGCCGGTGGCGCCCACCAGGCGCCACGCGCCAAGCGTCTCGCCCGCCGCCGGCGTCGCCGCGACGCTGAGATCCACCCCAACCAGCACCGACACCGCGCACTGCACGTCCGCCGCGCCGGCGTCGACGTCGGCGGCGTCGAAGTCGCACGCGCTTTCGTACGCCGGCACGCGCTTCGTGGCGCCGAGGACGACGACGTCCACCGCTGGTACAGATCCGCGCGCGTTGAACGCCGGGAAGTCCACCAGGTACACGCCCTCGTCGATGGCCACCGTCGCGTTGTGCCCGGTGTCCGCGCACTGCCCCTCCCACGGCCACAGCCCGATGTCGAAGAAGGGCGCCAGGTACGACTGCCGCGTGCGCCACGTCCCCGACGTCTCGAACCGCCGCTTTAAGTCGGCGCGCGCGCCGTGCACCGTCGCGCCGCCGCGCAGGCCGTAGAAGCGCGCCGCGTCGTCGGGCGGTCGCGCGTACCCGGCGAGCGGCGCGCCCGCGGCGACGCTCGCCGCCGCGGTGGCCACGATGGTGGCCACGGACTCGGGTGGGACGTACCCCGTCCCCTCCCCGAAGGCGACATCCGTCATGGGCCGGTACGTATCGGCGCCGTTCGCCGAAACCGACAACGCGCCGGCGCCCTCCGGGTTGGTCACGGTGACCACCGTCGGGAGCCCGCCGCTCGCCGATACCACGTCCGCGAGGTGCACGTTGCTCGCCGCCCACGAGCCGGTGACCACGCGCACGGCGACGGTGCCGGCGGCGTCCGTCTCCGCGGCCGCCTGCGCCAGCGCCGCCGCCGTCTGCGAGCACACGTCGATCGCGCTCGTACAGGTGGTGGAGGCCAAGTCGGCGAAGGCAAGCGCCGCCCACGCGTCCCACTGCGTCTGGTCCCACGTGCACGTCGCGCCCGTCGCGTCGGACGCGCACGCCAGGCCGTTGGCGGCGGCGACCGCGTCCGAGAGCACCGCCGCGGCGCTCCGCGCGCGCATCTCCTGGAGCTCGGCGAGCCTGGAGGAGCGGTACGAGCTCAGGTTGGCGGCGTCCGCGTAGGCGTCGGGGACGCTCGCGACGCCGTCCGAGAGCAAACCGCCGGCGCCTTCGGCGTCGCGTCGGAACGCGCGCCCGTTCCCGACCGCCCAGATGCCCACATCCGTGCCGAGGTTGAGCGCGCCCACGACGCTCTCGTCCCTGTGCGCCGGCTTCGCGGCCAGGCAGGGAACGTCAACGGCGCGCTGGCACGCCGCCGTGGGGGGCATCGCCGCGAGCACCACCGGGCGGTCCGCGCCGGCGACCACGACTTCGTCGTACACCTCCTCGTTCACCTCGAGCTCGAGGTAGGACGGCCAGTACGCCGCGCGGAAGTACGCGTGGAACGCTGTGCTCTGGCGCACCGTCGAGCGGTAGTCCCACGCCATGTCCCGCGTGTCGCGGTCCTCCTCGGCGCCGTACCCGCCGGTCTCGAATCCGAGCACCACCGCGAAGAGCACCACCAGGATCACGGGCAGGAGCGCCAGCGCGCGGAGCCGGACGTAGCCGTTCCCGACGGAGGTCTCGTCGAGGAAACGGTACGGCCGCGCGCCGGTCAGCACGGGGCCCGACATCGCGCAGGCCGCGACGAACGTGGGCGCGCGAACGAGCGGGGGACCCGAACGGGGAGACGCCCTGCGCGACGCCGTGTGGTCGCGCGCGGGCATCGCGCGAGAAAATCACAACGGAAAAAAACGACGCTTTGGCTTTTCAAAGATGGCGCCGAGTCATCAGGCCATTCAGGCCATTTCGCCAGTCCGTGACTCCCCAAATCGAGAAGTCCAAAACGCGGGATCTGCGTTTTCGTCTGCGTCGGACGTCTCCGAGTCTCTCCACGAGGCACTCTCGCTGCGCCTGGCTGACGGTGGACGCTGTCAGCTTTGCGATGGGCGCTCCGAAGACCAAGGTGCGTTCACGAACCGTTTCGCGATGTCTACCCGCGCGCGCTGTCCTCCCGAGCCCCTCCGCTCCTGCCCCCCTCCCTTCGCGTCGAGATCTCCCGACGAATCGTCGCCTCGTCACACACGGCACGTCCGACGCGCTCACCTCCCGACTCCCCTCACATCGCTCGCAGTGGTCCTCGGAGGAAGAGGACGCCCTCCGCAAGGGCGTGGAGAAGTACGGCTCGGGCAAGTGGCGGTTCATCCAGAAAGACGCGCGCCTGTCCAAGATCCTGCACCAGCGCTCGAACGTGGACTTGAAGGTGCGCAGATCGCCCGCCCGAAACGTGCCTCTCTCTTCGGGGCGTTCCGACGAAAAGTTTCACTAAAAAAAGAAATGCGACAAACGGGCGAAGAAGCGCGAAGCGCGCGCCGCCCCACCGCTCCATCCTCGCACCTCTGACACGTGCCTCGCGCCTCTCTTTCTTCACGACAGGATAAATGGAGAAACATGTACCCCGGGGAGTATTCCACGGGAAGGGCGGACTCGGTGCGTCTCCCGCCGTCTCTCGGTTCCCGCGTCGCGTCGTCGTCGTTCACCGCTCGCGTTCACCGCTCGCGTCTGGGAAAAACGTCTGGGAATAGACCCGAAAAAATCTCACCCTCTCCGTCCGTACCCTCGACGCGCGTGTTCCACAGGATGACTCCGACGACGAGCCCGCCCCGAAGCGCTCGGGGCGCCCCGCGAAGGGCGCCCAGGGCGACGCGCCCGCGAAGCAGGCGAAGCGGGCCAAAGCGGGTGCCCGCGCGGCGACGGCGCCGCGAAAGCCGAAATCGAACGGCGCGGCGGCGCGACCGAAAACGGCCGCCGCGAAGCCGCGCGAGAGCGGCGAGGCCTCGGACGAGCCCGCGCCCAAGAAGCGCGGACCCGGTAGGCCCCCGAAGGCGAAGGACGAAAAGGCGCGGAAGCGGCCGAAGCCGCCGGCGGCGGCCGAGAAGAAGGGTGCCGCGCGGAAAACGGCGGAGGCGAAGCCCGCGTCGCGGAGCCGGCTGGCGGCTTCCGGGACTTCCGTCTCGCGGAAGACTTCCGCGAACCGCGAGAAGACTTCCGCGAAACGCGAGAAGACTTCCGCGAAAGAGGCGAAGGAACGCGGGGACCCCAAGGCGGCGTCGGCCGGGTCGGTGAAGGCGCCGCGGCCGCGGGGGCGCCCTCCCGCCGAGTCCAGAGGGGACGGCGGCGGCGCGAGCCGACGCAAGCGCGCGGCGAGCGGACAGGCGGAGGCGCCCGCCGCCAAGAAGTCGCGCGGTGCGGGGCGGGGGAAGGACGCGCGGGAGGACGAGGCCCAGCTCCGGGAAGCCGGCGCGCGCGAAGCGACAAAAGCGACAAAGCCCGCCTCCTGCGAGGCAGAGACTGAGGGCGCTGAGGGCGCTGGAAGTCCAAAACGCGTCGGTCCGGATCCCGCGCGCCTGAGCTCGTCGTCCGCGAAAGCCGCGTCGGCGCGCGAAGGACCTCCCCCCCCCGTGTTTGTGGTGCACGGCCAGTACCGCACGGCG
>Ga0181564_10003063_pt1 | contig 14436 bp, 9 predicted proteins | sample 011ome_24_FD_134512 | JGI IMG/M metagenome (GOLD analysis project Ga0181564, IMG submission 134512) | Coastal salt marsh microbial communities from the Groves Creek Marsh, Skidaway Island, Georgia - 011513CT metaG (megahit assembly) | ecosystem: Environmental > Aquatic > Marine > Intertidal zone...
ATTGTTTATTTTGAGACATAGCCATCACAATTGATTCTTGGATAGCCCTCTCTTTATCTTTAGCTGTAACGATACCCAGAACATCTTTTAGTGAGGATTTAGCGAATTTTAACGCATTAGAGAATAATTTAGCAAACACACCAAAAGCTAAAACTAAGCCTGGGCCAGTAATCACATTACCAATACCTCTAACTATGCCTTTCGCAAAGTCGGCCCCTATGCCTTCGCTATCTTCTCCAAATAAATTATTGAGTGTTGAAGCTACATCATTAAAAGCTTCTAATAGATTAGATAAGCCTGGAGAAAGAGCTAATTCACCTATATTGGCAGCTAGCTCTTGAAAAGTTAAAGAGGTCTGTTTAGCTAAAGAAGATAGTGTTTGTTGTAGTTGTTCGTTTTTGCGTTGAGCTTCATCGGTTGCTGAGTTCGAGATCGCAGTAGCCTGAGCATAGAGAGAGTTTTCTTTATTGAGGTCTTTTAGTGCAGCTTTTAAAATGTTGATTTGAAATACACCTCCAACTTGCTCTGCTACTGCAGCTTTTGTGGTGCTACCCAGAGTGTCATAAGCTTTAGATAAATTAGTTAATACAGTAACTGCTGGTAATGTACTGCCATAAACATCTCTTACTGCAACACCCAGCTCTTCTAAGCGATTGAGAGTACTGCTTCTTTGAATACGGGTAAAGATCGTTTTAAAACTATTACCGATGACTGCACCACCTCGAGCGGTGATTTGTTGAGCAGATGTTACTGCACCAACCAGTTGGTCGAAGTTTACGCCAGCATCTTGAGCGACCGCACCAGCTCGAGCAAGAGCATCAATAAGATCGTCAGCACTAACTGCAAATTTAACATCAACAGCTGCTAGTTTATTAATAATTTCTGTTGTAGTGAGGCCAGCATCAGCAAAACCATTGACTGCAGCCGTTAAACCAGATACAGCGGCTGCAGCATCGATTCCAGTCAATCTAGTAAGAATGAGAGCGTCTGTCGTTCTACGCAATGTTTCTTCCATCGATAAACCTTGACGTGAAAATTCTAATGCGGCTTCTGCGGCAGTGTCGAGAGCTTGAGATGTGTTGCGAGCAACCTGAAAAAGTTGGGTTCCAAATTTAGCTAGATTAGATTCTGAAGTCCCTAAAACTACATTAATATCAGTGAGTATTTTTTCAACTTTTACAGCTTGTTCAACAAGCTCCACAAAACCACGAGTAACCCCACCAATAATTGCGGCAGATGCACCGAAAGCAATCACACGAGCATTAGAAGCTTCGAGAGATTTAGTAAACTCATCAGCAGATCGAGTAATTCTACCAAGAGGTTGAGTGAAATCAGATGCACCAATCTTTACATTGATGCCTCTACGGTTAATTCGATTAACTACATCATTAACGGATTCTTCTAATCCTACCTGTTGGGTTTTAATATTAAGCGCCATACCTTATTCCTTTCAAGGTATATACACATTATTTTTTCGTAATACCACTTAATTCCATAAGATCTTCCATACTGAGAGAACCTCCTTTCTGTTCAGCAGCTTTTTGCAGGCTAACTTGAGAGCTATCACTAGGCTTATCTAGGCCAGCATATTCATAATCTTCATCAGTGGCTCCGAATAAAGTTGAACCATCTTTATGGGTGTCTAACTGCTCTTTCATTTTATTTTTTGCATCATCAGAAATGTTACCGTAATCTAATAACGCTCGAGGATCCTTCTTTATTTTCTCTGGTATATGATTATTGCGTTCAAATATATTTTTAAATATTTTAGTATATACAATTAATTTCAATTGATTGTATGTTAAATGACAAACTGGATTACCAAAAAAACCAACTGTATCATCGCTAAATGGAAAATAAATATAATAAAAATCTTGTAAAATCATTTCTTGTATTTTTAATTCTTCAAAATTTTTAAAAGAATCATTATATACTTGAATAAATTTAACTACATCTTCTGCATATAATTCATTGAAATCTTGTTCTTCAGGAAAAACTGGGGTTTTAAGATCTTTATCTTCGTAAAAACTTTTAATAATGTAATAATCATTTGATCTTTTATCGGCATAATCTTCCGCATTGATGCCGATAAGTTCGGAGCGGCGCTGTTTTAATTTATCTATAGTTTGGTATGCTTTATCTATAGATTCATTATTTTTATCGATTTGAGATTTAAGAATTAATTGAGATTTGTTACGATGTAATTGGTCAACAAAAGATTCTTGGCGCGAAATATCCTCTTCGTCTTTCGTGGTCCATGTACCATCTTTCTTTAAGTCTTCTAAGATTTCTTCTTGAGTGGGTATACCTCTTTTTAGGGCTGACTGATAGTAGGACTCCCTGATTTCATCAATATCTACTTGATCAAGGGCACTGAGATGCTTAACATAGAACTTGCGGTCATCAAGGATAACTTCAGACCAGCCTTTAACTATATCTCTAAAGACTTTTCTGTATGCAGTATGATCCACATTACACGTTGCCTTCTTCTATATCTTTCTCTAAATCTTTAAAATCTTGTTCACTGGATGCACTACTAAAATACCAGAAACTAATAAAAGCAATCAACTTATCATAGACTAAACCAAGTAGTTCATCCTCCTCTTCTTCTCTTTGGTAAAACAACTCTTTCTTGTCGTCAAATGAGCCTCCAGGAAAATAAGCTTCTAATGCGCCATCCTTATCGAGGAATGTTAAATTTAAAAGATACCAAGTAATAACTTTGTTTTGTGCCCTTGTATCAGCTGTGTGATTTAGGAGAGCACTGAAGTTTGTTTCAGCAGTAGCAATAGCTCTACGAAGATTAGACATCTTGCCGGTTAACTCAGATTTAGCTTCTTCATTAGCGCTTGATGTTTTTATATTCATGTGTGCGAATTCAGTTTGCATAGCACCGAGTTCACTATACATTTCTGATAATCGTTGAGCATCAGCTTCACTCATCAAGCCGCCAGTATCAGTATATTTATTGAGAAGCATAGCTTTCGTTAAAACCCCTTGCTTGACACATTTACTCATTTCAATACTGTACTCCATGTCAGCCTCTTCCATTTGGCGGCGAGTGGGTTGAGTGATTACAAATTCATGTTCTTCTTTTACCTTTTCAGGTCTTTTCTCTTTAACAATTTGTTTTTCTTTAACCTTACGCTTTTCTTTATCTTTGTACTTTTCTTCAGTACCGTCTTCTTTTTTGCGAGTTTTTTCTACCTCGATTTCTTTTTCGACTTCAATTTCCTTTTCGACGTCTACTTCTTTTTCGATTTCTTTTTCAAGAAAAACTTTAAAACGATATATTTCTTTGTTTGATTTTGTATACATGACCTTGTTCCTTTGGTTGTTGTAGTATAATACTATTTAAAATTAAATTTTACATTAAATTTTTCTAAATCATTTTCTGATGATCTAATTGATTCATTTCCTAAATCTAATATTTTCTTTCGTAGGTATTGCATTTTTTCTTGATCAAAGTAATTTGCTTGATCAATTAAATCTACATGTTCAGGGAGATGCTTTTTTAATTTGTGAAATGAGATTTGGTTCTCAGTATGCAAATCCTCTATGAGCACAAGAAAACTTTTAAACAACGTTTTCGTGCTTCCGTTAAACCTATCCGACAGAAAATCTTTAGCTTCCATTTTACCTTATTCCATTTTATAATACACATATTCTTTCTTTATGTGTAAAAAAATACATGGGTTCATTAATTGATGATAGTGATAAGGAAGCGTTTCAGTCTGTTTTTACTGATATACACGACACGTTTGCTCGGGATATTAAATTTATTCAAGATGCAAAAAAAGTTATTTTAAGTACAGATCCTAACTATAATTACCTTTATAATAATGTAAAAGGTCAAGTTGCATCAGTAAAATATAAAATTATAGAAAAGACATTTAAAGCTAGAATATTGTATATAGGTAGACAGAATGAAGATATTTTTGACGGAGAAGCTGGAGCACAGATAAAAGTAGATAAACATGTGGGAGAAGTAAGAATAAAAGTTGATCCAGAAGGATACTCCTATTTAAAAGACACAAAAAGATGTGAGTTTGATGGAAGGAAATTTTCTGTTATTAGTGATGAAATGCCGCATGGATTATTTACTCCACATTTTTATACATTTTATTTGAAACCAGTTGATGAAGGTTGATCATGATTAGAAATACTAGGCGAGCAGTTCGATCTTCTTTTGATTTATCAAAGTCTAAAGAGTATGTTACTCAAGCGCAATTAATTGTTAGAGAAGAATTTAATAACATTAAAAATACATTATTGGATAAATTTGACAACCATGCTGTAACTAGAGAAATTAAAGGTGGTATCAATGCAAGTAACATATCTAACACATTAGGAGGAAAGGGTAATTTATTTTCTTTTATTGGGTTTGAATCTAATGATAGTCCAACAGAGCCAATTAGAGATTTATTAGAATCCAAAACGCGACTAACTAATATATCTGTAAGAAGAGATGGTAGTTTAAATACTTTTGTGCTTTACCCTAAAAAGGCCGAAATATTTTTAGTCACACCCATGCCTTGGGCAAGAGGTAGAAGTTGGGCTGAAGGAATCGAGAAGGGTATATCAGGACTGGGTTATTATTTAAATAAAACAACTACTTACAGTAGGTCAGGTAAAGGCCTGCAGTCAAAAAATAGTGTAAGAACATTAACATTTTCCACCACACCTTATATCGGAGAATTAATTCGATGGTTTGAGGGAGAAATTATTAAACTAAATCGAAAAACTATACTGTGAAGCCGCAATTCCAACATCAAGTTATTACTAGTTTTGCTTTGTGGCTAGATCATATTATCTTGCAAAGAGGTGAAGCTTTTCAAAATATCGAATCGTCTTTCTACTACCAGAATGATGAACGGCTCGATCCTGAATTTATCGCTTTTGCCTCTCCACATAAACAATGGGTTACTGATTCTTCTATTAAGAACGCTCATATTATACAGTCTGTTATTTTAGATGGTAAAGAATTAACTAAAGAATTTAGTCAAGGTATTCGATACGACTATAACAATGGTAGGGTTATACTGCCTAGATTAATAGCAAATGAAAATTCTAATGTCGAAGGCACTTATGCGGTTAAAGATTTTAATATATACATTACAGATCAAACAGAAGAAGAATTATTGATTGAAACTAAATTCGATAAAAATAGTAGATTTGATCAATTTGTGAGTGATGGAGTGAAGCCTTATGATCAAGTGGTTCCGGCTATATTTTTATCTTACGAAGAGGGAATTAACACACCGTTTGCTTTTGGGGGAGAGGATACTACGCATTCTAATATTCGTTGTGTCGTTTTTGCTGAGAGCTCTTATCAGTTGGATGGACTATTCTCTATATTAAAAGATTTAAATCATACAGCGATATCGAATGTTGGATTTAATGAACATCCTTTGAATGAATTTGGCGATTTAAAATATGGAATGTATGACTATTTAGATTTGGCTGATAGATATTATGATAGAAAAAATAGCGAAAGCATACTACATTTAGAGAAAGTTGTTGTTTCTAAGTTAAATGATAAGGTGGCAAGGAAATCGCATCCTGGATTGTATCTTGGTTTTATAGATATAGAAATTAATGCACATAGATTTCCAAGACAGGAGCTTGTAGAGCCGATACCTAGTAGAGACCCGAATATACCTATGGCACCTGTGTCTCCATACGATTTAAAAATTGGCCCATTATTGCCTGTTTCTCCTTTTCGTTTAGAATTAGCTCCACAACCAGCCAAAGAGCCATATAAATTAAAAATATTTGAATTAATAGCTGGCCCACCGGTGCCTCCTGAAAAATTAACTTTAAAAGAATAAAATATATTTTATAATAAAGTGTAAATAAAGTGTAAAGGAAGTTTATAATGGAAGAAAATAGAGAGTACAAGGTATATTATAGTTTTTTACATAAAAACGAACACCCCTATAAAGCTGATGAATATCGAGTGTATAGGCAAGATGGCGTAACTTCGGATTATTCTTTAATCAATACTTTAGACGCTTCATTGTTTACGGAAACTGTGGACAGTGAGGATGGGGCTGTAAAAGTCACAGGTATTGATGTGGTAAATGATTGCGGTGTCGTATATAACTATAAAGTTAGTGCTTACAATCAAAGAGGAGAAGTTGATTGTATTAATCCTACTTTCTCTGGAATAGATTTTCCGTGTCCCACACCGAGCCCCTCTCCCAGCGTTAGTGTTACTCCAACAGCTACGGTTACTCCAACCCTTACTCCTACTAGCACAATCACCCCAACTGTTACTCCTACTAGTACAGTTACTCCGACCGCCACTCCTTCTGAGACTCCTGCAGCCTCACCTTCAGCTACCCCTAGTGTGACTCCTAGTGTCACAGTTACACCAAGTATAACAGCAACGGTTACAGTCACTCCTACAGCAAGTAACACTCCACCAGCTTCACCGTCAACAACACCAACGGTAACTCCAAGTATTACGGTTACTCCAAGTGTGACAGCTACAGCGACAGTTACTCCAACAGTAAGCCAAACTCCAGGAGCTTCACCGTCAACAACACCAACGGTGACTCCGAGTATTACAACCACTCCAAGCATTACAGTTACTCCAAGTGTGACAGCTACAGCGACAGTTACTCCTACAGCAAGTAACACTCCACCAGCTTCACCATCAACAACACCAACGGTGACTCCGAGTATTACAACCACCCCAAGTATTACGGTTACTCCAACAACCAGCGTTTCTGTAACACCGAGTGTAACTATAACTGCTACACCCACACCAACTCCTTCAAGTTCACCGCCAGAACCACCCACTAGCGATATACAAGTATTTACTATATCTAATACAGATGCAACTTATAGTAATAATGTAATCCAAAGCAATTTATTAAATTGTGATAAAGATTTAAACTGGCCTAATGGGGCCACAAAATTTAAAATACATGGTCAAGATGGTGGATTTGGCAACCCACAAGATTCTACATATACATCTACATTTGACTTAATAGTTGGAGGCACAACTCAGTCAAATACATCCCCAGAATTTGGAGGGTTCCCATCAATCGGTGAAGGAGTGTTTCCTATGCCAGCATGGGAGGAAAGAAATGATAGCAGCCAACCGATTACTACATCAACAAGCTCAATTCCAAATAATGTAACTCTTGCCACTGCGACAATAGGGTTATATGGATTTGGTTTAGTTGAGTGTGAAAGTTTAGATTGTAACAATCCTGAGAGAAAAGATGAAATCGTAAAGGGTGATACTAATCGTGTGGCATTTTTTATACAACAAGCTCCAGACACTTCTAACTTTAATGCTTCCCCAGCTGTTATGGGAACAAACCCTTTTACAATTCAGTTTAATGGTCAGTGGTTATTTGATTAATTTTTATTTCACATATTTTTTGGTTATGTGTATTTAATATAAACCTTTAATTTTACAAATTTACAAAATGAGCGAACTACCAGCAAGAAATAGAGTTATTTATCAAAGTGAAGCCCTGTTTATATCACCAGATACTACAGGACACCATATATATTACAGTCCGAATTGGACGGGTAATGAAGCTAGGTGCATGATTACCGGTAAAAATACCGGGAATGCAAACATAAAGTTTGATGTATGCGCAGGAACTGGCGTGGACGGAAGTGACTTCAGTGGTGCTACATTTGCGTGTTATGATGCATACGATGAAAGTGGATCTTTTCTGCCTGGTGTCGACTTAGATATGAGTGGAATGCATCCAGTTTTAGTATTAGCTGGATTTAGCGGTAAAGGAGCCATTGAAGGCCAAGCAGAAACACTAGCACACATTGGTGAGCAAGGCCGTAAAGACTTTGATAATGGATCATGGAAAAGTGCTATATCACAATTAAAAAGAGTTCAAAGCGCTAATTATAGTTTCACAATTAATAGGCAGGACATCAATCAGTTCGGACATCTTGGAAGGTTGGATGCTGTGGTTCTTGAAGCTCCTACTGTAAGCATGGACTTTTCGTACTACTTGACAGACGGTTTTAATGAAAGAATGTTGGGTTTTTCGACCGATGGACAACAACAGAATCTATCGGGCATTATGACAAGATCTCAAAATGAATTTGGTAATAGCTTTTTTATTCTCACAGTACCTGAAGGTAGGGATGCTGTACTTGGTGATCAACTCGCTAAAGAGGACAATAAAAGTGTAATCAGCTTAGGTAATGGATACATTACCGATTACTCTATTGAAGCTAGTGTAGGATCTTTTCCCACTGTTTCTGTTAGCGTTGAAGGTGTAAATATTAAATCGGACATCGGCACAGAATGGAAAGCTATTCCAGCGATCGATCCAAGCGACGGAACTTTGGATTGTGATACTTGTTTCTCGTTACCACCAGCTGAAAAGGGTACTGGAGAAAGTGTGTTAAAGCCTGGAGATATTACGATCGACCTAGCTGATGCAGCTTTAATTTCAAAACAAATTTCAGGTGATCAACCTGGTTATGGACCTGAAGATAAAGGTAGTGCTCACATCCAAAGCTTTACTTTATCTACTCCACTTGGTAGGAGCGATCTACAGAGACTTGGAAATAGTTATGCTTATGCAAAAGAAATTGATTTCCCTGTAACATGTACATTAACAGTGAATGCATTGGTAGCAGACTTGAAAGCTGGCAATCTAGTTAACATGCTTTGCGGTAAAGAATACGACCTATCGGTTAGCATGAAACCGCCAAAGTGTGTAGAGTGTGGATCCAATGATAATTCAGAAGCTGTAAGAATTGATTTTAAGAATGCCTTACTCGATTCTGAGTCGTTTAGTTCTTCGATTGGAGACAATAAAACTGTTGATCTTACATTTAGTACTCAAATCGGTGGTCCAGAAGAAGCTGGAGTCGGTGTATTTTTTAGTGGATCAGAAAACATAGGAAGTAAACTACCACCTAGAGTTAAAAATACTGGAGACTTCCATAAGTATTTCGAAAGCTAAAATTCAACACTATAATTTTAATTTAGTTTAAAAAAACTAAGTTTAATTTTAATATATTACACCACAATCTTCGGGTTGTGGTGTAATTGTTTATATAGGAATGAGGAGTTTTTTTAAATCGGAATGTGCGGCATTATTTGTTGGGCCTGCCCCTGCATACATTCCACATATTTACGATGGATCTTCCGCGTTAAGAAGGTTAGCAAAAATACAATCTGTATCTTACGGATTTGATATTAATAGAGAAGAAATTAAACAAATTGGTCACGAAGATTTACTCGTACGTACAATCAACTTAACACAAGCAGAACCCGCGCCAGGTAGTAATATTGATGTTAATATAGAGCCAGTTCCTGTTAATTTTACATTTGAATATTTACCAACATGTGGATACAACGAATATCTTTTAAATTTTAATGTAGTACCTGCAGGAGAAGAGGCAAACAACAGTTTTATATCAAGACATTTCGGCGATAAAAATTTCTTTTTAGTATTAAGGGATGATATTGGCAAGGAAGCTAGATTTTTACAAGACGATGAAGATTTTTTTGGCCACTATGTTATTGGAATAGGTAATGCTTTTGCAGTAGGCCATTCACTGAGCACACAAGTAGGCTCGCCACTCCGTGGATCCTTTGATTATCAAGCTTCTAACATTAAAGTGGACCAATATTCCGGCGATAACTATATACCTGCTATACATTTATATGATGGCAAATATAAAGAAGAACATAAATATAAATTTACATACGATCGGTTTGGTACGGAATATGATGAAGCTGCTATACTATCTAATAATATAAAAATCGAAGTTAATCCAACGAATATAGGTGGAGTAGATGTAACTAAAAATAATTTAAATGCACAAAGTTTTTCAATAAATTTAGATATGTCGAGGAGAAATTTATATGGGTTAGGCTCCATGTATCCCTATGATAGACGTTTACAAATGCCAGTTCGAGGATCTTTGAATTTTGGTATATTAAAGCAAGAGTTGGTTACTGGTAATTTAAATAATATTTTACATGAAGATCGACCATACGACATTAAAATAGATTGTTATGGGTCGACATGCATAAGCGAGAATTGTAGTGAAAAGCCTAAAACTCAATTGATGACTTATGTAATTGATAATGCTGTACTTAAGAATAAGTCCACTAATCTACAAGTCAAAGATTACGCTATGGTCGATTTAGGTTTTGATTTTACGCTTACTAATACTAATGGATTTTTAGTGAGTGGTGGATGTTTAGATAAGCATTTTGCTAGAGGATCCAACTCTAATGAACCTCCTGGTGGTCGGGATAAGATTGGTGGAGGGGGAATATCTTCTTCAGAAGAAGATCCTGGAGGTGAGTCTTTTAATCCGCCTATATTACCTTCGCCGCCGCCTACACCTAGTATTACACCGACTATTTCAGTGAGCCCAACAGTGACACCTACTATTAGTTTGACCCCTACAATTACACCAACTATCACTCCAAGTATATCTGTGTCTCCAACAGTTACTCCAAGTGTTACTGTATCACCGACAGTTACTCCAAGTGTTACTGTATCACCGACAGTTACTCCAAGCATTACAATTACACCCACAATAACTCCTACCCAAACTCCCGACCCAACTCAATCGGTCACTCCGACATTAACACCCACATTAACACCTACTCCAACTATCACTCCGAGTTGTTTAGAAAAAACACTAAACATAAAATTCCAAGATCAATCAACATATGTTGTAGAGGGAGAAGATGGCTCAGTGGCAGTAGAAAGAGATTGGGCGAGGGGAGCAATCAATTATACAGGAGCATTTAGTATATCGTATAAAATAGAAACTGAACCTTATTCTGCGGTTTCAGGAATAGACTTTATAGGGAAAACTGGTAGGCTTGATTTTACTGCTGGAGAAAATGCTAAACTTATTGAATTTAGTACGATTGAAGATTATGTTGACGAAGATACTGAAATGTTTAAGATCACTCTCGATGAGCCAGAGTTTATACCTTGTGTTAATCAATCGATAGTAGATAATAATCCATATAGAGTGTTAATTATAGATGACGATCAAGACTATGGAATTGATCAGTATATTAGATTTCAATATACATCCACATATGTATTAGAGGGAGATAAAGCTCAAGTCACTGTTTACAGAGATGCAGCAAGTAATTCTCCTTACGAGCCGTTTAGTGTTCACTACATAACCGAAGAAGCTGATAGAACAGCGATAAAAAACTTGGATTATGAGCATACATTTGGGGAGTTGCATTTTGAAAAAGATCAAATGAGTGCAGTAATTGAAGTGCAAACATTACCTCGACCAGGTAGTATTGATGTTCATGAAGTGTCTGAGTTTTTTAATATTAGATTATATAATCCACTCAGCCATTCTTCTAATGTTCAACTAGTGGGAGTAAATCCATATTCTGTATTTATAGTAGAACCTGAGCAGGATCAAATTAACACTCAAATAGAAGAAATGGCTCAGGAAGATAATAACGAATTTAATGAAGAAGGTGAAATTGATTTACCTTTTGATCTTAATAATTGATGAGCGATCCGAGTCCAACACCTATATCAGGTCAATGCTGTGTAGAATTCCCAGATATGTTGGGCTATTCAACATGGAGTAATCAGTTTAAGATATTTGTAGAAGATCTACCAGGTAGTCAAAATATAAAATACCACATTAATTTTGGAGATGGTAATGTGTTGCGTGATATAGAAGGATCCGCGCATGATGGGTATTTTAGTGAAACTATTGATTATACATATGCACAAAATGGAAATTATAATACTTTTCTAGTTTTCGAAGATTTGGATAAAAATAGAAAAAGTAAGTGTGCAAAAACTAAAGTAACCATTATTGATCCCACCCCTAGCGTAACACCGACTGCAACACCGACAGTTACTCCAACCGTTACTTCAACCCCAACAGTCACAACTACTCCAACTGTTACTCCAACTGTTACTCCAACTACATCTGTAACGCCCACTAATACGATTACTCCTACATTAACTGTAACTCCAACTTCAACTGTTACTCCCACGAATACGGTGACTCCAACAAATACGGTTACTCCTACGAATACGGTGACTTCTACGAATACTGTGACTCCTACGAATACGGTGACTCCTACGAACACGGTAACTCCTACGAATACGGTGACTCCTACGAATACGGTGACTCCCACGAATAGTGTCACACCTACGAATAGTGTCACACCTACGAATACGGTCACACCTACGAATACCGTCACTCCTACCAATACAGTTACGCCTACTAATACGATCACACCTACTAACACAGTTAGTGTGACGCCAACTAATACCGTCACTCCTACGAATACCGTCACTCCTACGAATACCGTCACTCCTACGCATACCGTCACCCCTACGCATACCGTCACTCCTACGAATACCGTCACTCCTACAGTGAGTATTACGCCAACTAATACAATTACTCCAACAAGTACGATTACTCCAACAAGTACGATTACCCCAACAAGTACGATTACAGCAACTCCCACGGTTAGTATCACACCAACTAATACAATCACTCCAACCAATACAGTTACTCCTACAGTGAGTATTACGCCAACTAATACAATTACTCCAACAAGTACGATTACCCCAACAAGTACGATTACCCCAACCAATACAGTCACTCCCACGGTTAGTATCACACCAACTCATACAATCACTCCAACCAATACAGTTACTCCTACAGTGAGTATAACTCCAACCAACACAGTTACTCCTACTAACACCCTCACACCCACACCCACTGTAACACCCACACCAACTGTCACCCCAGCGTGTATACCTAAAGATTTAAATGTTAGATTTCAATATTATTCTACATATGTAGTAGAGGGAGGAGTAACTGGTGTAAAAGTATACAGAGAGTCATCTTTGAGTGAAAGTGATTATACTGGAGCATTTAAATTAAATTATACTCTTGAGACTCAAGTAGGCTCAGCAACAGCGGATGCAGATTTTAAATCTGATAGTGATACAATAATCTTTGAAGCTGGGGAGAATGAAAAAATTATTCCAATTACCACATTACAAGACGTTATTCATGAAGATGCTGAATTTTTTAATGTAAAAATCGATAATTTGGTTGAAATTTCTGATTTACCGATTTCTATAGATGGTTACTATCCTCTCTACGCTACAGAAGCATTAGCAAACAATGCTGGTAACGGCAGTTCTCATACACATACATTTGATGATGTGACTTATTATATGCCTCAAGGTATTAGATTGTGGCATGGTGATTATGAACCTAAAGATAGTATAGGTAGCCCGTGTGTCAACAAAAAAATATTATACAAAAATCCATATCAAGTATTAATAACTGATGATGATTATTGTGAATCTGAAGAACCTATTTATTATGCTCGATTTAAGCCGTGTGAATCTGTCGGAATAATTAGTGGCTTTGGAGGTGTTACACTTTCGAATGTGTCTGATTTATATTTTCAAAAAGTGGGAGGCGTTGACCCTTGGGGGTCTGGAGAATATGTTATATATTTGAATGGTATTTGTTATCGTCTGTACTCTAGAACTAAAGGTGAAAGTATGATGGATTGGGTGTTTTACGAAAATATAGGTACGTGTGAAGATGAAAGGTGCTGGAATGAACCTTCTGTAGCTACTACTACTCCGACCACTACCACTCCGACTACCACTACTCCGACTACTACTACTCCGACTACCACTACTCCGACTACCACTACTCCGACTACTACTACTCCGACTACTACCACTCCGACTACTACCACTCCGACTACTACTACTCCGACCACTACTACTCCGACTACTACTACTCCGACTACTACTACTCCGACTACTACTACTCCCACTACTACCACTCCTCCTCCTCCTAATCGTTTTGGTTTTAGTTGTCAAAGTTGCGGTTGTATTCCACATCCAAATGGTCTTTATTTTGATTCTGCACAATGTCAGAGTGCGTGGAGGTTAATGGGGGAAGAGTTATGTCCAGATTGTTTTACTACTACTACCACTCCGACTACTACTACTCCGACTACCACTACTCCGACTACTACTACTCCGACTACTACCACTCCGACTACCACTACTCCGACTACTACTACTCCCACTACTACCACTCCGACTACTACTACTCCTCCTCCTTCTCGATGGGAATGTGCGGGTCCATTCTTCTGCCGAAAGTCAGATACAGGTCCATACGCTACCGAAAATGACTGTTATAGTGATATGGATGGAGACGGTAATTGCGGAGACGGTTCTGGCGGTGGAGATAGCGGTTGGTCTTGCGATGGAAATGACTGTTCATTTAAACAGAATTGTACAGGCTCCTGTTTCGAAGATCGGCAGACTTGCGAGCAGGATTGCGATGTATGCAACGAAGTTGATTGCGATCATGTGGATGTAAATGAATTGTACGTTTGCTGCTTGAGTTTTAGCATAGAACAACAAACATGCG
>Ga0181564_10003072_pt1 | contig 14419 bp, 14 predicted proteins | sample 011ome_24_FD_134512 | JGI IMG/M metagenome (GOLD analysis project Ga0181564, IMG submission 134512) | Coastal salt marsh microbial communities from the Groves Creek Marsh, Skidaway Island, Georgia - 011513CT metaG (megahit assembly) | ecosystem: Environmental > Aquatic > Marine > Intertidal...
CACCCAGACGTCACCCAAGATCAAATATTTTGCCTGGATTCAGAAGCCCTTTAGGATCTATCGCTCGCTTTAACGTCCGCATCAGTGCTAATTCGCTGGTCGATCGACTGAAATGCAGGTAGGGCTTTTTCTCCAATCCCACACCATGCTCAGCAGAGACACTGCCGTCTATGTCCGCCAACGGTTCATATACGCATCGCTCGACGGTTTCTCGCGCCGATTTTGTGCCGTCACCAACCGCCACAACAAAATGGAGATTACCGTCCCCCATGTGTCCCAGGGTAAAATTTTTAAACTCGCCGAAGGCATCCGCCAAACGCCTATCAACTTCTTTGACATAAGCTTCCATAAATGGGATGCGTAGAGAGACATCAAACACAAACGTCGGCGCATACTGAAATGTTTGTTCGACATCATCTCGCAGTGCCCAGATTTGCGACCGCTGGGCTTCTGATGTTGCCAGTACGGCGTCAGCGATCAACCCATCTTCCAGCGCCTTGGCCAACACCGCTTCGACCAGTGCATCATCAGCGCCAATCGCTTCGACCAATACGTAGTAAGGATAATCTTGAGATAAAGGTGGGGAATGCTTGGCTGGTGGAGAACTGACCAATGTATAAAAGTTTTGCCACATCACTTCAAAAGCTGACAAGTTACCCCGAAAACCCTCATCCACATGGCGTAGAAACTCCGCCAGTTGCTCAAACGATTCAACACCCACCAGCATGGTCGGTTGGTCATTGACCCGAGCACGGCAACGCAAGACCGCCCGCGTTACTATGCCCAGTGTTCCCTCGGTACCAATGAAGAGCTGTTTCAGATCATATCCAGCATTATTTTTGATCATCTGGTTCATCGAGGAAACCACAGTGCCATCCGGCAAAACGGCTTCTAGACCCAGCACCATATCGCGCGTCATGCCATAGCGAATGACACGATTACCACCTGCATTGGTCGAAATATTGCCCCCTATCGTGCACGTCCCCCGTCCGCCCAAGTCTAACGGGTAGCTTAAGCCATGCTCTGCAACTGCTTCCTGCAGCGTTTGTAACACGACCCCACTTTGCACCACGGCCGTTCGCTCGAGGGGATTAATCGACTCAATCTCTTGCATGCGCTCTAGCGATATGACGACGTCTTGCGGCTGAGTATCAGCGCTGTGGACCAACCCGGTTAAACCACCGTGAGCCACTACTGTGGCATCATGGTCATAACAGATCTTCATCGCACGGCTCACTTCATCTGTGTTTCTCGGCCGCACCAGAACACACGCCTGGATATGACTCTTGCGCCAGATACCCGCCGAGCGTGCATGTACGTCCCCGTCCAATAGCACCTGCCCTGCGCCTAAATCTGCAATCAGGGCCTGTGCGACAGCACTGTGCGCGCCGGTGTGTTGCAATGCCTCGGACATAAATAGCTCCTCTTATGATCGGTGTTTATCAGATTCATTCGTCACCGGTGACTTAAGGTCGTGCCTAACACGTGACACGTCGACCGGTTACTGATTCTGGCCTCTCAGACGGTACTGGTCCCTGACGCGAGGGTCAATCAGACACGGACCAGATCCCATAGGCAGCAGCTTATCTAACGCCTACACTATCCTCTGTTCCACAACACCTATGTTTATGTCTACCTCCGCAAAGGTTTTCGATGCCGCTTACTACCATCGCTACTATACCAACCCGAAAACTCGCGCTGCGTCCAGAACCGAGCAGAGGCGTCTGGCTGACTTTATCTCCAGCTATTTGAAGTACCTCCAGTTGCCGGTCGGCGAAATACTCGATCTGGGATGTGGCCTAGGCATCCTTCTACACCGCCTGCAACAGAGATTTCCCCGAGCGCGCTGTGTCGGGGTTGAACTGAGCCCGTACCTTGTTGAGCACTATGGATGGCAAGCGGGTTCTGTGGTCGATTATGAGGATGAGTCGTTTGACTTGGTCACCTGCACTGACGTGCTCGGCTATTTATCCTCTGAGGAAGCCAGCCTGGCGATAAAAAATCTGGCCAAGCTCTGCCATGGGGCGCTTTATCTCAGCGTTATAACGACCGAAGACCTGGACATTTGTGACCCTGAACATAGCGACATGGATCAGCAAGTCAGGCCTTACGCCTGGTACCAAAAACAACTTGCACCCTACTTCGAGAGCATCGGCGGCGGGCTGTTGCTGCGTCGACCCGTTAAAACGCCAATTTGGCGCATGGAGCGAGCATGAGTCATGACATCAACCTTTCGGGGCCACTGCAGACAACCCTCAGTGCGCTACACCTATGCCGCGACCTGCAGCGCGGCACAGTCTCGGCACAGGCCGTCATGCGGGAGGTTTATGCCCGTATTAACGCCATAAACCCACAGGTCAACGCGCTGGTTAACCTGCTGACCGAAGAACAAGCCGACCATCTGGCGGCCATAGCTGACCAAGTGCCGATCGCAGAGCGAGGGCCACTACATGGTCTGCCCATGGCACCCAAAGATGCGGTTGAAGTGCGCGGATTTCCAACCACTTGGGGCTTTGGGCCCTACGCGGACAATATCGCCTCAAAAGACGACGCACAAGCCGCGCGACTACGTGCCGCTGGGGCGATTTTCATCGGCCACAGCAACATGCCTGAGTTCGGCCTTGGATCACATACGTTCAACACTTTATTCGGCAATACCCTAAACCCCTACGATCTGCAAAAAACCCCCGGCGGCAGCAGTGGCGGCGCCGCAGTCGCCCTGGCTACGGAAATGTTGCCGCTCGCGGACGGCAGCGATATGGGTGGATCACTGAGAAATCCCGCCAGCTTTTGCAACGTTGTCGGTTTTCGCCCATCAATCGGGCGCGTACCCCCAGGGCGCGGAATGTCATGGTTTGCGCGTCTGTCTACCACTGGGCCCATGGCCAAAACCGTCGCCGACGCCACGCTGCTGTTTTCAGTACAAGCCGGTCCAGAGCAGAGCGATCCGCTGACATTGCCGGAGCCTGGCCACGCCTTCCTTGATGCTTTAGCTCCACCCGAAAACTTGCATGGATACAAGATCGCCTATAGCCCGAACTTGTATGGCTTACCCATCGAACCCGAGGTCGCAACCGTCATCGCCGCTGCTGCTGATGTGATGAGCAACTTAGGCGCCCAAGTGCAGCAAACCGCACCCGATTTGCGCCAGGCTATGTCCGTTTTTCAGGTACAAAGAGCAGCGGGCCTGGCCAACTTAGGAAACAGTCTGGACCAAAGTCTGCCAGACTGGCGAACCCGGGCTAAAGATACCGCTGTGTGGAACATCGACAAAGGCCAAGCCTTATCGAGCAAAGATATCCTTCAGTCAGAAATCACCCGCAGCCAGATCTACACCCGGGTTGCCGAGTTTTTTGCAGATTATGATGCACTTATTCTACCGGCCGCCCAGGTTGCGCCTTTTGCCACCGATGTTGACTGGATCGAGGAAATCAATGGTATCCAAATGCCAACCTACATTGATTGGATGACCATCTGCTGCGCAATCACCGTGACCGGTTTGCCCGCAATCTCTGTGCCCGCCGGCTTCACACCAGCAGGGCTACCCGTCGGGGTACAGATTGTCGGTAAACCTCGCGATGACTTGGGCCTCCTCAAACTCGCCCATGCCTTCGAGCTCGCCACCCAATTTCACCGCCGTCAGCCCCTAATTTGCGCAACCCGACGATGACTGAACACCCCAAACCCATGCGCCTGATGGTTATCGGGGCACATCCAGATGACGCTGAATTCCACGCTGGGGGCTTGATGTCCCGATGGACTGCGGCAGGACATGAACTCATGATCTTATGTCTGACCGACGGGGCAGCCGGGCACCATCAGTTGGACCCACAGTCCCTTAAATCCATTCGGCAAAACGAAGCGTACGCGGCGGCAAGGCTGCTCGATGCCGAGGTGAATATCTGGCCCGTTGCTGACGGCGAGTTGGAACCTACCGTGGCTTTACGACACAAACTTATCGCCACGATACGCCGTTACGCGCCTGACCTGATCGTGACCCATCGATCAGCCGACTACCATCCCGACCATCGTGCGGCGGCGCAGTTGGTTCAGGACGCAAGTTACCTGCTGCAGGTCCCGAACATCGTCCCGGAACATCCCCCCCTGGTAACAGTGCCCCCGGTTCTGTTGGCCTGGGATCGCTTTACCTACCCCAGGGCTTTCAGAGCAGATTGGGTATTAGACACATCAGCGGTAGTCGATCGTGTAGTCGACCTACTTGACTGCCATGCCAGCCAAGTCTATGAGTGGCTGCCGCATACTCAGAAACTTAACGTACCGGACGGTGATCGCTTGGTCTGGCTCAAAACATGGTATGTACAAAGACCCGCACATATTGCAAAACAATATGCGCCGGAACAGGTAAACTACGCTGAGGCTTATGAAATATCAGAATATGCTGGCAGATTTGACGCAACCCTCTTCTCTTTGCCCGCACAGCCATAGCCTTGGCCTTCAACGACAATAAAAACGCTAACCATCAGACGACCCAATGAATCAAACCAAACTCCCTCAACTGTATTCGCTGACCGCCATTGGTGTGGCCACTTTCCTAGGCTCGGCATTGGCGGCGGGCTATATGCTGGCGAGCAACTATCGAGCCCTCGGTCAACCACGCATGGCTCAATACGCCCTTCTGGGCAGCGTTGTCGTTGTGCTGGCTTTCATATTTCTACCCACACAGTTAACGCCCAACATGACGGTGGCGATTACACTAATGATCGCTCAGGTACTGACGGTGCTGTTGATGGCCAATAAACTGCAAGGTGCTATGTTTACCAGCTTCCAGCAAATGGGCGGTCAGTACCATCCGATGCGCCGCGCTGTGATGGTCGGCATCGTTGCATCGCTGGTGCTAACGGTGTCCTGGGTGCTGTTGGTTTTGATAATTAGCGGCGGTAATCCACCGCCTAGCAGCGCCTGATTTTGCGCACTGAGTATCGAACCGCACGCGCGGTGTTGCGCTTTGAGAATCGTTTTCTGTTGGCCATTCATTCCAGTTTCTGGGCAAAAAAACATCAGCGCTGGGGACTGCCAGGCGGCGGAATTGAACGGGGCGAGCAGCCCCTTCAAGCCGTACAAAGAGAGCTACAAGAGGAGTTAAAACTGACTCTGAGCGACTTCACTGAACTGGGCGCCTATTTTTATAAGGGCCGCGACCACATGGTGTACGGCGCCGAGAGCGATCGCTTTATTCAAGACTACGACGAAAAAGAACTGCTGGATTTGCGCTGGTTCAGTCTTGATGAATTACACAGGCTTGATCGCAAGCGTCAGTTACATGCGGGTTACGAACTGCAGGCGGTGCGCCAGTTCATCGCCTTGTCCGGCAGCTCTACTTAACTGTGTCGCTATTGTTCAACCCTCAAGCAAAACAACGGATAACCTCATCTACCGTTGTTCGGAATCTGATCAAAACAAACGCAGCACACCCGTGTCCACCGACTTGAACACCCCCAGCCAACGTCGCCTGCAGCGTCCTGCGGATTTTACCGGTGATCAGTTGCAGCACTTCTACCAAATCTTTCTGCGCCACGGCCTACCCGTAGCCGCCTGTGGTGTCTGCTTACTCCTACTTCCGAGCATGCAAGCCCTGCTCGGTGCCAGCAGCGCCAAGCTGCTGTCGGAACCTGGCGCCTACGCGTGGGGTTTCATCCTCATCATCAGCGCTTTATTGATCTACGCCCGGATAATCGACCGCTGCTTGAAAGGATCCATTATCGCCTGGGTGCTGTACTTGCTCATCTTATCCGCGTGGGAGGAATGGGTCTTTCGCTTGGCCATGCCTTACGGTCTGCAAGCCCAAGGCATGCAGCTCAGCGTCGCTGTTGTCATCGTCAATTTAGTCTTTGGTGCCCTTCATTATTTTTCCCTGCGTTGGAAATGGCAGTGGTGTGTGCTCGTTTTTTTTGGCGGCCTCGCGTTGAGCCATCGGCTACACACACACTTCGACTTCGCCAGCATAATTGCCATCCATTGGATCGCGACCTACCTCAATACACCGCGGCCCCCGGGCCTGCGTCGGCGTTTGCGCTAAACATAGGCCATTCAAGTCTCGCGTGCGGGTGGATCCAGATCGGCCTGGGCACGCGCTTGTGCGGCTATTTCTTCCCATTGCGCTTTAAAATTTTCTGTCGAGTTCACCCTGGGATAGGCCTCATCAGGCAGCTCTGCGTCTAGAAAAGTCACCAGCGGCTCCCAACCCTGACCGGGCTCGTAGACCAACAGCTGATTGTCCGGCACTGTCTCGATGACCTTTTGATTATGGGCTTCGTAGCGTGAAATGACCCAATCTTTATCGTCCATGCGGCATTCGAAGATGGGTTCCCAGATGACATCGAAGGCCATGGTGTTCCCGTCGCGCTCGGCGTTCGCCTGCGACAAAGGCCAAATAGTATTCATCACGCTGTTGTACCAGCTCTCGGGGTCCCTTCGAGTCAGGATGACTTTGGCTTCAGGAAACGCCTGCATCTGTTCGCGCCAGAAATTACACGATGGCCAGTCGACCGACGCCTGATAACCAGAAAACAACTGATGCCAATCTGGTATCTGCCCCTGGGCTGTTTGCTGCCAAATCGCATTGTGGTGAGGATTTAGCCGCACTTCCATCATGTGGTAGCACTTATCAAAACCCAACCGCTCCAAAGCAAACTTCAGCGACAGCGTGCCGGTTCTCCCAAACCCCGCTCCAATCACTTTAATGGTCATAAAACTCTCCCATACCGCGAAAAACACAGGCCGATGCAGATCCATCTGGCGTCCAGCATTACAGACAAAAACGACTACCTTGCGCCCCTAGTATCCGTGTTAAGCCCGCGCGATCGAGCGCCAGGCCAGTAGCGCGCTGGTTAATGTGTACGACACGCCTGCTATGTGCAACTATTGCCACCCCTGATTGATTGAAGTTCCAGTTGTTGCACACCCTAGACCTTACCATCATCATCGCTTATCTGATTGTCATCACGGCTGTCGGTGTTTATCTAGGTGGACGCGTTAAAAACGCTCACGATTTTTTCCTCGCCGGTCGCTCACTCACCTGGTGGATTATTGGTCTGTCCATCATCGGCACCAACATCGGGGCCAATAGCTATGTCGGCGCCGCGGGCAACGCCTTCAGCATCGGCATTGCCCAGGCTAACTTCGAGTGGATCGGCGCGATACCCGCCATGATTATCGCAGCGCTCATTTTCATTCCGCTGTACTGGAAAGCTGGCGTGTATTCGATTCCCGAGTACATGGGGTTACGCTACAACCAATCGGTACGCGTGGTGGCCGCCTTAATCACCAGCATCGTGGCAGTCTTCGCGATTGGTGTTGCGCTGTGGGCGCTGGCCCTGACCCTCGAGAGCTATCTGGGTTGGCCTATCTGGGTTGGTATCATCGTCACCGGCACGATCGTCGGGCTATACAGTATTGCCGGCGGTTTGGCTGCGGTCGCATTTACCGACAGCCTACAGGTCTGCATCATGTTTATCGGTGGGTTGATCATCGTCGGTCTGGGCCTTTCAGAGACCGGTGGGCTAGACGGCTTCGCTATGACGTTGACCAGTGAAAATCCAAACCATTTACAGGCCTATCTACCGGCTGACCACGACGGTTACCCCTGGCCTGGCGTCATTTTAGGCTTAGGCATTGTTCTTTCACCTGCTTACTGGTGCGCCGGGCAAGCGATACTGCAACGCAGTCTCGGTGCCCGCACACAGTGGGATGCCAGTGCCGGCATGATGTTCGCCGCTTTTGCCAAAACTTTTGTGCCTTTGCTGATCGTCTTTCCGGGGCTATTGGCGCTGGTTATGCACGCAGAGATCCAATATCCAGACAAGGCCTTACCCTGGGTAATTAAGAACGTTCTGCCACCCGGAATTTCCGGTTTGATGTTCATCGCAATCATCGCCGCCCTGCAGTCCACCATTGACTCAGGCATTAACTCCACCTCGCTGCTCGTGACGCGCGACATTCGTCACGTACTGTACAAAAATGCGAATCCCGAAAACGACTTGAAAATCGGTCGTTATCTGACGTTGATCCTATTACTACTCGCCATGTGTGTGGCCCCGGTGGTTGCCGAGATGGGCGGTATTTTTACTTTCATTCAAACCGTGCTGTCCCTTTTCCAAGGCCCCATGCTTGCCCTTTTACTGCTGGGTGCCTTCACGCGCAGCGTCACACCAACAGCCGGATTGTGGACTTTAATATCCGGGGTGGCGGTCGCTTCGGTGATCTTAGCCATCGGCACCAATATGCTCTACGTCGCCTTTGCCAGCTTCATTTACTCACTCGCGGCCTTGTGGCTGATCAGCCAATTTACCGAAAATGACCCCGACAAAGATCTGGACAAACTCACTTATTCTCCGTGGAGGCGCGGCTGATGGACATAACCACTTTGCCCGTGGCCTGGGCTAACTATATTTCCATGGGCGGTTTCTTTTTGTTAGGCGTTATAGTTTGGCTTATCCCACGTCGGCTGATCTACGCCGGCGCCCCTGACGATGCCATTTGGCGAGATATTCGTATCTGGGCCACCGTGCTGATCGCGATGCAGGTGATCCTGTACGCGTTATTCGACTGATCGAAACCGGGAGTACATTTTGCAGAGGTATATTTAGCTGATGCCGACGCTAATCCAGACCACCATCACCGCTTTGCTCAACACTACGTAGTGATGCTAAAGACACAACGCAGTCAGGCAGGCACGCATGCCGCGTCCGTCTACAACTACATAACGAAGACAGTATCTCCTACCTTGCCTTCAGCAGGGTTCTATAGCCGATAAGCCCTGACCGCGGTGTCGTGAAAAAGCTTAGCCTGATCATCTTCGCTAAACGGCGCGGCTATTTTTTTAAACGCATTCCACAACACAGGATATGAACAACTGCGCTTGTCGACCGGGAAATTGCTTTCGAACATGCAACGCTCCGGGCCAAACAACTCGATCGCTTTACGATGATATCGTCCTGTGGCTGCGACAATTTCATCTGACGTTGCGGGTCTATCTCTTTTATGCCAGCCAAAACCATTAATTGGCATAGCCAACCCACCCAACTTCGCGTAAACGTTATCGCACCGGGCCAGCTCGGCGGCATCTACGCACCACTGCGCAAAAATTTTGTCCGCTCGGCCGGCATAAGGCCCAATACCCAGGGGCCCTCCAAAGTGGTCGAAAATAATCGTGGTGTCAGGAAAAGCTTTAGCCAAATCCGTTAATTCAGGAATTTGTGTGTGGTAAAGCCATGCGTCAAAACTCAACCCGCGTCGTCCCAGTGCCTCAAACCCTGCTCGAAAATTATCCTGCAAATATAGATGTTGGGGCGGGCGCGTGTGCGAATTTTGAATACCAGGATCCGCATCCCAACCCGCGGCATGGCGGATACCACGAAAACGATCTGACAAACGCATATGTTCATCCAGCACCGCTCCGACACCCGCCGGACCTTCGGCTTGGGCACTCCCTGCCGAGGTTAAGTCGGCGTAACTGACGATCCCGGCACAGGCTCTGAACTGTCCGTAATCACCGCTGGCGGTCATCGCTGCGATGCCATTAACAAACTCAGTCTCACCCACCGGCTTGAAGGCCTCTGCACCTTCGGCACGGTACATCGAGGAGCACTCAACAAACACGGTGCTTACCACGTTGTGTCCGCTACCCGTGTCCGCCAGCAACTGAGGGAGCAAATAAGGATTCTCTGCATGGTCCCACAAATGATGATGCGGGTCGCAAATCGGTCTCTCCGGATCAATGATCGCTTCAGATATTTGCGCCAACCATTGGTTATTCATTGATTACGCCCCTCTTGAATTCATGTGTTCACGCCCTTGACGACGACCTCACCGCGACCACTGTCGGTCAGTAAACCACCACTGATCGGATACTTTTCCCTTGGTGCATCAGATCAAACCCCTGATTAATATCTTCCAAGGACAAGGCGTGGGTGATTAGGTCATCAATGTTGATTTTTCCTTCCATGTACCAATCTACAATTTTGGGCACCTGAGTACGGCCCTTGGCACCGCCAAACGCGGTCCCTTTCCAAACTCGCCCGGTCACCAGCTGGAAGGGACGAGTGGAAATTTCCTGCCCTGCTGCCGCCACGCCCACAATAATGCTTTCGCCCCAACCTTTGTGGCAACACTCCAAAGCCTGGCGCATCACGCGGGTATTGCCGATACACTCAAATGAGTAATCCACACCACCGTCTGTGGTATCGACAATCGCCGCCACTACATCATCCACCGCTGATGGATTGATGAACTCGGTCATACCAAACTGCTCCGCCAGGGCCCGCTTATCCTCATTCAGATCGATGCCAATAATCCGATCAGCCCCAACCATGCGTGCACCCTGAATAACATTTAAGCCAATGCCGCCAAGACCAAACACGGCCACTGTCGAGCCCGGCTCCACTTTGGCCGTATTCATGACGGCGCCGAGACCCGTGGTTACTCCACAACCGATATAACAAACCTTATCAAACGGCGCGTCAGGACGAATTTTAGCCACCGCAATTTCAGGCATAACCGTGAAATTGGAAAACGTTGAGGTACCCATATAGTGGTACAGCGGTTCCCCATTCAGTGAAAAGCGCGAACTGCCGTCTGGCATAACCCCCCGACCCTGAGTTTCCCGGATGGCGCCACACAAGTTTGTTTTCCCGGACAAACAGAATTTGCACTGACGGCACTCTGGCGTATACAAAGGAATCACGTGATCTCCGGGCACCACTGACACAACCCCCGCACCCACTTCACGCACAATGCCGGCACCTTCATGCCCCATGATTGAGGGAAACAACCCTTCAGGGTCTGCGCCGGACAGCGTGTAGGCATCCGTATGGCAAATACCCGTCGCCATGATCTCAACCAACACCTCTCCGGCTTGAGGTCCCGCAACCTCGACGGTTTCAATACTCAGCGGCGCACCCGCGGCCAACGCAACAGCGGCTCTGCTTTCCATAGGGATTCCTTCATCCTGTGCAAAGCTCTATGTTCCTCCGCGCAGGCCCTGCTTGGCAAGAGGCAGACCTGCTACACTTGCGATGTCATGCCAATCTCCCCGCTACATCGATCATGAAACCCATCGCGTGGTTCAAAGCCGGCTTGCGCGAGTGGCCAAGCTATCTGCCCCTGATCCCAACTCTACAAACCTATCGCAAAACCGATTTCAGTCATGACCTGATCGCCGGTTTGGTGGTCGGAATGGTGACGATTCCACAAGCTGTGGCTTATGCTTTCCTCGCTGGAGTCCCCCCCGAGGCTGGCTTATATGCTTGTCTGGTACCGATGGTGTTGTACGCTTTTTTTGGCAGTTCTAATCAACTGGTCGTTGGGCCGGTTGCCGTCGCTGCCCTCATGGTTGCCGCCACCGTGAGTGAATATGCGCCCAAGTATTCGGACGCCTATCTTGGGATCACCACCATCATCTGTTTGCAAGCCGGCATCATTTTGTGGCTGTTGCGACTTTCACGCATGGGGGGGTTGGTTAACCTATTGAGTCACCCGGTGATTACCGGATTCGTGAACGCTGCCGCGCTGTTAATCATCGTCAGCCAGCTTCCGGCTCTGACGGGCGTTGACGTCAACGACACCACACAACCTTTTAGCGTGATGACAGCTCTGTTCCAAAATCTGTCCGCCATAGATCCTTTGACGCTCAGCGTTGGGTCCCTGGCCTTGATTGGTTTGTTAGGTTATCCCAGAGTGCTGCCGCGATTGGCAACGCTGTGTGGATTCGGTATCACGGCTGAACATCCGTTAACACGGCTGGGACCGATGCTGATCGCCGGGGTCGCAGTCCTCTGGTCCAGCTGGAGCGGCGCCGCTGCGCATCTACCCAGCGTCGGCAACGTCTCCGGTGGATTACCGACACTGCGTCCGCCGCCATTCGACCCCGGATTATGGATCGCGTTACTGCCCTCAGCGACCGTGATCGCATTAGTCTCCTACATTGAAAGTTACTCCATCGGGACCACGCTTGCGGCGCGCAACAAAACACGCGTCAACTCTCATCAAGAACTCATCGCGATCGGCGCGGCCAATATTGGCGCAGCTTTTACAGGCGCCTATCCAGTCGCCGGCAGCTTCTCGCGTTCCAGTGTCAATTTCTTTAGCGGCGCGCGAACTCAAGTCAGCAGTCTCATCTGCGCCGCGGTAATCGTCATCGTTTTATTGTTCTTCACCGGCTTTTTGGCTGCCCTGCCGCACACTGTTCTGGCTGCAATCGTCATGGTCTCCGTCGTGGGCTTAATGGACCTCAAAAGCGCTGGCCGGCACTGGGCGATTCATCGTCATGACACCCTAACGGAGTGGGCCACATTACTCCTGGTCCTGTTAATGGGCGTAGAAATTGGCTTAGCAGCAGGTGTATTGCTGTCCATCGCGTTTTTCATCCGTACGTCCAGCCGCCCTAACATTACCCAGGTTGGCCGATTGGCCAACACGGAGCATTTTCGTTCCATTAAACGCTACGATGTCGAGACCTTGCCACATGTGCTTGCGTTACGCGTCGACGAGAACATTTACTTTGCCAACGCGTCACAAATTGAAGACAAGTGCCTAAAGCGCGTACAGCGACGCTTGGGTACCCGGCACCTCTTAATCGTATGCAGTTCCGTCAACATGATTGACGCGAGCGGTCTGCAAATGTTGATGAGACTCAATAGCCATCTGACCCGCGCCGGCATCACATTAAACTTTAGCGATATTAAAGGCACACTCATGCCGCAGTTGAGTGCTGCACGTCTGGGAGACCATATTTCCGGAGAAATTTTTTTTACCGCAGACCGCGCTATGAAGCACTTTGCGGCTGATAGACCACAATGAACAGGCAGGCTAATGTCAGCTCCATCACTTTCATTCAGCGCACATCCGTCTACACTGCTTACCCAGCTGGAGCGGTTTTCCCGGATTCAACGGCACCGCCACTAAATTAAATAAAACACTCGCCTCTATTTATGCTCACTATTGATCGTTATATAACGCGCGTCTCGAACCGCTCCATTTTGGCCGTGGTGGTGGCCTTGGCCAGCCTCATCTCGCTCTTTGCGTTTTTCGAAGAAATGGACGAAAGCCAGGTCACCTATGGCCTGATGGAAGCGGCCACTTATGTCTTGCAGACGATGCCAAGGCGCATCGACGAAATTCTCGTCTTCGGCCTGTTTTTAGGGTATTTGATAGCCCTTGGGCGCTTCGCCGAATCTAACGAACTGACTATATTTCGGGCCTCGGGCATGTCACCGTTGCGTTTGTGTGGAGCCCTGGCTCCGTCCATGGGATTGTGGTTGATCCTGAGCCTGTTTTTATCCGAATACATCGCACCCCTGAGCGAACGCACAGCAGAGGCCGATAAACTACAGGCCAAATTCGGCGAGGATGCCCTGAACAACCAAGGTGGACTATGGGTCCGTGATGGTCAAATGTTCATGCAGGTCCAGGCCATAGACGAGCAAGGTAATCTACAGCGCATCAGACAATACTGGCTTGATGCAAGCGACCAGTTAATTGAGCGGGTCCAGGCCGACAGTGGTCACTATAACTCCGCGACCGAATCTTGGTTGTTGCGGGGCGTGACTAAGGTGGAGTTTAGCGGCGGCTCGGCGACCCAAACGGAACTACAGCAATGGCGTTGGCAAAACCCAATGTCCCCTGACCTGCTTGCGGCACAGGCTTTCCTGGAACCCAGCAAAATGTCTATCGTTGCTCTGTATCGCCAGATCCAGTTTGCCAGTGAGCAATATCTGGCGGTTTCGGAGTACGAACTGGCCTTCTGGACCCGTTTATTTAAACCACTGACGTTCATGGGACTGACCCTGTTTGCATTGGCCGTTGTGCTTGGGCCGCTACGCGAGGTCAGCATGGGGCTGCGTTTGACTTTCGGAGTGTTCGCGGGACTCGGCTTTAAGTATCTTCAGGACTTATTCGCGCCAGCCGCTATTGTGTTCGAAATTCCCGCGGTCATCGCCATTCTCCTGCCAATCGCCATCTATTGGATTATCGCCTGGATGATCATTCAGAAGAATGCCTGACCCGCAGCACCCAGGCGCACCTGCCGCTACGTCAACGCTGCCACTGCCAGGCCCTGTTTTCTGACTTTTGAAAACAAAAACCCTCGTCAATCATCCACGCGGTAGCCGCGGTCCGCATACGCAAAATCATGCAGTTCGCGGTTACTGCGCCCGTGTAAAAAATAGTTATTGTGGTAAGAGCGGATTTCGGCAATCCGTCCTTGTCTGAACACATACCACTCGGTACCGCGCAGAAGCTCCCTAACACCGGTCTGTGCCGGCACCCAGGCCATGCTCCATTCGATTACCGCCTCACTATCCTGCACCAGCGCGTGGTCCAGTTGCCAGTTCGCCTGGGTTTTAGGGGCGACCTTGGCCCAGTAATTCGCCAGCGCGCTAGCCCCCCGAACCGCGCTGTGATC
>Ga0181564_10003090_pt1 | contig 14374 bp, 15 predicted proteins | sample 011ome_24_FD_134512 | JGI IMG/M metagenome (GOLD analysis project Ga0181564, IMG submission 134512) | Coastal salt marsh microbial communities from the Groves Creek Marsh, Skidaway Island, Georgia - 011513CT metaG (megahit assembly) | ecosystem: Environmental > Aquatic > Marine > Intertidal...
CTCATGTGGGGTTTATAGAATGGGATTTTTCTCATACTCCTAGCAGTTCAGTCCAATCTCAGATAGAAAAAAAATTGTTCAACTTTATTAGCTCCACGAAATGTAAAACGGTTGTACTCATAAGTAATGCAGGGAGCATAATGCCAATAAGTCAGTCGACATTAATGCCTATTGAGGAACTTGCAGTGTCATTGAATATTAACTGTTTGGCTCCAACCTTTTTAGCTGCAACATTAGCCGCTATTACTGAGCCGATGAATGTGAAGTTGTTAATTGTCAGTGTGACTTCTGGTGCTGCATTGCACCCAATAGCTGGATGGCAAGCATACTGCACTTCTAAATCAGCTGTGAAAATGGCTCTAGGCGTGCTATCTCATGAGAACTCTCATGTCCGAGTCGTTGATTTTGATCCCGGTGTGTTAGATACCGATATGCAACGTGATATCCGCAGTTCTGGAAGCGCCTCAATGCCTAATGTAAAAGAGTTTTTAGCCATTAAAGAAAATGGAAAACTAAGACATCCAGGTGATGTCGCTGAAATACTTATTGAAAAAATAGAGAGAATATTAGGTTGAAAGTTGCAATATTGGCTGATGTACATGCAAATATATTCGCTCTTAAAGCTGTCATGGAAGAATTGGATCAAAAGAATGTCGACACGATCTTGGTGGTCGGAGATATCATCGGTTATTACTACTGGCCTAAGGAAACCTTAGATCTCCTCCGGAGTGACCAGCGAGTGACCTGTGTAAAGGGTAATCATGAGATCAATTTAATTACAGCTATTAGTGATAAAAAAGAGTCGCAGCGGCTACTAAAGAAGTATGGTTCGGGCTATGAGGTATGCAAACAATTTTTGAACATTGATGATGTTAATTGGATTGATTGTTTACCTAATTTCAAAATCATTGAAAGGGGTGGTGACAGTTTTTACCTTAGTCATGGTGATTTGAAAACTCTAGACACATATATATACCCCGATGCAGAGCCAAAGATACTGCGTAAAAATTTAAGTGATTGCACTTATACCATTTTTGGTCACACACACTATCCACTGTTATATCGGCACAAAAATAGGATGCTAATCAATCCAGGGTCTGTTGGCCAACCCAGGGACGTTGGTGGAAAAGCGTGCTACGCACTAGTTGATCAGTTAACAAATGAAGTGCAGTTTTGTCGAGTAGAATTTGATATCCAGAAGGTTATTGAGGCCGCGATGAAATATGATCCAGGCCTTCCGTATCTTCAAAACGTCATGAAAAGAAATTTAATATAAAGAATGGTGAAAATATAATGAATTTTCTTGTATCTGGGGTGGCTGGCGATATTGGACTCGGGGTGGGCCGGATCCTATGTGAGTGGTTTCCACAAAGCAAAATATTCGGAGTTGATCTCCATGATCGACATCCAGGTGGCCTTCTTTTTTCTGGTTGCGCGATTGCACCAAGGGCGGATTCTGACGATTACATTTGTTGGATAAAAAGTTATATAGAAAAACACGATATCGATTATTTTATACCGACTAGCGAGAATGAAATATTTCATATTTCTAAATCAGATTTGGTTTCGAAAATGCGTGGGAAAATATTAATTCTTAACCCATTTATACTTTCAAAAACACTCGACAAATATGAATGTCTCCGATTTTTAGCTGAACAAGGCGTAAATGTTCCCCCAAATGGGATTGTGGGAGATTCGGAACCGAAATTATTCCCTGTAATTATAAAACCGAGGTCAGGGCAAGGCAGTAAGAGTGTTATGAAGGTAGATTCCTTGGTCGAATTTAGTGAGATTTCGCTACTAGGAATGGTATGGCAGGAATATCTTTTGCCCGATGATCAGGAGTTTACTTGCCCCGTTTTTCGGTCAAACGGTGTCAGTAGGGTTATTATAATCCGGAGGACGCTAAATGGCGGATACACGGGCTATGGCGAGGTGATTGAAAATGAAGACATAAGGCAATACGTTGCAGGTATTGCCGAAAAGATGGACCTCTTTGGCCCGATGAACGTTCAGTTACGTTTAACTAAAAAAGGGCCCTTATTGTTCGAAATAAATCCGAGACTTTCTAGTACGCTAGTGTTTCGAGACAAACTTGGATTTAGTGACCTATACTGGTGGTGCTTGAGCCTGCAGGGGCGTCCTGTGCCTGAATACGAGCCGCCTCCTGTAGGTACAAAATTTTATCGGGGTGTACAAGAATATATTGCTTTCGCGGGCGATTAAAAAAATAGGATAGGTGGCAATGGAAAAAAAATCATGTGTGAATAGTATCTCAATTTCCGGACGAAGAATTTCACAAGAGGACTCTCCATATGTGATTGCTGAAATATCGGCTAATCATAATGGTGAACTTGGAAGGGCAAAAACATTGATCGATGTTGCAAAGTCCCGTGGGGCCGATGCAGTAAAGCTTCAGACATATAAACCAGATACGATAACTTTGGACCATGACTCTCAAGACTTTATTATAGAAGGTGGGCTATGGAATGGTCGTAGTCTGTATGACTTGTACTCGCAGGCACATATGCCTTGGGAGTGGACAGGACCACTGTTTGATCACGCTCGCAAAATCGGTATAACAATTTTTAGCTCTCCTTTTGATCGTAGCGCAGTCGACCTACTTGAAGATCTTGGAGCACCGGCATATAAAATTGCATCTTTTGAAGCTATTGATCACGATCTAATAGGCTACGTCGCAAAGACGGGAAAGCCAATTATTATTTCGACAGGTATGGCAAACGACATAGAAATTCAGGAGGCCATTGATGTGGCAAGATCAGCGGGTTGTAAAGAGTTAGCCATCTTACACTGTGTAAGTGGCTATCCAGCGGCCCCTTCAGATTATAACTTGAGAACAGTCACCGACATGATCAGCCGGTTTGGTTGTGTTACGGGCTTGTCTGATCATACGCTCGATAATACTACTGCTATTGCAAGTATTGCGCTTGGTGCCTCCCTTGTAGAAAAGCATTTCACAATAGATCGATCTCATGGCGGCCCTGACGATAGCTTCTCTCTAGAGCCTCAAGAGCTAGAAAATCTTTGTGATGGAGTAAAAACGGTTTGGAGTTCCTTAGGTAAAGTAAGTTATGGGTTGAAATCAAGTGAGACGGGTAATATTAAATTAAGGCGTTCATTATATTTTGTGAGAGACCTTAGCATTGGAGATATCATAACAAGGGACGATGTTCGAAGCGTCAGACCTGGTTATGGCTTAGCGCCCAAATACTTGAATTCTATTATAGGGCGTAAAATGACGGCGAATGTACTTTATGGTGACCCTACAAGTGAAGATGTAATCGAATAAGTTAGCACTCATAATTAGTTCACAACATAAAACGTGCGCCTATGACGGTCCCCCCTGAAATTGGTCCGCGATAAAGGCGAAAATCTGGCATGATTAACGCCTACAGGGGGCAACGTCATGAAAAGAAAGCACTTCTCCGTTGAACAGATCGTAACCGCAGTAAAGCTACACGAATCAGGTACATCGATAGCCGATATCTGCCGAAAGATGGGTATAGCAGAAGGCACTTTTTATCGCTGGAAGAAAGATTATAGCGGCCTTGAATCAGACCAGCTTAGAGAACTAAAGCAACTCAAAGACGAAAATGTGCGGCTTAAGAAGCTGGTCGCAGACCTTAGTTTAGACAAGGCTATGCTGCAGGACATCAATTCGCGAAAGTGGTAAGCGCATCGCAGCGTCGTCAAGCGGTGCGCTACTTACAATTGCAGTATAAGATCAGCGAGCGTCGAGCTTGCCAGCTCGCAAAATTGTCTCGATCGGCCTTTCGTTATCAACATCGCAAACCGCCTCAAACGGCCCTGCGAGAACGGATAAAAGAAATAGCGCGCACACGTATCCGCTATGGTTATAAACGTATTCATGTGCTCCTCAAACGCGAGGGCATTCACGTCAATAAAAAGCGAATTCATCGGCTCTATTGTCTCGAAGGCTTGCAACTTAGGCCCAAAAGACCAAGGAGGCATGTCAGTGCTTCGCGCCGCCATGTACAGCAGCGACCTTCAAAAACACGCAACGAGGCATGGGCGATGGATTTCGTGGCGGATCAATTGCATAACGGATCGAAACTGCGATTACTCACAATCGTCGACACTTATACGCGCGAATGTTTGGCGGTGGAGCTAGGCGTTCGATTAAATAGTGGTAATGTTGTTGATGTTTTAGGGCGAATCGCAAAAGATAGGGGACTACCAAAACGTATTCACTGCGATAACGGGAGCGAATTTTCTGGCCGAGTCACGGATCTATGGGCATACACCAATAAAGTCACACTCGCGTTCTCTAGGCCTGGAAAGCCAACGGATAATGCATTCATAGAATCCTTCAACGGAAGCTTTCGAGATGAGTGCCTAAACTGCCATTGGTTTACATCGCTGGAGGATGCTAAAGTTAAAATTGAACTGTGGCGAAAGGATTATAATGAGACTCGACCTCACAGGGCTCTCAATAATCTAACGCCCCTAGAATTCGTGGCTAAAATGGTCACATAACTCGTCGGATTCGCAAAGGTCGTGGTCCTAAGAACGGGAGCCCCTCATAACTCGTCGGATTCGCAAAGGTCGTGGTACTAAGAACGGGAGCCCCTCACCTAGCTGGGATATTTTTCCCAGAATGGTAGTTATAGGTATTAGCTGCCTACTAGATATGATTAGGTTGTACTAATTTTAGAAGACAAAAATAATCAAAGATTTATTAAAAATTTTGAATATATCAGGAGTCGAAAAAATGTCTGAGATAAGTATTTATGTCAGGGAGCTAAAGAAAGAAGATGTAACTGAAGAGTATGTCAAATGGTTTTCTGATAGTGTGGTAAATGAGTATCTGACGTCAAGAAATATTACTATTCAGGACGCGGTCGACTATATTGAATTTGGTAAAAGCGAAAAGCAGTACTATGTTTATGGTATTTTCGATGCAAGTAATCAGAAGCATATTGGGAACCTCAAAGTAGGTCCAATTGATCTGAATCACGGAACCTCAGATCTAGTAACAGTAATAGGTGATCGAAATTATTGGGGTAAAGGTCTTGCAACTAAGGCAATTAGCCTAGGCAATACGATTGCGTTTGAAACTTATGATATTCGTAAGCTGAGTGGTGGTATTGCCGAAAATAATATTGGCTCAATAAAGGCTTATACTAGGGCTGGATGGATTGTTGAAGCCATTTTGAAAGGCCATCACCTAATTAATGGAATGCCTCAGGACAGAGTTGTTGTAAGTTGCTTCAATCCAAAATATTTTGAAGATATTCCTTTAAGCATTTTGTGAATATTCGAGGGGAATAAATCTTGGAAAAAGTAAAGGTCCTATTTATTGAGAACCGAGGACGGACGAGTTTCTGGGCAAAGGTCGCTACTGACCTTGAATGTAGGGGTTTCGAAATCCACTTCTTAGTTCAAAATCCTTTTTTTAAACCAAAGGGATTTGAGAATGTGCATTCAATAGAAATTCCCAATAAAAAAACTATTGACACTACGGTAGGACAAGAACCTGCGGAACTGCAAGATTATTTGAAGTCAAGAGATAGAGGATTTCGGTATTTTAATTCTGGTTGTGATCATTATGGCCATTACCACAATAAGATTAAGGAAGTTCTTGAGACTATTTCTCCTGACCTTGTTGTAGGTGAATGCACTCTCTTTCACGAGTTGATAACCATATTTCTTTGCAAGGAGCTTTCCTTAAAGTTTGTTCATCCAACCGGAACCCGGTATCCGCCAGGCAGGTTCAACATATTTAAGAACGATGAGCAAAATGTCGCTATCGGCTCAGGGGAAAGCTGGAAGACTGAGGATCTAGACTCTTTTATATTAGGAGTTTGCTCGGGATCGGTACGGCCAGCATACATGAAGAAAAGGACCTCCCTATATGAAATTATTAGATTCAATTTGTACAGATTATATGGTTTGGTAATCGTCACTTTAAGTCGATTTAAAGGTGAAAAGTTCAACACTCCATCGCTTTGGCGAAAGATGGAGTTGAGCCAAAGTCTGCGGAAATGTAAGCATAATTGGGAGAAAGTAAGCAGCCTTCCCAATAATAATAAAAACATTCTTTATCTTATGCAAATGCAGCCTGAAGCAAATTTAGATGTCTGGGGTGCGCCATTTTCAGATCAGACTTCTGCTGTAAAGGAACTTGCATCAATTCTTCCTCCAGACTTTAACGTTATTGTGAAGGCAAACCCTAAAGCGAAATATGAACTTTTCGGTTTTATTAATGAACTTGAGAATTACCCTAACGTTTATTTTGCTCCGAGCTATTTTACAATGGATGACTTAAAGTCCAAGACTTATGGGATTCTTACGGTGTCGGGTACCATTGGTCTAGAGTCAGTATTTAGCAATGGCAACTGTATTTCGTTAGCACATCCAGTTTTGTCTTCTAGATTTCCAAAATATTCAGCATCTTCAATTGCTAATGCGGTTACTAAACTTCTGGAAACTGAATGTGAAATTTCTGAACATAATGAGGCGCGAGATTTATTGAGTGTTTTAATTTCAGATAGCTTTTCGGGAGTGGTCGGCGATCCGCTTTATTCGCACCACGCATTTGATCGAGAGAATATAAGTAAAGTTGCCAGTGCGATTGCTAAATGCATCTGATTTGAATAAAAGCATTTTTTTAGGTTGTGTTGCAGTGTTCAAAGGCCATGCTAAGCATACCTATTAAACTTAGCAGAGCTATTAGATTTAAAGCTTGTTAAGTAAACTGTACATAACGGTGAAATCTATGAAATTTATAATTTTATTTCTTGTAATATACTTTGTATATTTCTTGGGCTGGTTTTTGTTACCGTTAGAGTCGGTATTTCAAGTAGGGTTAGAAGGCATATTGATGCTCGTTTTGGGCATAATTGCTGTGCCTCTTGGGTTTTTGTCATCATTTGCTTTTAAATTCTACTTTAATAGAAGTGCTGTGGTAGATCATAGCGCTCCTTTGCATTATGGAATTAATTCAACAATTTTAGATCGGTTATGCAATAGGGTTAATATTATTGCTTTAATTGGCTGTGTTTGTATTCTGTTAGACCGCTTATATTTAAGAGATTTATCTTTTGCTGACAGTTTTCTTGAGAATAGAGAGTTATTGAATGACTCAGCAACTTCAGGCTTAGGGCTAATTGGTAATTTTTTGTCTGGAATGGCTGTATTCAGTCTTGGGTTAATGTTTCTCGGCAAGGCAATTTCGGATGATGTTACGTTTAGGCGTAAATTATTTTGCTACATAATCTCATTGTTATTTATATTCTCTCACCTGATGATTGGGTCGAGATCTGGATTTATCATGTTGATTTTGGTCACATTTTTTTTTCTGCTTTGGAGTAGGTATATCAAGAGAATGCCCTTAATTAGTTCAAATTTAGCATATCTCTTGTTGATTGGTTTTGGGTTAATAATCTTGTTAGGCGAGATATTTTTAATGCGCATTAAGGACATGGGTTTAACGCCGATCGACAGTTTATTATATTCGGGCTATGGTTATACGGTGCAGCCATCTGAAAGTTTCCTGCTGTTCATGGACCAATTAGACTCGATGCAAAATTTATGGTTTTCTTTAACATCCACTTTTATGTATGTCTACCATGGTATGTATGAGTTCTTTATTCTTGTGGATGGTTTTGAAGGCGATTATGCTTACGGCAGAGTTTCATTTTGGTTCCCCTTAAAAATATTGGACTTTATTGGCGTCGACGTAGGTAGTTTTGATATAGAAAGTCTTGATGGTGTAAGAGTAGGTTTATTTACGACGTTCCTAGGGCCTTTATATATTGACTTTGGAGTGTTCATGCCGTTGGTTGTGTTTGTACTGTTTTTTTTTCTCGGCCTCATCGCCATGAAGGTCAGGAATACCAATTTAGTATGGTTACCATTCAGTGCAGTTCTTGCCGTGGTTTTGGCTATGTTTCCTATATTCAATCTTTTGACGTCTGCATCAGGAATTTATCCCCTGATTGCTAGTTTATTTATTCCATTGCTGACAAAGAAGCTAGTATTACGTTCAAGAAAGATAAGTTGAAATGACTGAGGTGATGATGTGAAACATTTAATTTTAAGGCTTGAACGCTATTTATTTTCCTTTAGAATTTTTTCTTTCTTCGTATCCATAGTCGAATGGTTGTTTTTCAGAGTATTGTGGCTTTGGGGTCGAATTAGGCTCGCAAGCAAAATCAGATCACGCGGCCTAGGCTGCGTCTGCCACTGGTCAGTAGAGATCAAATACCCAGAGAATATTTTATTGGGTAATAATGTTGTCATTGGGAAGTCAGTTACCCTAGGAGCAAAAGCAAATATTAACTTGGGCAATCATGTGCGTCTGTCTAAAGGTGTCGTACTTGAGACTGCTTACCTTGATTTTTCAGAAAGAAAACTTCCATATTCGCATCTTGCAAAACCCATAACGTTGGAAGAGGGGGTTTGGGTCGGAACTAATAGCATAATATTATCAGGGGTAACGATTGGCAAGGGTGCGGTAGTCGCTGCAGGCAGTGTTGTTACAAAAGATGTGAGGGCCGGATGTCTTGTATCGGGGATTCCGGCGAGATTGATAAGGATTGTGAAGAATGAAAACTATTAATAATTTAGTTAAAAAGATACATCGATTAAATGACATTTTATTTGGAGGTAAAGTCATAGCATGGGGCATTTTTTTCTTCCAGAGAATGTTTTTGTCTGGTAGGTCTCGAACATATTTACTAAGAATCCTATTGTTATATAACAGGATTTTAGGCCGACATATGGCTACTACAACTGCCAAAAATGATATCAGGGTTTCCGAGCTGCAAAGTTCGGGTTTTTTGTTTTTGCCAGACTTTTTAAACAAGTCGCAGATTAATGAAATAGTAACCGATTTGGAAACCAAAATGGTTCATGATCCATACAAAGATCCGAATCTTTTTTTTCCGATACCGTCCGGAAAAGACCCTCAGGAGTTTCATGTTGCATTTCATAAGGACATTGATGTTATTGGTGCTCCTCATTTGATGTCTCTCGCTAATCATCCTGAAATACTTGCTATTTCTGAAGGATTTCTTGGAGTTAAGCCAACCATTTCACATATGTCGGCATGGTGGAGTTTTGCTACCAATCATGAAGCGCTTCAGGCTGAAAACTTTCACAGGGATGTAGATGGTATAACTTTCCTAAAGTTTTTTTGCTTTCTTACAGATGTCGATGAACAGAACGGGCCTCATATTTATGTGCCGTCGAGCGCTAATTCACCAAAATTTAGAGATTCCATCCGAAGGTATTCTGATCAAGAGGTTATCGATGAGTTTGGATCAAACTCAATTAAAGAAATAATAGGCCCAGCTGGAACTATCTTTATGGAGGATACTTTCGGTCTTCATAAAGCGAAAAAATTAAAGTCAGGAAGAAGGCTTGTTTTCCAAGTGATTTATTCAACAGGTAAACTGCCATACTCACCAGTATGCCCAATTTTTAATTCTAGTAACTTAAGTAATAAAGTTGATTATGATCTTTGGACAAATAGACTATATATCTCTTAACAATATAAGATAATTTGAATGCGATCGCTTCCATAAGTAACATTGCCAGCACCGCTTTGGCGTTTTCTTATCCAGCGAAAAGCATATAATTTTATATAGGTTATCTGCCCTTAAAAGTGAGTCAGACATGCCAAAAATAAAAAAGATTGTACTAGCATTCATCTGCTTGCTCCCTAGCGCATTAGCATGTGTTGCTCTTCGAGGCTTAGGGTTTTCAATTGGGACCAATGTGAAAATTGGATTTTCGCTTGTGTTTGTCGACTCAATATCGCTCGGAGACAATACTGCTATTGGGAACGGTAACATTTGCATGTGCGACTCAATTACTCTCCAACAGAATGCATATATTGGTAGGCTTAATATATTGCATGGCCCTTTTGCTGTTATTTTGTGTAAATATGCGGCGATTGGTAATAGTAACAAAATTACCAGAGGCGCTAGATGGGTAGTGACCAGTGGCCGCTCCTTTATCCGGCTTGGTGTATGGTCTAAGATTACCTCTGACCACAGAGTCGACCTTACGCGTTCTGTGTTTTTTGGTAACTATACAACTTTAGCTGGCACAAGATCAGAGATTTGGACTCATGGTTATGTGCATGCTGCATCTGGTCCAGGTCGGTATCGAATTGATGGTTCGGTTGTCTTATGCAATAATGTGTACATCGGTTCAAGATCACTAATCACTAGCGGAGTAAGAATAGCCTCTAGCATTCAGGTTGGAGCTGGGGCTGTCGTTAGCAAGTCTCTTCGTGAAAAAGGAATTTATGTATCTCAAGGTTTGAGAATTTTGCCTATTCCAGGAGATCCAAATTTGAGATCAGATTTATTGATCGATACTAATTGTAGCGAAATTGTGTTTACTAAAAGTTTGTGATTATTTTGAGCTAAAAAGCTCTCATTTTTATAGCAGTTTAATATAAGGGATCAGTTCATACCTTCCCAGTATTTTTTTCCAACGTATCTAGTAGATGGTTCTCTAGGAGGTATAATCTGGATTCTCAATTGCTAAGTTTCTAAGCTAATGTTAATGGATTCTCTAATTTGACTTCTTTTGTGCCTAAAAAAAAATTGCCAATGGCTTGGTTTCCACCTGGCTCTTATAAAGTTTTAGTGCTTTACGTTTTCGTATTTTTTTTCGGAAAGGGAAGTCAGTTTGCTATTCCAATTATACTGGGTAACGTTTTAAATCCCGATCAATACGGCGCTGTAGAGCTCTCTATGTCAGTTGGGCTTATAATAATTAGTGTTGGTTCAATGGGTTCCTCTGCATTTATTTCTAGAAGTATCATCAAGGAAGAGCGCTGGATAAATTTGGATGCTGTTAAGCTTTTTTTAGTCGGATTGTCAGCAGTTTTTATAGTGTCTTCCTTGTTAATGCATTGTATGAACAGTTCTGTTGTCACAAAACTAGCGCTGGCTTTTTCCTCAGTATTATTGCTGCAGGGCGCAATGAGCGCAGAGTTTAAAAGTAGGGCGAAGCGAAAGTCTGCGATAATAATTGATATTGCCTTGTGGACTACTATCCTTATTTGGGCGTTTTTATATGTTATTTGGGGGAGGGGCGAGGCATATACTAGCCTGTTATGGCTGGTTTTTTTCCATTACCTAATTCTTTTAATACTCTTTTGTAAATCGATCGAGAGTTTAAAATTACCGTCGCTACTTAGTGTCGGACGCTTCTTTAGCGAAGGGTCTAGGATTGTGTCAATGGGATTCGTGAGTGTCCTCGTTGCAACATCTGGGCGCTTAGTTGTGGGTGATAATTTAGGCTTATCAGCTACCGGTGAGTACGCTTCCCTATACCGGCTATCAATAATTCCGATGATTGCTCATCATTTGATCATGGGTTATTTTTACCGGATGTCTTTTTCTGAATCGAGAGAGAATTTTGTATATTTGGGAACGATATCCTTTGTAATAATATCTATTCTTTCATTGGTAACTTGGCTACTAGCTTATTTTTTTGCGCCTCACATAGGGTTGCTATTTGAGTCTAGTTTGCGAGCCCATCCAATGGCTTTTTGTGCTTTGATGATTTCAGTGCCTTTTTTGAGTGCAATTTCTATTAATGAAATCGCTTATTATAAGAACGTAAAATCTCTTAATCCATTACTATGCTCTTTTAGCTATGTGTTGCTGGCTTATTTAATGATTAGTTATTCAATGGTGGTTACTAACTTGGATAGCATCGGTGTGAGCATAGCTTTAATGATCATTGGCTACTACCTTGTTAACAGTCTGTCTTTGGCTAAAATAGGCGTTACGATAGCTAAGCTGCCTATACTATGTAGCATTTGTATGGTGATTATATTGTTGTCTTATTTGTTAAAGACAGCTCTTTAGATTGACGTCTTGGTTTATTTCGATGTTAGTTTTTATAACTATCTATTTTATTTCTGTATTGAAATTTTACACCTATAAGCTACTGATTTTGTGGCAACAGCCTTGGGTAGATAGGTAAACGAGTTCTGTGGGAACCTCCGGTTTATGTCGGGCCAACCTTTAGGGAGTACTTTTTTATTGGTTGGGTTTATGGCCTAATTTGTGTTTTTGAGTTCATACAATTTTAGTCCATCAAGGCAAGCTTCCATCTTCAATAGTTTAAAAATTAACCATTTGAGTGAGAAATTTGGTCTGCGCTAGGCGCCTAGAGTTGGTGATGAAGTGGTTATTGTCCTCCTGTATTTAGCTATTAATTTAGCTAAGTGTTATTTTTCTTTAGATGTGATTTCAGACTTTTAATGAAGAATTTTTATTCCTTTGCTTAAATACAAATAATTGCAATCAAGATAATTTTATATGAATAAATTCAGTGTGTGCCACCTAAGTAAATTCTATAAACCTTTCTCTGGAGGGATAGAATCTGTTGTTGCTGACATCGCGGAAGGATCGAACTTCTGCAACACCTCAGTTATAGCGGTTGATCAAGCCGCACTTTCAGCGAAAGAAATCATAAACTCCGTCAGAGTGATGAGGTCTAAGGAGTATTTTAATATTGCAAAGGTATCTATTGCGCCTGGATATATATGGGATGTTTTGAAGGAATGTAATGGACAGATACTCCATGTGCATTTGCCTAATCCACTTGCGATCGTTGCAGTATTTATAGCTAGTATCTGTGGCAAGGATGTTTCCAAGTTGGTAGTTCACTGGCATAGCGATGTTGTGAAACAGAAGTTCCTAAAGATCTTGTTTTGGCCTTTTGAGGCTTGGATATTAAATAAATCCAAGACGATCATAGTGACTAGTCAGCGGTATTTGGAGTCGTCAGAGTCGTTGTCGCAATATGTTAACAAAAGCGTGGTAGTCCCTATCGGAATTGAGTCGATCGCTGGAGGAATAAACGTAGAGTTGGTGAGAGATCTAAAGCATAATTATCAAGGGAAGAAAATTATTTTTTCACTTGGACGGCATGTTTACTACAAAGGTTTTGAAGATTTAATTGAAGCTGCTAAATATGTCAGTGATGCTGTATTTGTCGTTGGGGGATCAGGTCCTGACACTGAAAAATATAGGATGCAAATAGCGAAGGAGGGGCTTAACGATAAAGTATATTTAATTGGCAGAGTTTCAGATGAAGATTTGCCATCTTATTATGCAGCGGCTGATGTTTTTTGTTTGCCTTCTAATGAAAAATCTGAGGCGTTTGGGGTTGTGCAGTTAGAGGCTATGTCAATTGGAACTCCCGTAGTGTCGGGTAATATAATTGGTAGTGGCGTACCTTGGGTGAATGCTCATATGGATAGCGGGTTAGTTTTCGAGCCTAATAATGTAGAGTCTCTAGCCGGTTGTCTAAATTTGATAATAAGGGATGATTCACTTAGGCAAGATTTGGCAGTTGGCGCTAAAAGACGATTTGAGAAATATTTTACTAAGGATAAATCGGTTGAATCGATTGATTCTATTTATAAAGAATTGCTAATAATTTAATAATAGACTGTGAGTATTGCACAAGTCTAGTTTAGTCGTAAACGTTAGATTAAAGTCAAAGTATAGAAAAGTGTCTTAAATATTTCATCGCAGTTGAATCCGCGTCTGCCATCCGCCTCAGCGCCGTACTTTCTTCTGCATCAAATACTACCTTACATTCTCCAACATAAACACTTTAGTTCGCATAATATATACATAGTCAAACAATTCTGGAACATCAGGAATTCAGGAAAACCTGATAATGCTAAATTTCATTATTTATCAATAAATACTGTTAAATTAACAAATATCAAAAAAATAATGGGTGTACCCGTTTGATATTTATAAGGCATTTATAAATATATATATAATTAGTGTCCTAGATTGTGGAATATTAAGATGAATAAAAAACAAGCATTTAAATACTTTGGAATAATTCAAAAAAATGAAGTTTGGAGCTGGTCTGGTATTTCAGATGATAGGGGAATAGTGGCCCTTACAATATGGACAGATCAGTGCAAGTGGATAAAAGAGGAACGAAAATATGTAACCTCAACATTTAATATGAATAACGAAATATGGAAGGATTTACCTGGAAACCAGGAAAGAATTGAGATTATTAAATATTCTCTCAATAACCTTGATGGTAAGTTTAGAGCAATATTTATTACCCCAATGAAAAAAGGCATTTTTGACGAAACAAGAGAGATTAAGAGTGTGAAGCCCTATGACAAGTGTTTCTTTAAGTTTACAGACTTTAATGAGACAACAGGGGAATATGCTGCTGAATCTATCATATAACAATGTTTACTTCGCATAATATATATTATGTTAAATTATATGTATTAATTTCTAGGCGGAATACCTTTTATACGCTGTAGAGTAATATCAGTAGCATTTCTTCTATGTTTACTAAGCTCTTGATACCC
>Ga0181564_10003111_pt1 | contig 14341 bp, 12 predicted proteins | sample 011ome_24_FD_134512 | JGI IMG/M metagenome (GOLD analysis project Ga0181564, IMG submission 134512) | Coastal salt marsh microbial communities from the Groves Creek Marsh, Skidaway Island, Georgia - 011513CT metaG (megahit assembly) | ecosystem: Environmental > Aquatic > Marine > Intertidal...
GAGTCAGTTGTTTCTTCAGCTAGATCATTTAGCTTTGAGTATAGATCTTCAATTAGACCACCAACCTCGTCGTAAATGTCAACTTCAGCTTCAGTAACTACTGATTCTTCAACTGCTGGTGCAATGGCTAATAAACCTTGCTTTGATTTTGGTACATTTAACTTTTTAATTGCTAGTTGCTTTGCACCCCATAGGTCTTTAGCTTCGTCCTTTGTGATCTCTAACTTTTTACCATTAAAGAATGCGATCCAACCTGCGAAATCATCAGCTGCTTCAATAACTACTGATTCTGAAAATCCTTCGATTTCAGAGTATTCGAATGAGTGCTCTTCTCCATCCTGATCTAATGCAACGATCGTTAGAGCACCCCACATCGCGGTGTTTTCATCGTTATTATTATCTGGATTATAGATAATGTATTCTTTACCTTTTACTGTAATTGTTGCATCATCTAAATTCTTAATAGCTTTTAGAAGTTTCTTCTTGTCATACTTTGCTTCAGTAATTAAAGTATCTTCAATAAACATTGGTAACTCAGCAGATTCGTTTAAATCAAATTTAGTGATTGCAGCTAATAATTTAGATGCAGCACCTTCTTCACCAATCATATTTAAGTATTGAACTGTTCCATTTGCAATAGCATATCCACTCCAACCTGCTGCAGCAGAAATATCTGATGCATCTACATTTGTTTTTGAGGATTTAGATGCTGCTCCAATTGCTTTAGAAGTAACCATCTCTTGGTGGAAGTTAGCATCTTCCATTGCATCAGCATAAACTTTAGCAATAGTATTTAAGTCTGTTAATCCTGATTTTTTCCAAGCTGTAACGACTTTACCGTTCTCTCTTTTGCCTTCATTGATCTCCTCAGACTCTTTTAAGCCTGTGTCCTTCTTTAAAGTTACTTTATATGTTTTACCGTTGAATTCAAATTCGTCTTTACCTTCTTGTCTTGCTTTTGCAGCAGCGTAGATAAATGCGTTGCCTTCAGCGATTTCTTCGCCTTCAGCGTCTCCTTCGTCCTCTAATTCAAGGTCTTTTTCAACGTTTTCTGGCTCTCCTTCTTTGTTAATTTCAGCTTCAATATCTTCAGCTTGATCTTCAGAAACTTCACCAAATGCTTTAGTGATAAATTCTTTCTTTACTTCTTCATCTAAATCTTCAAATGATGTGATATTCATTTCATCTAAAAGAGCTGCAATTTTATTTGTTAATTCCTGTCTTTTTGATACATTAAGTTCTGCCTCTTTGATTGCCTTTTCTTGAGCAATCACTTCAGAGAATGATTTAAATGATTTGATTTTATTAATTTCTGCCATTGTTAAATAAATTTATTTAGTTTTTACATGTACTTTATATATCTTACTCAAAATTTACTCTTTTAATATTATAATCAAACTTCTCTTGGCGATATATTGCCTGTCTGGCTTTTCCATGCTTATATAAATAATTATCCCACTCCTCAGTTCTAATATCATCTACGAAATCGACGATTAAAACTTTATCTTTGGACTCATGTTGACGTAAACCTCTACCAATAGATTGGCGAATAATTATCTCGCTCTTAAATGATTCCGTGAAGAAAATGTTGTGAATCTTTTTAATTGAAATACCTGTTGAGAATGTACCATACGAAGCGACAATTACAACTTCTTCGCCAGCTTCCATCTTCTTTTTGTATTCTTCTCTAATATCTTTGTCAGTTCCTCCATCAACGTAGTATACCCTCTTGCTACTTTCTTGCCTAAGTTTTTCATATAGCTTTTTACCATGTTCAATACGGTGAAAAAGTACAAGGGAGTTTCTGGGTACTCTGGAAATAACGCTAGCGATAAAATCCAAACGCCCTTCACTATTAATGATGAAATTTTGTTCCAGCTGAAATACATCTTTACTATCATATTTATTTTGAGCCAATTCTTGAAAGGCCAGTCTTTGTGAATCAGTAGCATAATTCATTTCGATAACTTTAACTACACATTTTGCAATATGACCTTGATCCTGTAAGAAACTTGCCTTTACTTCACTAATCACTGGACCAGTTTGACTCATTAATGTCAATTTATCTAGGGTGCCATCCTTTGGAATTGTACCAGAAAGACCATATCTATATTGGGCTTTAGTACACTTTTGTAAGATTGTTTTGATTGAAGCTGATTTAGCCTTGTGGGTTTCGTCCACAATAACTGCATCAAATTGCTCAAAGTATTCGACTGATTTTTTAATTAAGGATTGATAAGTACCAATCACAATGTTCTTATTACTTTTAATTTTTTGGCCAGCAAAGATTTGTTGAATTCTAAGATCAATTCTATTCATGTAGTTATAGTCATGAAAATCTTCGTGGGCCTGTAACACCAACGAAACATTGGGTACAATAAAAAGAATGCGCTCAGCCTTCTTTTTTTCAAGCATGTAAGCTATTGTTAGGAAAGATATTAAGGTCTTACCAGCACTTGTTGCAAGCTCTGCAAGACACTTTCTAAATTTTAATATATTGTACGATGTATCTATCTGATAATCTCTAGGTGTGATCTCAGATCCTTCAAAAAATTCAAGTGCCCATTTTTCAAATGCTTCTGCAGAAATATCTGGGTCAATTAATCTTCTGATTCCATTGACCTGCACTTCAAAATTGTATTCTTTACAGACATTAATTACATACTTCCATAAGCCGGCTGGAATCCATTTGTCATCTTTAATATAAGTAACATATCCATCCCAAACTCCACGCTTAACAAGCGGGTTAAATCTCCAACTTTCAATTCTTTTAGTTAAAGATATTTTAACCTGCTCCAGTTCTAATTCTGTAGCTTCATCAATTCTTAAAAATTGATTGTCGTTGGTTAAAGTTAGTATCAAAAGTCATACTACTCTTTTTTTTAGATTCTTGACATATCGAGGCGATTCTTTATTGCAAAGCCCATATTATCAAGAGTTTTTACAGAGGCCTCAATAAAAGACTTCTGCGTTTCTAGAAGCTCTAACAGGTGTTTATCATCTGATAGATCTGCTTCTACAAATTTTTCTCGCTGTTTGTCGGTTAGCTTATAATCGTAGTTATAATATTCTAACCATTTTTGTTTGTATTTCTGGTCAACTGTTGACTTTTGGCCGCGAATTCGATTTGACATCGACGCCAATTGTTCAACTAAAATTTGACGATAACTTAATGTATAAGAGCTAACTTCTTCCAGATTGGATCCTTTTTTTAAATCTTCTGTAAGTTGTTTGATTTTTTCGGTCCACTCAAGACGCTGTGCTGCTAAATACTCATCTAATTTAAGTATTTTTTCTTTTAAATCTGACATGTATTCTTTTTTAGAAGAGTTGATTCTTATTATTATTCTTTACATATACACTAGCAGTAAGTTTCTTTTTAAACTTCACGTCATACACTTCGAACTTCTTTTCAGAATAATCGAATGTAGAACTTTTAAAGTTTATAAACTCTCTAATGTTCTTTCTTTTGTTGTGATCTTGTTCAAATTCATCAAATTCTTGATCAATCATTTGGTTAATACTTATATTTTTCATAGATAATACGCATCAAGTTGTGAATCACTAAAATACTTAGATAGATTTGAAATGCATTTATCTTTTAGATAATATGCAACTCGAACCATATCATTTAAATCACCTATTTCTCTAGGATATTTATCCCTTTCATTTTTATCAATATTCTGTAGGTACTTTTCCCACTTAATATCAAGTTTGGTCTCATCAAAGAATTTGCTCCACATAAAGATCTTTTTACCTCTCTTGAGTTTTTGCATCATTTTAGTTTTACCAGTATCGTCATTATCGAACATATATCTAATGGTTGGAATCTGGTCAAATTCTTCGGTGCTTCGGCCGGCAGTTGCAAGTCCAATACTATTTTGAATAAACATCGCGTCAATTGGTCCTTCAAACATAGTGACCTCTCTTTGTAGATCGACCTTTAATACACCAAATAATGTTGAGATTTTTTTAAGACTGATTAATTCATCTTCAGAAACATTCAATTCTTTATTCATCTCTTGATATATTTTTTCAATATCATAGGTCAAGTATCTGGCGCTTTTATGTTTACTCAGTGCTCTAGTTTGGAATCCAATTACTTTATCATTTGGCGCCAAATTTAGGACAATAACTCTTCGATCTCTTGGCGAATACATAAAGTTATCTAATTTGTGTGATAACATTCTACCTCGCAGATAAAAGAACGCTGGATCTCCAGGTTCTATTTCTTTAAATCCAAAATGTTGAGTTAGTTCTTGTCTTGTTGGAGATAGATCATAAATCTTTTTAAAGACATCATGTTCTAAAACTTCAACTGTATTAACTTCAATCTTATGGGATTGTATGTAGTCAATTACTGCAATTGAATCTTCTCGGTCTGCAAAATTAACGTGGTGATCTTTTAAGAAAGAATATACATCGCCATGTTGGCCACAGTTAAAACAGTGATATTGCAGGCTTTCCCAGTATAGGTTGCCACGTTTCTTTTTATTATCTGTTGTTGAATCCCCACAATAAGGGCATGCCAGGGATATTCTCCCTGGCATTTCCTTAAGCATCTTTTTATTAGGATCTGTATGTTGGGCTGAAACAACCTGCTTTACAAGACTTCTAATTTTTTGCTTTAGTGGTTCCTCTATTTTAGATGTCGAGGTCATTCAAAAAAGAATCAAGATCATCACTATCTGAAGAAGAGTTCGGTGAAGATACCATCTCATCTGGAAATTCAAAATCTGATCCATTAGATACGGCGGCGACTGATTCAGTTTGAGCTACTTTAGCTTTGGTTTGAGTAGGTTTAGCACTTGATACTACTGCATCGAGTGAACTACCTGGATTCAAATACTGACGAAGGATTCCGTTTACAAATGAGCGAGTTTCCTCATCCCATACTTTGTATTCGTAAGGTTCTAAAGAAGGAGCTGCGTCAAGTTCTGTTTTGATGACTGCCATAGCTTCTTTAGTGCGTTCTGCTGGTGCACCATCAACAATAACTGCTGATTTGCTTGCAGAGAATTTACTCTTATCGTAGTTGTTGTACTCTCCTTGGCGGGTGATGATCAACTCGAAGTTCTTACCTTCAAAAAGGTCAAATACTTGGGTTGGTTCACCGAACGCAGGCTTCAATTCCTCGTCGATCTTTTCTTTGATCTTGTAACCGAACTTGTAGACCAAGTATTGGCCTTCATATTCTGGGTGTTGAGGATCTTTAATAACCTTGATAAGTGCGTAGTATTGCTCACGGCGCTTCAGCTTTTCAGACATTTTACGGTCTACTGCTGAGTCGCTATTGCGCAATTTAAAGAATGCATCTGCAATTGGACATTTTTCGCCAACTGTTGATGGAGAATCCACAAGCTTGCCATTGCCGCTAGCATCTGTGAGCCAGTGTACATATTTTTTAACAAGTGAATTGCGTGGGTTTGCAGGGTTTGGAACAAAGCGAATCAATGCTTTATAGGTTCCGTCTTTACCTTGATCTGCTGTTGGTTTGTAGATTACATCGGCTGATGCAGTCTGGGTGTTGTGAGTGTCAATGTCTGATACACTCAGGTTGAAGATGTCAAAATCTGCCATAACTTTAAATACTTTAATTTCGTTTAAATTGTTTAACTTTGATTGTCTTTTAATTGGTACCTTAAAAACTTTCAATAGTTATACCTGAAACCTAAAAAAAGTTTCAAACATAACTAATCTATATATCTGTAAAATCTTAGAAATTTGAGTAAGTCGATCCAGATTGGTCAACCCAAACACCTTGCTTATCTGTTTTAGACAAACCTGCTTTTTGCAAAATATCTACCATTGCAGATTCTTGCAGCGTACCATAACTTACCATTTTGGTTAATGATCTTTTAAGATCCATAAGCTCGGATGATGATAGTGTGTTGTTCATGTTTTATATATTTAAAAAATTAATGTTGATTTGAAACTTTATTCCCGATGTGTAATATAAGCTTTAAGTTTTAAGCCTGAGGGTAAAGTGTAGCTTGAAGATATGAATTCAAGAAGTAAGCGTCCACCAAATCATCAAATGGTTTTGGGATCTTCGAAGTTTTTCCCACTTCATTAACACAAAAAGAGAAGAACTTTGTGCTTACAAGATTTTGATCATTCGTAACATTGTTTAGAAAAACTTCCCAAAGGGCTGACTTGTTCATGTTACCTTTGCCGGCGTGCTTTTTAATAGTTGAAGGGGCAACAGTCTCGATCGTGATTGGATTAAAGTTTTCAAGTATCTTTAACTTTAGGATCGCGGCCCCAGCAGCCATATCAATCATGTTATTGGTTCCGCCATTTGATCCATAACTGGTTCCTTCAAACGCAAATACAAATTTGGATTCTTCAGGGTGTAGACTTTTAATCAGATCAATTAAAGTATTTGTAGTTGTGATATATCTATTGATCTTTGCCAACTCAGCCGAAGAATATTCTTTACTATTTGAAAAATCTGGCTGTTGAATTAGGGTTACACCCTCTAAAAGACCCATATCCTCCTGGATCTTTTGATCTTTCTTGGTACCTGAGCCGGCTTTTAGATATGAAATGAAATGATACTTTTTATTGTTTGTATCAAATGTGCAAATCCCTGGTGAATTAAGTGAAAAGTCTATGGTAATATAAACCATATTAGAAAGAATTACCGATAGCAGCACCTAGAGCGGCTCCAACTAAACGGGAAGTTAACATATCATACATAACACCTTTTTCGATTCCAAGAACTTTGGCAACTGTTTTACCGATAGTTTTACCAAGGGCAAATCCAGTTAATCCTCCGAAAATGGTTCCAAATAAACCTTCATTTGTCATTTCTTCATTGAACTTAGCGATATCATAAGTACCGTCTTCGTTTTTGTATTCTTTAACAAATTCTTCTAAAGCAGCGTCAACTTTCTCCTCTAATTCAGGAGTCCATTCTGACTGTAAAGACTCTGTAAGAATCTCTAATTGTTGTTCAGAAATATTTTTCTCGGAAATGTAATCTAAAAATGTTTTCATATAGTATATATCTTTAATCTATCTCTAACTTTAAATTGAATTTATTATAATAGAAGTTTAATGTAAATGTGCTAAATTCAGCAATATTAGAACTCATGTTTAATTCTAATTCTGAAATCTGGTTAAAAATTGGCTTTTCAAAAACTGCACTCATTACATGTATTCCTTCAGCATCTAAAATTTGCAATCTTAAATCATCAGTGAATGGTTCCTTCTTTTGTCTTGAGTAATAATATAACAGAGTGTCTTGCATAATCCAGTAGTTGATAAAACCATCTAACAATTGCATTTCGATTGTGAATTGTCTTTCAATGGTATTTTGAATTGGAATAGCCCCTCTGTGGTACGTTGTAGTTCCATCGTTAGGACCTTGTTCAATTGGATCAAATGAAATACCTGGAATAGATAGACCTTGAATAGAATAATTGATAAAGTCAATTGGCTCAGTCATTAAATTTCCTGGCATTCTATTTAAATATTTACGATACTTGTCAGCAACCTCGGCAGGAATAAACTTGCGAGGAAATTTAAAATTGAATAAATTATTTCTGCTATTTAGTATCATTACACAATATTTACTTTACCATGGTATAACATTGACTCTGTTTCGCCATTCTTAAGATTGATATAGAATTTATCAGCAACTAAGTTTGTATCTGCTTGATCAAATCTAACTGCTACTGCCTTTGGCACTTTAAAGAATACTTCACCCTTTCCTAAGTCAATATCTGGAAAAGTTGGATTGTGATTGATTTGTTGTTCAATATCTCCAGACTTTATGATTAAAATAATATCATCTGCATTTACTAAACTAATAGACTCTAATGAATCACCCTTCGGTTTTGCAATGCTAAATTTGATAAAGTTATCTGAAACTTTAGATAGCGTGATTGAACCTTCGCCAACTGGGGAGTAACTAATCTCATTGGTTGCAGAAATTTCAGCACCCTGTAAGGTTACATTAGTTGAACCAGCAACAATACCATATACATTTAGAGCAACTGGGACGTATTTAGTTTCACCAACACTTGGTCTAATTGAATTTACAAATTGATTAAGTTCTCTATTAACGCTTGTGTTTGCTAATTTATTATATACAATTGTTGAAGATACATTGCCACTTAAATTAATCTTAGACATTCTTCTGCCGTATTTCTTTGGCTTATTATAAACTAAAGAACCTATTTTAAGAATTTGTGTATTGTCAGTTTCATTATATACTCTCATTGCAACTCTAAGTAAAAAGTTACTAGAAGTTGATGCATTAAGAATAACAGGTCTGTAAATTAATGGTTGGTCAAAGTTAGCTGTCTGTACAAATGAGGTTTGATATGTGTTGATATAATTTAATCCGATTTGCTCGCTAACTTCAACATCATAGAATACTACGATATCATCGCCTGTATTTTGGATTCTACCATTAATGTAATTTTCAAATCCAGCTTGTGAACCATCTTTAGTTCCAAAGATTTCAAAATAATCTCCAAGACTTGATTCTTGGATATTGATTGCTAGATCAGCATACTCATCTTCTTGAGATAATGTGATTGATTTCTCATCTGCAATTTGAATATAATCATATCCAGAAACTGTCTTAACTTCGTCGATTAATTTGAATACAATTTCATAGTTTGCAGAAGATGCTGGTAAATCCAGACCTGATCCAAAGAATGTTGAAGCAAAATCACCGTTTAGGGTAGGATCTGCTAAGTGAACCAGCGAAGGAACTTTGATCTCAATAAATTTAGAGAAAGAACTATCTGCTAGGGTAAATGGCTGTGGATTTTGAATCTCATAATTAGATGAGTTTAGATATACAATTGAAGTAAAATATCCGTATTCACCAGATTGTCTCTTTACTTTTACTTGAAAATTAAATCCTTCATAACCTCTACCACTAAAAGAATATCCTGTTCTTAAATGTAATCTGATAGTGTCATACCAAACAGCTTGAACTGTGCCAACTGGCACAACTGTTAGGTTTGCACTTGATGTTCCTTGCCAATCTAAAGAATCTAAATATCCAAGGCTATTGTCCAATAGCGATAATACTGAATCATTAGATGTTGGAACCGCATAATATCTTCCGCTCTCTCCTGGCGCAGTTTTGATAGTGTTACCGGTTTCTTGAGTTGGTCTTGCCCACAATGAGTTGGCCTTATCTCCAACAATAATATTTCCGCCAATAAAAGTTTTACCAGCTAAATTAGTGTATGAATATGTATAAGTTCCGTTTGTGTTAGGTGAATATGTTACAATTCCACTAGTGTGAGATTGTGCTACACCATTAATATAAAAACCAGCAAGGTTATCGATCGATAAATCATTTAAATCAAACTTATATGTTGATCCGTTTTTAACGATTAATTCTCTAGATGCAAAGTTATTTACATATACATATCCATTAGCGACGTTAACTGTAAAGTTTACAACATCAGAACCTAATTCATGAATTAAAAATCTAGGAGCACTGTTATCACCATCAACTGTATTTAAATATTTCAGTTGACTGCCGTTTTCGTCATTCTCTATTTTAGCATTATCTAATACACTAATATCTTGATTGTGATAGATAAACTCTAATAGAACGTCTTCGTCGATACGTGCAAATTTTGATGATTGCGCCATTCTTTATTTTTTATATTTTAAAATCTTAACCATCTTGGTGACCAGTATAACCCAATACCAATTGAAGGTCCTATATTTAATACTTGACCAGAATTTAGATTAAATCCATAACCAACTCCTACACCAAGTGACCATCCAGCTTTACTAACTTTAGGTCTATTTAATTCATCATCTACCAGATTAATGTTTTCAATCCTTGTAAATTCTAAACCTGGATAGGGCGATGTGATTTTCAATCTCATACCCTCTGGTGTTTTAACAATTGCAGTTTGTAAACTAACCCCTTGATCAAAATCAAATCTGTTAGAAACAACACTGAATTTGTTTTCATCCTTTAAGATGTCAACTTCACCAGAGAACCTTCTCCAATTATATTTATCCCACTCTTTATTGTCAGTAACCCTAAACTTTAAGGTGTCATTCATTTGTATCAATGTATAATTTGCATTGATAATTGAATCCTTAATTTGTAATTCAGCTGCAATTATAGAATTTATCTTTTCAGTTTCTTTTTTAATATTAAGAGCCTTATTATAATTAGCAATTAATTTAGATTTATCTTCAGTTAATTTACCAACTTCAAATTCGTATGATCTAATAGTTGCTATTAATTGAGACTTTGAATTTTTTTCAAGTTGTATAGTATCTAAACTTGCTTTATAATTATTTAAATTACGGTCAGCAACCTGTTGAGTTTGTTTTAACTCTTGTTTTAATGAACTAATTTGATTACATTGTCTTAAAAATAAAAGCATAAAAAGAGCACCTAAAATAAAAACAATAGTGTTCTTATTTAAGGATTTTATGTATACACTTAATTTATTTAATATGTCTATTAGTTTAATCATTGCAATTTAAATTATTCTTGTGGTCCTGGTCCTTGTCCTGATGGAGTAGATCCAACAGTACCAGTTCCTGCATTTTGTTGAATAGTTAGAGATAATGGAGTTGTAGTCCCGTCGCACAGAGTGAAAGTAACATATATTGCATCGGTTCTATCAAACTCTGTTGGGTTGGCATCTACTGTAAACTGTACCGTTGTATCTCCACTGCCGGTCGTAGATATTAAACTATATAAATCTATCCATGATGGACTATAAGTAATTTCCCAACTTAAATTAGAATATATTAGGGCTTCTAGTGGAGGATTAAATACTCCACTTTCATTAATATTTATAAGGCTAACTTCTCCTTCTTGTAATTGATACCTATTATTATTTTGTGTAAATACAAAGGTGTCTGTTACTGTATTATCAGTTGTTGTTACTGTGATTGTTCCAACTCTTTGAGTACAGTCGACTGAATTACCAGTATGTGTATAATTTAGAGTTCCATTACCAGACCCAGAAGTCGTGACTACCGTTAACCAACTTACATTTGACGTTGCAGTCCAAGTTGTATTTGAACTAACTGTTATATTTCTAGATTCATTTACTAAGTTACTAGTTAAACCCTGTCCAGTTGCTGTTAAACTATTAGAACTTAATGTTAACGTGGATGCAGGTGCTGTGGGTGTTGGTCCTGTTGGACCTGTTCCGCCAATTTCTTCTTCAGCAGTACAAGATTCTTGCCAATATAGATTAGGTTCTCCTAAATAAATAATTTGCGGTAATCTTTTAATTGTGTAAGTTGTGCCAGAACCAGAAACAATAGTTTCATTTGTAGTTGTTGTAGTACCATCAACTTGGTATGTATTGGTAGAGTTATTAAATACAGCGTCTAAATCTGTATCTGCTCCTCCAATTAAATGAATTTCATCATTAGTAGCAGTACAATATCCCTGTCTATTTGGATTTGTGTTTGATGTATCTTGATCAATCGTATAACTAAATGAGTTTAGATCCGGTACTTCGTGTGTTGTTGTTCCATTGGTCCAGGTTCTACCATTACATAAGTACCAACCTTCATAATCCCCGCGGCCTCTACCAACATATATTGAAACAGGACCAGGTGATTCCTGAATTACTGAATGTGTTTTCCAAAAATTAGTATTATCATCAAAAGTATCTGGGTTCATCGATACGATTGTACCAATTGGTATTATACCACCTAGTTCCGCAACGGTTTTAAATTGAATTTCTCCAGTTGCATCTTTTGATACTGCAATTTTATCTGTGTCTGGATTTCCACCTACTACTTTTAAGACTCCATCGACTTGAGCATTTTCAAATTCAGAATCTACAGCAACTTCTAATACTGTGTCATCTAATGACATTAAGTCAGTAGTGCCTTTTCTCCAAACAAATGTGTCAGCCGTTTCAGTGACAACGTTTGGGATGCCATTTGTAAAATATTTAGATAGAGTGGTTACACTAGTTGCTGGGTCGTAATCCATTCTAAATCTGTAAGAATCTGGTGAAGTTGATACTCCAAGTTCTAAGTTACTATTAAAATTAGAATGTCTATTAACTACCCATTGTGCCTCTTCTTCAACCTGCGCATATCTTGCATCTCCATTTGCGTATCCAACAACCACTGAAGGTGGATTTCCTATAGCAGAAGAATCATGGATAGGCACAAGTGTATCAATTGTTGATGTTAGAGGGTCTCCTTCATTTGTTTTCCAAAGATCTAATCCACTATCTCCAGCCGGACCTTGATCGCCTTGAACCCCTTGAATACCCTGAGGGCCTTGATAACCTGTAATACCCTGATATCCGGTAGCACCGGCAGGACCATCGTAACCTTGAGGACCTCCACCATTGGCAACTAACTGGTCAAAGTTATAGTTAACCTTGTCCAATTTGATATTATCAGGGTCTGTTACTAATATTTGTTTTAGATTAATTGCCATGTGTATCCTTTATTCTATATATTTATTTTTTTAAGATATAGTCGCATAATTTCCAGAGCCACTACATCCAAAATTCGCAGATAAATTATAACTATAAGTTCCAGTTGAATTTATTGTGATAGTGTCTACACTTGTATCATATCCATCTGCATACGCAAATGCATATCCAACCCCAACTACTTGTAATTGAGCGTCTGTAGAACATTGATATCCACTACCACCAAACGCTGTTAAAGTAATCACAGCAGGTGTGTTAGTAACTGTTATGGTTCCAAATGTGCTGGTTGTCGCATTATTAACCGTTGTAACTCCATTAATTGTATAATTAGAACATACAACTGGTTGCAATATTTTAGATACAGTTGTAATTGTTGCTCTATAAGTACTGCCATTATTTGCATCCGTAAGAATAGATCCATACGGGCTAACTCCTCCACCTACACCATTTTGTGTGTATATTTTAACTAATGGATGCGCACCCGTTAATGCAGTAGTCCAATCTTTGTGAACATATACAACACCATTTGAATTATAAATATCCTGTAAGTAGTTTCCGCTTGATACTCCAACTTGCGTATTTGTTGCGTAATATATTTTTACAGCAGCGTCAGTGTATTGACACGCTGAAGATGAATTATTGTATGAAACATCTAAAGCGTCTGTGTAATATACATAAGTTGTTGAAATTGTATCACCAACAAAGATCGATCCATTCCAATATCTTCTTGCGCCAGAACCTGATGTTTCTCTATACCAACCAGCTGACGCATTAGATCCACCGTATTTCAGGGTAGTAGCAGTTGAGAAGCTCGTGTCATTAATGGTGTATGATCCTGAAGAACTTATAGTACCATTTAAATTTCTAACATCATTATTATATCCAAGATCGATGCTAACCGCAAGTGGGCAAGATTGTACTTGAGTAAATGCAGTTCCATTCCAATATCTAGAAACTCCATCTCTTTCATACCACTTATTTGCAGTTGCAACATTATTATTTGAATCATATAGCGCAACGCCCGTTAAATCAGCATAAATATCCGACCACAGGATTCCGCTACCAGTCCAATAGAACGTTCCACTTGGAGCTTCACATGAACTTTCAGAAGTTGATGAACCATAACCTAATATGATCTCTTCAGATAGAACTCCAGATGCAACAGTTTGCCACGTTAAGTATGGATTACCTAGGTTTATAATGTGCACGTTTCTAGGAACTGAATGAGTAGATCCCGCTTGGAATATTTCTGAAATATCAGACATATCAATGGTTTGATCTATGCTATATGCAAATGTTGAAGGATTTTGAGTTGCAGTGGCTGCTGCATTTGCTCCACCGATTAGTATTGGTGTATTACTACCACCATTTGCGAGTGGTTGATTACCACCATTTGAATCTATATTGTATGTGAATGCATTTAAGTTTGGAACTGGGAATTGATTACCTCCCTGGAAATTCCAAGTTCTGCCATTACATAGGTACCATCCGCTGTATGCTGTGTTATCTTTACCTCTTCCCCAATATACTTGAAGAACTCCATCTACTACTTCAGCCGCATCTATTAATTCAAAGTTAGAATTGTTAAAATAATATTCTGGAATTGAAACAATAGAACCAATTGGAAGAATCGAAAGCGCTTCATATTTATTTTTCCAAACCAAGTTACCAGTGTTATCAGACGATGTTAAAATTTTAGCACTATCTGCTGATGGTGTAAACTTTAGTTTATTTGCTGATAAATTTGGGAATCTAGACGTGTTATTAACCGATAATAAATCATCAGTTACTTGTAAAATTGTAGGGTTTTGTGTGGTTGCACCAGTACTCTTATATTCTATCGTTGAATTATTTAATTCATTAACAGAAGTTAGATTAGTTGTTATAGAACCTGCTAATTTACCAATAAATAAATTAGA
>Ga0181564_10003112_pt1 | contig 14339 bp, 8 predicted proteins | sample 011ome_24_FD_134512 | JGI IMG/M metagenome (GOLD analysis project Ga0181564, IMG submission 134512) | Coastal salt marsh microbial communities from the Groves Creek Marsh, Skidaway Island, Georgia - 011513CT metaG (megahit assembly) | ecosystem: Environmental > Aquatic > Marine > Intertidal zone...
GCCGCCGCCGCCGTCGCGCATCTTCGCGACGTCTTTGCGCGCCTGCGCGCCGCGGTGCGCCGCCTGGATCGTGGTCGCCGCCGCCTGCGCCGCGGGGTCGCGCATCTGCGCCACCGTCTTGCGCGCGACCGCGCCTCTGTGCGCCGCCTGGATCGAGGTGGCCGCCGCGTCGGCGCGCGGGTCCGACGAAAGCTCCGCCGGATTCGCGGGCTCGGGCGTCACCTGGTTCTGGTTCGCGACGGCGCGCTTGGCGAACCAGAAACTCGACGCGTTCGCCTTCTCTATGTTCTTCTTGGTGTCCTGGAACCCGAAGTCGCCGATCTTCGCGGCGCCTTTCTCGTCCAGGTGGATGCTGTCCGCGCTGAAGTCGCCGTGAACGATCTTCTCGCGCTCGAGGTACGCCAGCCCGTGCGCGGCGCCGACCGCCACGGCGGTGATATCGTACGCGCTCATCCCCCCGCTTTCCTCGTCGCCCATGCGGTCGCGCACGCTCCCGCCGCGGCAGTGCTCCATGACCACGACGCCCTTCTCCGGCACGGCGCCCTTGACCATCCGCAGGTTCGGATGGTTCAGCGTCGCCAGCTCCTTCACCTCTTTCGCCATCGCCGACGCCACCTTCTTAGGCACGCCCACCGCGGCGCCGCCCGGGAACATCGAGTTCACCGCCACCGTCTCGCCCGCCAGCAGACCCATCGTCGTCGTGCCCGTCTTGGAACGCGACGTCATCCCGGCGGCGTCGCCGGGCTGCTCCATCTTCAGCTCGTTCGCCATCAGGATCGGGCGCACGTCCTTCTTGCGCGGGAAGCTGTGCGCCTTGACGTGCGCCTGGAGCTCGGAAACCTCAATCTTCATCAGCCGCACGTCCGACTTCCAGTCGGGCACGATGGTGTCCGCCAGGTTCTTCCAGCCGCAGTCCAGCAGCTTGCGCCGCAGCCAGGGCTTGAAGAAAATCGCGCACACCGCGAGGAACGAAAACGGCGCGGCGAGGACGAAGCTCGCGATCGTGCTCGCCATGAACCGCACGTTCGTCAAGCCGATGGCGTCGTCTTTGTTCTTCGAGCCGGGCGCGGGCCCGAGCGAACCGACAGGCGCCGTCGCGTTGGTCGCGTTCGCCGTCGCGTCGGTCGCGTTCGCCGTCGCGTCGGTCGCGTTCGTCGTCGGCGCCGCGGGCGTCGGATCGATCACTTCGGGGAGCGCGAACACGTACGCCGCGCCGGCGACGCCATCGTCGTTTTCCGCGCCGACGGCGAGACCGTCGCGGTGAACGGCGAGCGACGCGCCGAACTCGCCCCGGTTGGTGTCGTCCCCCGAGGGCACGAACCGCACGACCATCACCCAGGTGAGGGATGTGGACCCGTCGGAGTTGACACTGTTCGACTGCTGAAACAAGTACACCGCGCCGTGGTTCTCGTCGCCGGTGGAATCCCGGTCCACGCCCTCGTTCCACGTCTCGTGCTCGTCCTTAAAGGGCGCGCCGACAGCGATGGTCTCGTTCCAGACGCCGACGGACCACCCGAAGTTGTCGCCTTCGGTGAAAACCTCGGCGTTGAGCGTTTCCGCCACATTCCAATGATTCCAATTCCCGTTGACGTCCCCTCCGAGGTCACGCGTGAACACGTACGCATGGCCAGCCTCGTAGTGCGTTGTGGAGACGCCGTCGGAGTCCACCTCGACGTGGTCGTGGTCCGGCGCGCCCACCACGATCACGTCGCCGTAGACGGCGACGGGTTTCAGGTGCCGCGTTTCCGCGTCGCACGCGTCGAGTTTCAAAAACGCCCGGCCCTCCCACCGCGAGTGCGTCACCCCGGGTTCCGTTCGCACGAACACGTACGCGATGGGACAAAACTGGCTGTCAGTGCCCCTGTTGAACGTCATCTCGGCCGCCGTCGTCGCGACGAGCACGTCGCCGTCGACGGCGACGGTCGCGCCGAATCCATCGTCGTCCCGCGGGTACGGGTTCTCGAGCCGGTCCAGCAACACGAACTCGGAGGTTCGATCTCCCGGGGTGGCGCGCGCGAACACGAACACGGCGCCTATGTTTTGGCCGCTCATCGAACTATCGACCACCTGATTGCCGTCTGCGGACTGGTCCCGATTCGGCGCGCCCGCGATCACCACGTCGCCGTCCACGGCGACGGCGAAGCCAAAGTGATCACCCGCCAAGCGCGTCGGGCTCTGCAACTTCTGGCGGAACGTCCAGAGCGACGAAGGGACGCCCGCGGTCGAGCGCGTGAACACGTACGCGGACCCCGCGTCGTCCTCGACGCCGTGCGGCGAGGCCTGCGCCGCGCCCACCACCAGCGTGTCCCCATCCAGGTCCAGCGACCCCGCGAAATAATCGCCTGCACTGCCATCCGGGGCGCGCACGATCTGGATGAGCGACCACGATGATGTGCGGTTGCCGGGGGTATCGCGCGCGTACATCCACACCTCGCCCCTGTACTCTTGGTTATCAAAGTGATGCGGCCTACCCACTGCGAGCGTGTCGCCGTCGATGGAGACCGCCGCGCCGAAGCGGTCCGCCTCCGCCACGGCCACGGTCTCGCCCCGGGTGAACTTGGACACGAAGGAATACTCGGTCGCGTCGAAACCGAAGGAATCGTCGAAGACGTGCGTCCCGTCTCCGTTGTCGGTCCACGTGATGTCCTGCGCACGCGCAGTCGCCGCGCAGAGCAGACATGCGAGCAATGACGCCCACCGCGCCCGGAGGCGGCAGCGACCGCGCCACATCCCGCTCGCCGCGCGCGTGGGATTGACTGATGAGCAATCCCGAGCCGCACGGAAAATGTGTCGTCTAAAACAAAGAGGGGAACCGAAAGCGTTTTTTTTCCGGATTCGTGTTGAGTCGTTGTACCGGTCGCGTACGATCAAATTGCCGGCAACGACGGAAATCCGGGCAACAACGGAGCCAAACCGTTTTCTCCTCGCGCCTCGCTCTCGCCGTCCCGCTCGAGAGCGTCACTGCGCCGCGCTTTTCTGCGCGGGCTCCGCCGCCGCCGCGACGGGCGCGCCCTCCCCCGTGGCGGGCAGGGCCTCCTGCGTCCCGTCCGGCGCGTCCGGCAACGCTTCGTCGCGCAGGTACGAAGGCACCTCTTCGTCCGAACGCTCTTCTTCGCCAATCATTTCCTCAAGCGCGTCGAGCTCGCCCATGAGCTCCTCCTCGTCTATGTCCTCCGGGACGTCGTAGCTGCGCCCGAGCACGTCCTGGATCTCCTTGCTCTGGTCCATCAGGTCCGCCATCTCATCGTTCAGGGTGTCGATCTTGTCCACGTCGAACGCCTTGCTCTTGAACTGCGCCTTGAGCTCCTTGGCGCTCGCCTGCATCGCCGACACCTGTACGGCGGTGTCTTTCGCGCTTTGCGCCGCGAACGAAATCTGTTCCACGTTGAACTGCTGGTTGTACAGCTGCTCGCGCTGGCCCTCGTACAGACGGCGCTGCTTCAGCACCTGCAGCGCGCGACGTTTCGCCGCCTCCTTCGCGGCGGGCGTGCGGCACGTGCGCAAGATCTCGCGGTGCCGCGCGAGCTCGGCATCCAGCTGCTTGATCTTCGCATCCACGCTCGCGCCGCGCTTGTCCAGCTGCGACGTTCGAAGGGAAGGCCGGCGGGTCGGAGGGTCAGGCGAGGCACGCCGAGTGAGGCGAAGCGGAAGAGGGACGAGGATCAAGAAACGTGGCCGCGCGAGGCGTCGTTCGCGTCTCCGGACGGTTCTCGCCTCCACCACGTGGCGAAAAACGTCGTCATTTCGCGCGCGGAGATCTCGACGCTCACGGGGGCGGTCGCGCGCGTGCGCGCGGCGGGAGACGCACCGAGCCCGACGCGTCCTCCAGCGTCGGCGCGGGCGCCTTTTCTTTCTTCACCCCGAAGAGGCGTTTCATGGCGCGCGGGCGACCGGCGCGGGCCGTTCTGAAGTCGTCGGGACGAGTCGTTGGGGCGAACGCAGATGGTGGTGCCTCAGACGCGCACTCGGAATTTCGGGACCGTTTCTTCTTTCTTGATGCTTGACACTAGACCGTATACCGCTACTACGAACCGCGAAGCAAGCGCGTCATCCTCCTCGGCGTTTCATCGACCGTCTACGCCTCCGCCTCTTCCTCTAGCGTGTTCAGGAACCGCACGAACGCCTGGATGTTCCGCTTCTGCATCAGCCGGTACCGCACGCACATCTCCATGCGCGCGGTCATGTCTCTCGCGCCATCCGCCAGCGCCGCCTCGTCGTCGTCGGCGGCGGTTGGAAACGCGTCGAGCGCCGCGTTCGCGGCGTCGCGCATCGCCGCGACGCACCGCAGGTCGCTTTTCGTATCCCCCGCGCTTTCCGTGGGGTTCGACATCGTCATCATCTGCCTCGCCGCCCACTCCGCGCGCGCGTCCTTCTCGTCGCTCAGCCTTTTGCCCGCCCTCGCGACGACGGCGGACCGAACGATCCGCGCGCCCGGCAGGAGGCACTCCATCGGCAGCTGGTCGTTGGGGTTGGTCGGGTCGAGGAAGCCGTAGTGCAGCATGAGCAGCGCGTTGGGCATGCGCGCGCCGTAGCAGATGAGCACCTCGTCGCCCCGTTTCGGGGGCGCGGGCGCGGAGCGCTTGCCGAAGTTCGTGCTGTGCTCCGTGTCCCAGGTGAGCTCGAACGCCCGCGAATCCGCCGACACGGCGAAAACCGCGTTGGGCTCGAACGAGTGGTTCGCCAGGTCGACGCCGGGGACGACGAACGCGCACGCGCCGCCGCCGAGCGTCCCGGACATGGCCCGCGTGTGCGCACACGCGCGAGCCCAGGTAAAGTCATCCTCCACAGTCAGCGCGTCGTCGTCGTCGTCGTCGTTCTCGATGGACTCCAGCGCGCGCACCACCTCCGGGTGGTCGCTTCGTAACTGGCCCCAGCCGGCGGCGTAGTTGGCGCCGCTGCCGACGGCCATCCTCGCGATGTTTTCATCCTGCAGCGCCTCGAGCTCGTCCTCCGAGGCGAGGTACAGCGCGTCGAACGCCGCGGGCACGGTCTCCCGGCGGTACGCGCGCCAAGCGGGGACCGCGCGCGTCGCCCACGCCAGCGCCACCGCGACGCGCAGGTCCTTGGGCGCCTCGCCGCGCGTCAGGAACTCGACGACGGGCTCGGGAGGAGCCACCCCGAGCGCCTCTTCCCAGCCCGCGTACAGCGCGCGCACGGCGTCGACGCACGCGTCGCTCGCGGCGGGCCCCACCGCCTCGGGGACGCACACGGTCACCGAAAGGGGCGTTCGCACCAGGGGCACGGCGGGGTCCTCGCCGGTGACGAACAGGCCTCGGCCGCGCGCGCCCTCCCCGGGAGCGCACGACGGGAACGCGATCCCGAGCGCGTCCGCGTCGCTCGTCGAAGCGGCGGCGGTGGTGGCGCGCGCGTCCCCCCGGCCGGCCGAACCGCGTCTGGACGAGGCGCGCGCGTGGGGCGCGGCGGCGGACGCGGGGCGAGCCGCGGGGACGCGCGCGAACGACGACATGACGGTGTCGAGCTCGGGGGGGTCGCGCAATCGGCGGTGGTGCGTCGCGCGAGTGAACGACGTACAAACTATCCATCCATCGTCAAGCGACTCGAAAACTCGCACTCGACGCGAACGCCGACATGCCCCATGCCCGATCCGCGTCAGCGAAATGACACAGACTTTCACGGTCGGGACTCCTGATTAGAACCCCGGGAGACAGATCGGACTCGGAAGATGCCTCGTCACGAGGGGGTCGAACGAATCAGGTTTTGATGCAGAGCCGCGGATCGGCGCTTTTGTTTCTACGCGTATGCGCACGCAGTCTCTGGTATTTTCAGCGCGAACGAAAATCCAATCGAGATCGAATCGAGGGAGCTCGTCTGCTGCTGCGCGGTTGTCCGATAAGCACCCAGAAAACGCGACCCGTAAGCGTGAAACCGCGAGCGCGATTCACCAACCCAACCCACTCGCGCCCGGGTCGGGACCCGGCAGAACTACCTGCGTCACACACGCCTATCGTTCACAACAAAACGACATCATGTCCGCTGTTACCATGAGCACCATCGCCGTGCCCGTCGCCAAGGTACGCGCCGGGGGCGATCGCGCGCGCGCGATCGCGCGCGAACGCGACCGGGCCTTACTCGGCTTTCGGACGCTGACGAGAAAAAGATGCCGCGAGTCACGACACCGGCGCGGCGTCGCGGCGCCTTGCGCGAGCGACGCGCGCGTCTCGCGCGATCCCCACGCCTCTGCTGACACTCGCTCTCCCCGAACCCGAACCCGCTCCATTGTTTCAGGTCGGCGCGGTCGGCCGCGTCGCGCGCCACCAGCTCGGCGCCACCCCCGCCCAGCTCGGCAAGGGCAACGGCGTGAAGGTCCAGATGTCCCGCTGGAAGGGCATGGACGAGGACATCTCCGACGACCAGCAGGACATCGCCCGCGGTCGCGGCATGGGTCACTCCAAGTTCCAGGGCGGTTTCGGCCTCGGCGGCACCCAGGTACGTCCCGCGACACCGCCTCCCGCGCGCGACCGGACGAGGCGCATCGCTCGAAAATCCGCCTTCGTCGCGAACTTCGTCGCGGACTTTTCGCCGAATCCGGAACTGCCGGAGCCCTCCGCGATCGCCGCGACCGAGCGCGCGACCCAGCCGCATCGCCTCGATCGCGAACACCGACGCCCTGAACGCGCGAAAGCGCGCCGGCGAGACCCGCGCGCCCCAACCGCTCGCTGACCGTCGCCTCGTCCCTCTTCGTCGTCGCGTGAAACTCGTCGCACTCGAAAAAACTCCGCTCACGCCACTTGTCTCTCTGAACGTGTGTCACGTGACGCACACCGAAAAAACAAAAACAGAACGCCGTCATGTCCTCCTCGGATTACATCTCGGACGGGTACAAGGACCTGTCCCACATGAACACGGACGAGTTCTACATCTCCGAGGCGTTCATGGACAAGATGACCGTGCACATCGCCAAGAACTTCATGGACCTGCCCCGCATCAAGGTGCCCCTTATTCTCGGCGTGTGGGGTGGCAAGGGCCAGGGCAAGACGTTCCAGACCACCCTGGTGTGCGCGCGCCTGGGCGTGCAGCCCATCATCATGTCCGCGGGTGAGCTCGAGTCCGGCAACGCCGGCGAGCCCGCCAAGCTGATCCGCCAGCGCTACCGCGAGGCGTCCGACATCGTCAAGAAGGGCAAGATGTCCACGCTCTTCATCAACGACCTGGATGCCGGCGCCGGGCGCATGGGCGGCGCCACGCAGTACACGGTGAACAACCAGATGGTGAACGCGACGCTCATGAACCTGGCGGACAACCCGACGAACGTGCAGCTCCCCGGCCAGTACCAGGTGGAGGAGATCCCCCGCGTCCCCGTGATCGCCACCGGTAACGACTTCTCCACCCTCTACGCGCCGCTCATCCGCGACGGCCGCATGGAGAAGTTCTACTGGTCCCCCACCTTTGAGGATCGCGTCGGCGTCGCGTGCGGCATCTTCAAAGCCGACGGCGTCAACGCGCAGGACGTCGAGGTGCTGGTGCGCACCTTCGACGGGCAGTCCATCGACTTCTTCGGCGCGCTCCGCGCGCGCGTGTACGACGACAAGGTGCGCGCCTGGATCAAGGAAGTTGGCATCGACGCGATGGGCTCGTTCCTCATCAACCCCTCCAAGGACAAGGGCACGGTGACTTTCGAACCCCCCCGCATGTCCCTCGACATCCTCCTCCAGTACGGCAAGATGCTCGAGCAGGAGCAGGAGAACGTGAAGCGCGTGCAGCTCGCGGACGCGTACCTGGACGGTGCCGTGCTCGCGGGCGAGGGCGGCTCGTCCAACACCCAGCAGTCCATGCTCCTCTCCTAAGCGGCGACAAGCGAAGAGAAGGCGTGTACATACCCGGCGAAGCGAGGGACGCCCGAGAGAAGAGGATGAGTCGAGAGGCGTCGATTTTTTTGTCGGCTCACTTTTGCGCGGTCCGCGACTTGTGATGAAACGCTTAAGCGAGTCGTACGTGTCCGAGAGCGACACCACGTCGTGACGATATCATCGAGCGTATCGGCGATGCCCACTGTAGGCTAATAAGCGAGAACTACGCCGCGTTCGCGTCGGCGGGGGCGCGCTGCCGCGCGCCGCGCCACTCGCGGCGCTCGCGCGCGCCGAGCCACGCGCAGTACGGCAGGCACGCCGCCGCGCACACGACGCACACGACGTTCATGAGCCGAAGGTTCGCTCGCGACTCCAGCGCCGCCTGGAACATGGGGTACTGCAGCATTGACAGCACCGCGGAAGCGAGCATCCCGACGCCCACCAGCGCGCCGTAGTGCGTATACCCGAACCGCCGCCCGATGTTGGCGAAGAAGGTGGCGAACAGAAACATGCGCCCGACGCTGTACGACGCCATGCCGACGTACTGCGCGGAGAGAGGCGCGTCCACGAACAGAACCGCGTACCCTACGAGAGACAGGAGCGTCGCCAGGAACTGCGCGAACGCGACGCCCAGCGTGTCCGCGCAGGCGCCGGCGAGAGGCGCCAGCGGCGCGCTGAACCCGTACAAAAGCGAAAACGCGCGCGAAAACGCGCCGTCGGCGTCGCCTTTGCGTTCCAGCTGGTACCCGACGCTCAGCACGTAGTACTGCGACGGCGTGACCATCACCGAGAACCAGAGCACTAATCCTATAAACTCATCGCACGTCAACAGGTGGCCGCGCGACGTGCCGAAGTGCCGGGGCGTTCGCGTCGGAGGTTTTTTATTCGAGTCGACGTCATCCTTCGCGGCGGCTTCGTTTTCATCCTCCGCGACGGGTCGCTCCGGGGGTCGCTCCTCGGGCTCGAACGACACGCCCATCGGCAGCGCTTTCAGCGAGAAGACGAAGAGGAGCGCGACGAGCCCCGCGTGTCCCATGTACGCCCCGAACCGCCCGGCGCCGGCGCCGGCGACGAAGGAGCACGCCAGAAACACCAAGCCGCTGAGTTGAAACGCGCCGCTCAGGCTCGCCATCGCCGTGGACGTCGCCTCCGGGAACAGACCCGCGACCGGCTGGACGCACAGCTGCGCTCCCGAGCCCATCCCCAGGAACAGCATCCCGAAACACATGCCCGCCAGGTTGTCGGACGCGCTGGTCGCGACCAGCACCGACCCGCACAGCACCATGACCAGACAGACGCACACCGTGATCCTCGTGCCGTACTTGTCCCGCGCGATGCCCACGAGGAACCGCCCGCCCTGCACGGACCACGCGCCGCACGTGAAGACCGCGCCGAGCTCGTTCTCGGTGAGGCCGCCTTCGTCAATCAGGTCACGGCGAAGCGCGGGCCAGCCGTACACTGCGGTTTCGCGTCGTCGCGCGGGTCAGGAGAAGGCTGGTCAGCGCGCGTCGGCGGCGGGCGGGATAACGGAAACGCACGCGAAAAGCGCACGGAGACGTGTCGGCGGATGAGGCGCGTCGTCTCGCGTCGACGCGCGTCTCGAGGATGACACCACGTGGCGTGACGCACCGACGCCGGAGACGGACGAGGTGACGAGAAACGCCAGGGCATAGAGAATCCAGCGGCGGTCCATGGCGTGTCTCCCGCCCCTACTCCTCGACGCGCGCGTGGGATCTGGCTCACCGTTTACCTCCGACTTCCGCATATTTTTCTCTGACGATGCCACGTGTCAGGCATCAACCCGCCTCTGTCACAAGCCGGTGCACCGCGATGGTCGCGTTCGTCCGCGCGGGCGTTCCCGCGCCTCGCGTCGTGGGAGTCTCGGCCGGCGGCCAGCGCGATGCTCACCCCGCGCGTCGCGACGCGGTCGTCGCGTGCGCGCGCGGCGATCCCCGCTCGCACGCGAGCGCAGCCTTGATGTCGCTCGCGGCTTCGTCGATCGTCCTGGCGCATCCCTCCGCGGCGCAGGCGGAGACGCTCCGCGAGATGACCGTCGCCGCGGGCAACGCCGCGTTCCTGGAGAAGGAGTTCACCGACCTGAAGTACGCGGGCGTCAAGACGGTCGTGCCCGGCCTCGCGGCGACCGAGCCCGGGAGCGATCCCGTCGAGGCGGTACGCGTGACGTACGACGCGGACAAAATCTCGCACGAGACGCTGATGCGCACCTACTGGCAACACGCCGACCCGGTGAACGCGAACGGCTCGTTCAAGGAGAGCGGCGCGCGGTTCAAGGGTGCCGTCTGGGTCGCCGACCCCGCCGAACGCGCGGAGGTGGAGACGAACCGAGCGAGGCTGGAACGCAGCGGCATCTTCGGATCGGACGGCGGCGTCTCTAAAAAATTCGTGAACGTCCCGGTGCTCGACGCGCCGCCGGCGTCGTTCGAGCCGTTCCCGGAGGAGACGCGCCGGTCACTGACCGTGAACCCGAAAGGCTTGGAGAAAGAGGCCAAAGCCAGGAACGCGTATTTCAAAAACCTGTGGGGGTTCGTGCAGTTCTGCGCGGACAAGGTGTGCGGCTACGTGCGCTTCGCGCCGCGGTGCACGGGCGAGTGCCTCGACGTGTTCCCGCAGTACCGCGCGCGAAACGCCGGCGTCCCGGAGCTCGAGGGCGACATCAAGATCACGGGCGGGAGCAAGTGATGGAAAACAGCGAGGCAGAGTATATAGTGAGCCAAGTCAGGTGTCTAAAGTGTCTAAACGTCACGCGCGCGCGTGAAGGGCGTGAACGGACGTTTTTTTTATTTTTAAAAGAGAGCTACGTCTCTTCTCGTCGTCCTCATCACTCCGCGGCGCGCTGCTTGAGCGTGATCTTATCCCCGAGGCTGAGCGCGATGCCCTGCGTCTTGGACCGGATGCGGATGTACCCCCCCAGCTTGCCGTCCGCGGGCTGCTTCTCCACCGAGACGTTCACCAGCGCGTCCTCCCCGAACACCGACTTGGCGTACAGGTTCGCGGCGAGGTAGTTGCACTCGCCGTCCAGCGCGGAGCGCGAGGTGAGGCACCGCATGTTCGTCGACGCCGCGACGTGCTCGAGAAACGCGCGCACGTCCGTGATGGTCGTGTTCACGGCGACTTTGTTCTCCCACTCGAACTCCGCCCACATCGCCCGAAACGCGGTGTCGTGGCACGTGGCGGGGTTGATGTAGTCCATGATGTCGATGTGGATGTCGTTCAGCACCACCACGTTCCGTTCCGCGCTCGCGCTCTCGTACACCACGTTGCCGAAGATGACCCCCGTCTCGGTGGAGGAGACTTTGATGTTCGCGCGGACGTGCTTCGTCTCGCCCACGTCCAGGGTGTAGTTCTGCGGGCGCTCCACGAGCTTCAGGTCCCCCATCGTCGCCAGCTCCAGGCACAGGTTCTGCTGCACCTCCTGGCTCCGGTTCACCACCGTGACGTCCATCACGATGTCGTACTGGTGCACGGTGACGTACGCCTCCGCGTACACCGGGTCGGAGAACCCGGTGAGCTGCAGCACGCGCTCTAAACCGCGGTTCTTGTCGGCGGTCGCCGCCTCGGCAAACCCGGTGGCGCGCGCCAGGTCCGTGGCGACGGCGTCCTCGATCTCCACCTGCGACAAGCCTTTTCGCGACTTGAGGTGGTAGAAGTCGATCAGGTCGTCCGCCTGCGCCTCGGGCGCGGCGTCCACCGCCGCCGCGTCCTCCGCCGCCTGCCGCGTCTTGTCGCTGATGAGCCCCGCGAAGGCGTCGCGGCAGCCGCGCAGCCACACCTCCGCCGCCGCCGGCTCCGCGCTGGGCGCGGCGAGCGTCTTGAGGCAGAGCGACAGGCGGTCCGCGCTGTCCTCGTCGATGGGCGTCGGGAGCGTGCTGCTCTTGCCGAGGCGCAGCATGCACACGATGTACAGCATGGTCTCCGCCTGGAGCCGCCGCGCGTCGGAGGGCGAGGAAGACACCGAGAAAAACCGGAGCGCCAGCTTGGTCAGCGTCGTCGCCGTCACCGAGCCGAGGAAAAAGTCGCCGCCCAGAACGAGCGCGCGGAGGTTGGGCAGACCGCCGCCCGCGCCGCCTCCACCGCCAGTCTCCATCGTTTGGTCCGCGGCGGCGGTCTGCGTGGCGTACGTCCCGTCCGCCAGCACAGCCGGCCGAGCCGCGTTCGTCCCTCCCGGTCGCGACTTCATCGGCGACGACGCCGCGCCCGCGGAGGATTCCGCGCCCTCGTCTTCGGGATCCGCGCGCTCCGCCGACGCCTTCTTGAAGAACGGCGTCGGGCCGAGGGACTCCTTCAGCACCGCGAACGCCTCCTCCACCTGCGTGTCGCTCAGGGAGTACTCGCCGATGATCCACAGGCACGTCCCGGCGACGCGCGCGACGCGCACGGAGTAGAACAGGTCCAGCAGCCGCCGAACGATGCCCTCGCGCAGCGACGCGTTTGTTTGCGCGATCTCGCGGATGAACATCGCGACGTCAAACGCCGCGGCGGCGTTGGTGTCCCCTAGAAAGTCCATCAGCAGGTGCACGACCGCGCCCGCGGTCTCCGGGAACTTGATCGCGCACGTGTGCACCGCCTGCACGAGCATCTGGCGGTACTCGCCCGCTTTCTCGCCGGCATCCGTCTGCGATTTCGCAATCTCCTTCTTGAGCGCGCCAACCACCTCGTCGATGTTGCGCGCGGTGACAAGGTCCAGCACGATGTCCAGCGTTTTGCGCCGGATGTCGCTGTTGGGCGAGTGCACCGCGCGCAGGATGTCCATGACCATCTCCTGCATCACGTACCGGTGGTTCCGCTGCAGCTCCGCCAACCGGTCCAGCACGATGAGCTTCACGTTGTTGTCGCTCTGGCTCACCAGGAGCTGGCAGTAGCAGTTCGCCGCCGCCTTGATCGCGGTGGGCGCGGACGACAGCGCCACCAAAGTGTTAGCGCACTCGTAAATCACGCTCGTGTTGTTCGTGCTCAGGAGCATCAGGATGATCTTGATGTACTTGCCCTTCTGCGACGGATCCGTGCGGCACACCTGGTTTCGTGGTTTTTTTTGGAGTCAAACACGGTCGTACGGGCAAACAGTCAGCGCCGGGGTTTGTCGGACGGGGTGGCGCGCGCGGTGCGTGAAATAGGGCAAAAGCGGTCCGAGGCGTGCGAGTCGGACGCGACCGGGGTCGGGTTTCGCCGCGCGTCTTCTCGAACAGACGTACCTTTCTGATCAGGTCCAGGACGACGTTCTGCAGGATGTCTCCCCAGTTCGCCACCTGCTCGACGTTCTGCAGCAGGAACGACACCGCGCGGTCCTGGTCGTTGTTGTAGAGCATGAGGAACGCGTTGCGCCTGGTGCTGAGATCGGACTCGCCCCCCGAGAGGAAGCGCTCGATGGTCTCCGGCGCGTCCTGCAGCAGCATGTCTCCCCCCGGCATCTGGTAGATCCTGTCCATGCACAGCACCGCGTTCCGCCGCACGAACGAGTGCCTGTGCTCCAGGCACGCCACGATCGAGGGGATGAGCGGCTCGAGAATCTCCGCCTCGGTGATCCGACACAGGAACCGCAGCGTCGCGCCTCGCAGGAACTCGTTCGGATGTTGCAGGTTGTTGCGCAGGTTCTGGCAGATGAGGATCATCTCGGGCAGAATCTTACCGCTGCTGTCCGTCTTCTCTATGATTTCCATGTACAGCAGCAGCAGCTTCTGCACGTACTTGTCATCCGACGGCAGAACGAAGCGCACGATGGTGATGAAAATCTGCGGCATCTGCTCGCCCGACAGCAGGATGGCGATGGCTTTCTTCATCGCCTCCGCCTTCGCCTCGGGGCCGCCGCTCTCCAGCGCCTCGCGGATCTCCGACGAGGATGCCGCCCGATCGAAGTGCACCAGCATCGAGCATCCCCGCTCCACGACCGCGTTGACGGTCGCCATGGTCGCTGGGCCGCGCGTCCGGACGGACGTGGGGCGCGGCGATTCAATGACGAACGACGCGGGGAAACGGGCATTATTTCGGCCGCGGCCTTTTTCACGTCGAATCGCGCAGCGCGCGGTGGCGCGGACGTGCTGTTTGCCACGACCGATTGTTGGCACCCCCACTTTTGAAAGCGCGGCGTGGGCGTGACAGGAGAAGCGACATGGCGGACACGGTGCTTCAGCACATCAACGCGCAGAACCGCCCGTTCAACGCGCAGAACGTCGCGGACGCGCTCGGGCGCCACGGCATCAAGAAGGGCCTCGCGCAGAAGTACCTCGACCAGCTCGCGGAGAGCGGCAAGATTTGCGTGAAAGAGAGCGGAAAGCAGCGCGTCTTCTACGCGACGCAGGATGGCATCCCGATGGACCCCGCGGAGACCGAGGCGATGGAGGCGGACATCAAGACCAAAACCGCGGCGTTGGCCGATGCCAAGTCTGAGTTACAGAAGAAACACGCGACGCTGCGCAGGCTCGCGAAGACCCTGACCGTGCCTCAGATGAGGCTCAAGACGGATGCGCTCGCGAAACAAAACGACGCGCTCGAAGCGAAGCTAAAGCCGTTACGCGC
>Ga0181564_10003117_pt1 | contig 14319 bp, 12 predicted proteins | sample 011ome_24_FD_134512 | JGI IMG/M metagenome (GOLD analysis project Ga0181564, IMG submission 134512) | Coastal salt marsh microbial communities from the Groves Creek Marsh, Skidaway Island, Georgia - 011513CT metaG (megahit assembly) | ecosystem: Environmental > Aquatic > Marine > Intertidal...
ACGCGCGCCTTGTACAACGCACGGCCCGAGGACCTCGAAGGCATGGCGGCATTGGCGGATCAGTTTCCTACCGAAGCCGTCCGGGAAGGAGTGGAGGCACTGACCCGACTCTGGACGCTCGCGGAAGGAGAAGGCATCTCGGGCCCCGAGCTTGTCTTTGCCCCTGGTTTGGCGCGCGGACTCGATTACTACACCGGCGCCATTTTTGAGGTGCAGGTCCAGGATTCTCCGGTAGGCAGCATATGCGGGGGAGGCCGATATGACGATCTCACGGGCATTTTCGGCATGCCCGATGTGAGCGGTGTGGGCATCAGTTTCGGAGCAGACCGGATTTACGATGTGCTCGATCACTTTGGGGCATTCCCGGAAGGCTTGGAGTTGGGACTGGACGTTCTGCTCCTCCACATGGGCGAGGAGACTTTGTCCGAAGTCTTGGCGGCGGCGAGACATTGCCGCGCCCAAGGGTGGCGAACAGAGGTATACCCGGATGCAGCCAAGCTCAAGCGCCAATTCAAATACGCCGATGACCGCGGGGTTCCCTATGTCATGATCATCGGAAGCGATGAGGCTGCAGAAGGCGTTGCCACCTTGCGCAACATGCGCACCGGGGACCAGAACACCGGACAGGTCGAAGACCTGGTGCGGGACCTTCGTTCCTGAGATCAGTCGGGGAGCAGGGGCAATTCAAAGGACCAGGTCCCTCCGGCATGGGCAATTCCGCCGTGCCGCAACATGAACGCGGCATCCCAGTCTTTCCATTCGTCTCCATGGAGGGTCAAAGGGGCACCGCCTCGGGCTTCCAGCCGGGCGGTGTGCCCCGTGAAGCTCCAATCCCAATAAAGGGTTTGCGCGGCGTCATTTTCCAGGGCGGCCATCCCCAACCGCTCGGTGGCGCCCAGCATCAAAATGGCGGGAATGCGCCGTTGCGCCAGGGCATCATGTGGAGCGGGGGCCCCAGTGATGACCAGTTCGGCGCTCCCCAAGGCGCGAAGAACCAGGCCCCATCGTTCGACGTGGTGGCAGGCTTCCACCAAGGGCAGGTCATCCCGGTCTGATTCCATGAATACATGCCTCAGGTGGGCAGCAAAGGCGCCGATGACGGCAGCAGCTTCCATCGTGTCGTGGGACATGGACGCGACGCGGTCTTCCAGAATCCGGAAGAGGGAAGCGAGGTCACGTCCCCCATGACGGGTCATCATCAAAGTCGCCTGGCATCTCCGGAGCCGGCGCTCCATGGCCTCGCTTTCACAGGCCCGCATGATCTGGTCCTGAACGGCGCCGCGCCTTCGGATGATCCAGTTCCTCTGGGCGATTTCATCAGAGCGGCGGCAATGAAGGCCGCTCCTTGCGGGAAGGGCCATGGCCATGGCTGCGGCTGCGGCCAACCCTGCTCCTGCCACAAATCCCCCTGCACCGGGCAAGGAAAAGGCGCCCCAGAAGAGAAGAATCCCACCAACAAGTGCCCCGATGGCCAAGGTCAACTTTTGAAGGCGGGGGTAATGGAACACATCTTCCCAGGCCAACCTCATTCCCAACGCCCATTCGCGGCGAAAGGCAGCGCCAACTCCGAGCAAAGTGCCTGAAACCAACAGAGGGAGAAGGGGGATACTCATGAAGGTGCCCGCCTTGCCCGGGCATCCTTCAATCTAATCCATCCAGCAAGCGGCGCAATGCGTCGTAGGGAAGGATTTGTGTGTGTGGCACTTCTGCTTGCAATTGTTCCCAAGCCTGCTTGAAATCTGGGTGATGGCGCACCCTGCGCACGGCTTCCCGCGCCAGCAGGGATTCGAGCGAATCGCCCATTTGCCGCTGGCGTCGGCGCGCCAAGAGACCGCTCTCTCGGGCGTCCTCCAAGCGTCCTTCCAGCCGGCTGACCCAGGATTCGACCTGGGATCGGTCCAGCGCCGAACCGTATCCAAACAAGGGGGGGGCTCCCTCTGCCGGTGAGGCGAGCAGGGAGAGCGCACCTTGGTAAACAGCCAAGGCGGCCTGTGCTTCCGCCTGACGCTCAGCACCGCCATCGGCTTTGTTGACCCATACCGCATCGGCCCATTCGAGGATGCCGCGCTTGATGCCCTGTACACCATCGCCTCCGCCGGGGATGAGCAAAAGGAGGAACACATCGGTCATCCTTCGCACCTCGGTTTCGCTTTGGCCGACCCCCACCGTCTCAATGAGAATGCGGTCGAACCCCGCAGCTTGACACAGCAGGGCCGTTTCCGCCGTGGCCTCGGCCACCCCTCCCAGGGTTTCCCCTGAAGGTGAAGGGCGCACGAAGGCGAAGGGGTGCTGGGCGAGGGTGGACATGCGCGTCTTGTCGCCCATCAAACTTCCTCCGGTTCGGCTGCTGCTCGGGTCCACGGCAAGGACCGCCACGCGGTGCCCTTTCTCGATGAGGGAAAGTCCCGCGGCTTCGATCCAGGTGCTTTTTCCTGCACCGGGGACCCCGGTGATGCCATATCTCAGGGCATCCACTGCGTGGTGGGAGGCAAGTTGAAGCAGGGATTCGGCCAAGGGCCGGTCGGCAGCGAGTCCACTTTCCACCAAGCTGATGGCCTGTGCAAGTGCCGTTCGATCCCCCGCGACGATGCGCTTCAGGAGCTCCTCTGCATCGGGACGGGATTGGCCCCGCGCCTTGCGGATTCTATCCAACGCCCGCTGGCGTGCCTCATTTTCATGATCGTTGGCCATACCGAGGCCAAGTTAGCGGTAGTTTGGTACCGCATGCCGAGACAGTGCTTCATCCTGTGTCTCCTCCCTTTTTGGAGCGGTGCCATCGACCTGGCTGCACCCTTGTGGGGCCAGGATACCGCGGTGGTCGGAACACCGGATACCGCTCAAGTGGCGCTGCGCGGGGAGGTGTTGGGGCCCGATGGCAGGGGACTTCCCGGCTGCATGATTGTGAATCGGAATACCGGAGAAGGAAGGTTCGGAAGCGCCAGTGGACGGTTTGCCTTCAGTGTCCATCCCGGAGATACGATCCAATTCGCTTCCATCGGATACCGGACGGTGTCGCGTTCCGTGCCCTTGGAGGCATCATCGCCACAAGGATGGTCCTGGTCCGTGCACCTGGCGCGCATGCGGGTGGACGTGGGAACGGCCGAGGTGATCGCTCCCAGGGATCTGGGGGAAATCGTCCGAGACATCGAAGCCCTCGGATACGACGAGAAGGAATACAGGACCAGTGGCATCGATGCGCTGACCAGTCCCATCACCTTTCTCTACGAGCAATTCAACCGCATGGAGAGGAGCAAGCGCGAGGTGGCCCGGTTGGAGAATGAGGACCGACGCCGCGCATTGCTCCGGGAATTGCTCGGCAAGTATGTGGACTATCAAATCGTGAAACTCGATGAGGGTGAGTTCGATGCTTTTGTGGCCTTCATGGATCCCGGCGAAGCCGTGCTGAAGGCTTTGACCCAATACGAATTCATCCTGTGGACCAAGGAACGCTTCACTGCGTTTCGCGCCCGTCCCGAGCAGCTCGAAGATTCAGACTTTGAGTACCAGTGGGACGATTGAGTCCGGGTTCACTCGAGATAGGCTGAGTCGAGGTAGAAGGTGAAGGCTTTGAATACCAGCCCCGCCATGGAAATGGCAATGCACGCGATCCGCACTTGGCGCTTGCGATGCGGGTAGGCATCAAAACGCACCACGAGGTCAGCAAAGAGGGACAACGCGGCAATGGCCTCAAACAACGTGACCCAGCCCCTCCGGTCATTGATGAAGGCCATGATTCCTGCCGCCGGTTGCCCGAATGCCTGATCGCCCCAGATGACGTCCCACAGGAAAACCGCGTTATATGCCACGAGCAGCACCAAGCTGGCATCGAGCAATTGCTGTTCTGAACCCTTTTGGACGGCCTGTTTCATGCTGCGAAATTAAGGGGCGATGACCGCCTGCAAACCGGTCGATGGGGAGATACAACAATTCGAACATTACCTTCGTTGGTTCCCTGCTATGCCGAAACCGAACACTTCCCACCCGCAAGAAGCTGTTGTCGCCAAAACAGCCACCATGAGTGCCGATGAAATCAAGCGCCACATGTCACTGCAGCGGGCATGTGTGGTGACCTTGGGATGTCTTTGGTTGTTGGCTTTCGCTTCGGGATGCAGCCGCAACTCCAAGAACTGCAGTGCATACGACGGCGTCGAGTTCACGCACGAAGTGACCGACGGCGAATCCGCCAACTGGGCGCCCTGAAAGGGCTTAGAACTGGAAGTAAATGAAGGGCGTTCCTCCGGCGGAGAGGAGAGCAGAGGCCACGGCGACCGCACCGATGGCTCCCATGACTTGAAGGGCAAGCGGCGCTTGCACGAAACCCCGGCGATAGCTTTCCTTGATGCGCGTCGGCAGCAAGTGGATGAAGTAGCCCAAAGCCATGACGGCAAACACCGTGACATAGTGGCTCCACACTTCGGAAGCGACGTGCAGCGGGGTCCCCTGTCCCAGGGTGGAAAGAATGGCCATCGCCGAGTCCCACTCACCGGCGAGGTCGTGCTCCGTTCCAAAGGTGGCCCAGGTCGTGTGCGAGGCACTGCGAAACCAGATCCGGGTGAAGGTGATGAAGTGAAAGGTCAACAGCACTGCGACGGCCTTTTTCCAGAAGGCATCCTTGCGTTCCCATGGGCTGATTTTGCGCCAGAGCTTGTAGACCGTGATGCCCAGGCCGTTCAGTCCTCCCCAGATGATGAAATTCCAGCCGGCACCGTGCCAGAGTCCTCCGAGAAGCATGGTGAGCCAGATGTTGACATTGGTCGTCACCCACCGGTGGAAGGTGGGGATGCGGACCATGGCGATGGAGGCGGCGATGAGCACCGCCGTGAGCGCGCCGAGGAAAACAGGATCGGGCCAGAGCAGGACCATGAAGGAGAGCAGAAAGGCACCGCTGATTCCGGTGAACCAGGAGGCGCGCCGGTTGCCCCCCATGGGGATGTAGAGGTAATCCTTGAGCCATCCGGATAGGCTCATGTGCCAGCGCTTCCAGAAGTCGCCGCAGCTGTCTGCCTTGTAGGGGCTGTTGAAGTTCTGGGGCAAGCGATAGCCCATCAGCAGGGCGACTCCGATGGCCATGTCGGTGTATCCGCTGAAGTCAGCGTAGACCTGCAGGGAATATCCGTAGAGCGCCATGAGCATCTCGAAGCTGCTGTGGGCAGCGGGATCGGCAAAGACGCGGTCATTGAAATTCACCGCGATCCAATCCGCCAGCAGGACCTTCTTGAGCAATCCATTCAGGATCCAGAATCCCGCCCAACCGAGGGTCTGGCGGGTCACGGGATTCGGCTTCAGGATTTGGGGGACGAAGTCGGCGGCCCGCACGATCGGGCCGGCCACGAGTTGCGGGAAGAAAGAGACGTAAAAGCCGAAATCGGTCAGCCGGCGCAGGGGGGTGACATGGCCGCGGAAGATGTCGACGGTGTAGCTGATGGTCTGGCAGGTGTAGAAGCTGATGCCCACTGGAAGCAGGATCCGGTCCACCGACCAGGAGGTGCCGAGAACGGCATTGGAACCCATGGCGAGCCAGTCGCGGGGAATGAAGTGCGTGCCGGCAGCTGTGTTCCACGAATCCGTGAGGAAGTAGGTGTACTTGAAGTAGAACAGCACGGTCAGGTTCAGGAAGATGCTGAGCGCCAACCACGCTTTCTTTCGCGACACGTTGCCCTGGGCGGCAATGCGATGGCCGATCAGGAAATCACTGACGGTGGAGAAGACCAGGATGAGGAAGAACCACCCCGAGGTCTTCCAGTAAAAGAGCAGGCTGGCAGCGAGAAGCCAGCAATGGCGCAAGGTGCGCCTTTGGTCCTTGTGGATGATGGAATCCACGGCAAGCACGCCCAAAAGGAAGAGCCAGAATGAGCCGTCAAGGAAGGTCCAGGGCTGGGACGGGTCATGCCGGAAGATGTCCATCAGCGAAGGCATCATCCGGCGGTGGTTTTGAAGGCGGCCCGGCACAGGACTTCATACAGCAGTTCTCCCATGAGGACATAGCCGTCCCTTCTCATGTGAAGGTGGTCGGCCGCGGCAAACCCCGCCCGGCCGAGGTGGTCGATGGAATGCCGGCCTCCGAGGTGGCCGAAAAGGTCCCAGCAGGCCACGCGTTGGCTTTGAACCAGCTCCATCATGACTTTGCGCACGGCCGCTGCATTGGGGTTGTGACGCCGCTTGTAATGGCTGTCGTTGTTTGTCACGAGGAGGATTTCGACACCAGGAGTGGCCGACCGTATGGTCTGGATCATCTCGATGTAATGTGCCCGGAACCGATCGGCGTCGAAGCGCGCCGTCGGCATGTGGGCGTCGTTGATGCCCCAGGCGAGGATCACGAGTTCGGGATGCACACGGGCGAGTTGCGCAGGGAAGTTCGGGTTGCGCATCCAGGAAGTTGCGTTGGCGCCATTGGCTCCGATGTCGTGGAAGACCACATCCGCTCCTTCGGCACGCCATTCCACTCCGTGCAGGACGCAGTGTCCACTGTCCGGGCGCAGCACCAACGTGTCCGGGGAGCCTCCGAAATCCGCAAAGCGCCATTCCCCCGTGGAGATGGAATCCATGGCGGATTCGGGACCCAAGGAACCTTCTGCGGTCACATGCCAGTGTTGGAGGTCCTCGGGCGGAGCGAACAGCCGGAACACACCCGAACATGGGGTGCCGGCCGGGGCACCGGACCAGCAGCGAATGTCTTCGGGACAGGCGTTGCGCAATTCCACCCCGGTCAGACCCCATTGGCCCGTATGCCTTCGGTGGGCGCAGGATTGCAGGTTCCAGTCCCCATCGGAAGACCATCCGCGCTCGGGAGGACCGTTGGATCCGCCCAACCGATAAGGGGCGAGAATGCCCTTTCCAATCACCAGGCCAGGTCGGTCCTCCGCCATGCGGTTGCGAAAGGCCCAACCGATGCGCCCCGCTTGAACGTGCGACCCTCCAAAATGCATGACTTCAAGCGGCGCTGTTTCCGCTGAATCGGCGTGGAAAATCCGCTGCCCGGACAGCACTTCCCGCCAAGCGCTGAGAAATCCGCTGATGTTGGCTTCGCCGGCCAGCACCGAGTCCATGGATCCCAAATGCCACAAATCGCCATCCCGGTGCGGGTCGCCGCGCAGCAAGGATTGGGACTCGCTGGTCCATTCTGCCTCCGTGGCGGCGGAATCTCGCTGGGCCCAAGGACCGGTTTCTCCCCAGGGCGCCAGACAGCACAGGAGCAGGGCAATCCCCAGGCTGGATAGGGGGCGCCGATTCTTGCTCTTTCCGCGCCGGTCAGTCATGCAGTTCAATGGCGGTGGGCACGGCAACGGATACGGTCACAGGATCGGGCGAACGCTTGGGTAGGGCCGATGGGGCAGGGGCAGCCCAGTTCCGCTTCCATTCGCCGTAACAGGCCAGGAAGGAACGGTCGAGCAGGGTGCCCACCCTTTTGGCTCCCAACGGCGTGAAATGCACATGGTCGGGTCCTGCGAGCGGAGGATCGCTTTCCACCCATGCCGGCATGCTGCCCAAACCACCCATGACTTCCAAGAGGTCCCAATAGGCCGCTCCTTCAGTCAGGGCTGCCTCCCGCAGCGCCTTGCGAACCGGGTCCAGCATGCGGTAAGAAGTCCAGTCCACGCCGGTTTTCTCTGCCATGTCGGAGGGGCCGATGACCAGAATGGCGGCATTCGGCAGAACGCGATGGAACAGGCGGATCTGGCTGGCAAACCAACCGCCATACCGTTCTGCCGTCAGGGAATCCTTGCAGTGGGGGACCATGTTGCCGCCGTACTGCAGAATGACGAGCTCCGGATCCAGTGCGTCCCATTGACTGAGCAAAAGGGAGCGGTCGAGCTTTCGGAACAGGGTGCCGGAACTGCCCCGCATGGACACACCGTGCCATTGCACACCGGCTCCGACAGGTTCCACGGCAAAAATCCGTGGAGCCGGCCCCTCGAAGCAGATGCGGGCCTCTTCCGAAGCCGCCGGCTCCAGCGTGTCTGGCCACGGGGTTGACAGCAACAAGGTTCCGGGGCCAGTACCGGCCACCAAGGTGTCCACGGGAAGGTCATTCAAGCGCACGATGCAATCGGAGTGCAGGCTGTCGTGCCACAGGCGTATGCCGTCCCAGCGGGAGAATTGCTTGTGATTGCGGGGCTCGGGAGCCACGGTGAGGCAGCCGGCCGCGTCCTCGCTGTCGTCGAGGTCGAGTGCGGCATAACAGGCCAGCAGCCCGTAGCGCTCGTCCACATCGGTGGTGTCCCGCCGGCCATATCGGGTGTGTCGTTTCCACGGGCCGGTGTGTCCTTGGCGCAATGCAAAACTCTGGACCAGCGGCACCGCAGGCTGCAACCCCGGACCATAGCCCCCCCAGCGCTTTTGCCAAGCATTCCGCAGGACACCGGAGATGCGGTCGCCTTCAATCTGGCTGTCTCCGTAGTGCAGGACGTTGATCTCGCCGTCCAGGTCCAGCTGCGCGAAGAGCCGCTGGAATCCGGGACGCGCCGATTCGGGAATGGTGATGCGCAAAGCCGGTGGCAATGAGGCGGGGTCCGGAATCGTCAGGTCCACCGCACGCCTCGTGCGCCTCGCCGGAGCGGGGGACGGCGCGGACAGGGATTCGGGGCCGGGCTTTCCTTGTGAGGTCACCGCCGAATCCACCACCGGGGGAGACACGGGGACGGTCCCGATGGAATCGGGCGCCACCTCGGCCGCAGAGCCGGCTTCAAGGTCCGCCGAAGCGGCGGACCATTCTTCGTCGTACCGGGCGAGCAATTCAGACACGTCTTCCGGCTTCCAACGCGGGATGACGGGGGTCACTTCTTCCTTCTCCAACAAGGCCGCCCAGGAGGGGGGCAATGAAATTTTGAAGGCAACATCACCCATGTTCCAGCCGGATTCGGGCTGCCAGACTGCCAGACAGGTGACCACGCATCCCACGACGGATAGCGCCAAGGCACCCCGCCAACGTTCATCCGAGGGAGGAGGCTGCGCACTCATGGGGGAGGGATTCGGACTTTCATTCCGGGACGCAGCGCCTCGGGGGCGATGTCGTTCATTCGGAGCAAGGACTCCATCGTGGCCTGGGGATATTGGGTCGAAATGGACCAATACGACTCACCGGGTTGCACCGTGTGCCAGACCCAAGGGGTGTTGGAATCGGCCGCGGGACCCGCAGGATCAGAGGAAGCCTTCGGGAGCGTTTCCTGCTTGGGACCTGGCAAACCGCCCGGTATTTCCAACCATTGACCGACGCGAATCAAATCGCCCGAAAGGCCATTGTGGGCGATGATTTCATCGATGCGCACCCGGTAATCTCGGGCGATGGTGCCGAGCACCTCTCCGGGTTGAACCTGGTGGCGCACCACTGGGCGAGGAACGTTTCGGTCCGGTGAGCGGCCGCAGGGAAGCGCGTCCAACGGCACCCAACCGGTGGCGCCCTGCGGCGTCAACATGGCCGGTCGCAAGGGGTTGAACGCAACCGAATCGCTGGTATACCAAGGGTTCTCCTCTTTCAGTGCCCGGAGGACCGCAGGGGAGACATCGAGCAAACTGAAATGAAAAAACGAGCTTTCCGGGCAGGAGACGGTAGACCACTGCTGGTCGCGCATCAACCAAAGCGAGTGCGCGTTGTCCCGGTCGAAGTTGCGGTCCGTCTGAAGCAATACCCGCAGCAGGTGCAGCCATTCCAAGAGTTCCGCATCCACTTGCTCCACATCAAAACGCTGGGCTGCCTGAACGCCCCTCACAAACGCGAGAACCTGTTTCATGGGATCCCCGGGAAACGCCGCGGTGGCTTGCCTCGCCTGGGCCACAGCGGCGGGGGTCATCTTTTCCATGACGTGTCGCTCATCCCACCCTCGCCTGATTTCCAGTTGATGCGACAGCGCGGAAACGAGGTCCATGGCCCAAGGTCCAGCGCGTCTTCCCGGCCCATAATAGGCCCCATCCCATCCCGTCAATGCCATGGGCAACAAGCCCCATTCGCGGGGCAGCCCATCCGCCTCGAAGGCCGCTTCCACTTCCGCGCGGTGGCGGTCTGCGGCGGTTTGAACCAGCGAGAAGGCGCGCATGCCATCGGCGAGCAGGACCTGCAGCGCCCGGTCCGCATGGTGTTCAGCAAGGGGCAGGGCCTCGAGCTGGGCAGTCAGCCCATCCGCCCAAGCCGAGCGCGTTTTGAACCGATCGGGGTTCAACCGAGGCTCGAACATCCCGAGGACGCACCCCGGTTCCATGCGCTCGAGGTCGGAGACCCACGGCGCGTGCTCCATCTGCCGAACCAAACGGTTCCAACCGCTCAAATCGGGCTGGGACATCGCAGTGGGGCGCGCTGTCAGGATCGCCAAAAAAAGGAGGACGAAATTGCTCGGGCTTAGGTCCATGGCTCTCTGCGAAGATGGCCCGATTCAATCGTACCTTGTAAGAACAGGAAGCAGGCGAAAACGCAAGATGCCAACACCTCAACAGCGCGAAATTCTGAAGCGCCTCAAGGAGCTTGAGGACGAGCGAGCCGGGTGTATTCGACAACTGCGCAAAGAAGGTGGGGCAGCGCTGGCGGATGCGTTCGAGAACAGGACGCCGGATGCGCGCATCCTGGACAATGCCGCGGATGGGATTTTTACCGTCACCGGGACGGGGCTGATCACCTACATCAATCAATCGGGCATCCGGATGCTGGAGGCGGATCCCAACGAGGTCCTCGGAAAGCAGTTGGTTCAGTTGCTCGGGTCCAGAAGCAACAAGAAATGGCTGTTGCAAATAGCCCGGTGGCTGCAAAGCCCGGAGGAGGAGTCTCCATTTTTGTTGATGACATTGCCTTTCTCGCGTCCGTCGGGAAGCAAGCGGTGGCTGAACATCCATTTGCAAAGGCGCCAGGCGGAGGAGGGCAGCGGTTGGGTGATCCAAGGCATTGCACGGGACATCACGGAACAACACCGACTGGAACAGGCATTGCGCAGGTCAGAGGAGCATTACAGAGGCATCATAGAGAACATGCACCTCGGGATTTTGGAGGTGGACGAAAAGGAACGCATCGTCCGGGCTTTTCCGAAGTTCTGCGAAATCGTGGGGTACACGGAGGAAGAGATGCTGGGAAAGAAGGCTTCGGACCTGTTCAACCATCCCGAAGACCGAAAGCACATGGATGCCCGCACGCAGGAGCGCAATGCAGGCAAATCCGGACTGTATGAATGCCCCATCCTAAACAAGGAAGGAGAGACCGTCTGGCTGCTGATCAGTGGGGTGCCCCTCTATGGAGAGCATGGAGAGGTGGTGGGATCCATGGGAATCCACTATGACATTTCGGAGCGCAAGCGCGACGAGTTCAGATTGGAAAAGGCGACCGCCGATGCCGAAGCCGCCCAAATTTCGGAACGCCAATTCCTGGCGAACATGAGCCATGAAATCAGGACGCCCCTGAACGCCATCCTGGGCATGTCCCGCTTGCTCAAGGAAGGACAACTTGGAAAACAAGAGCGCGAGTTTGTGGAGGGAATCGAGCGGGGCGGGAGCCTCCTGCAGGGCCTGCTCGATGACGTTCTCGATCTGGCCAGGCTTGAAGAGGGACGATTTGAATTGAACTTTCAGCCGGTGCGCATACGGGACACCTTTGATTCCGCCATGGGAATATATCGGGTGATGATGGCGGAAAAGGGCATCCGCTTCAGCCTCGATTGGGATCCCAAGTTGGATGTGCACCTCAGTTTGGACAAAGGTGTGGTCTCTCAAATCCTCCTCAACCTGATTGGCAACGCAACAAAATTCACCGAGCAAGGAGAGGTGTCTCTACATGCCCAGCACGTGCGGGAAGGCAATCAGGAATTCATGCAGGTGGAAGTAAGGGATACGGGAATGGGGATTCCCGAATCCGGCCTTGCAGAGATCTTCGCGAGGTTCAGGCAATTGCCATCTTCCAGAACGGGGGCGCATGGAGGAAGCGGCCTGGGGCTGGCGATTGTCAAGAAACTGTGCGAGGCACACGGGGGCAGCGTGGAAGTGGAAAGCGAATTGGACAAAGGGAGCACCTTCCGGTTCAGGCTCCGAACGGAAACCGTGACGGATGTGCGGGAAGAGGCGGTGCGGGTTTCCCCTGAGGCTTTGGCTTTCCAGCACATTCTGGTCGCAGAAGACAACGAGGTGAACATTCTGTACCTGGGACGACTGCTGAAGAAGTGGAAGCTTCCTTTTTCGGTGGTTCGAAACGGAAAGGAAGCGCTGAAGTTCCTGGAGGAAAACGAGGTGGACCTCATCCTCATGGATGTCCAGATGCCGGAGATGGATGGAATAGAGGCAACGCGGAGAATCCGGCAGTGGTCCGGTCCCAAAGGGAAACTTCCCATTGTCGGTCTCAGTGCGTTTGCCTTCTACAAGGATGTGCAGGAAGGCATGGAGGCGGGCATGACCCAATACCTCAAAAAGCCCTTCTCGTTGGAGGACCTGTTGAAGGTCTTGCTGCGCGTGATGGACTCCTGAACGGCGCGGTCCCAAGCCCCGAACGGGAGGTGGTCTGAATCAACCATAAATTGTGCCCAACGGAAAAGTAAATAGATAGATTTAAATATTTAGTTGCCGAATAGATATATAATTCATAAATTGGACTTGTGTGGTTGACAGGCACTTCAACTTTGTTGAAGTCAATCACAGTTGTGAATCGTAGAGAAGCACCCGCAACGGCGGGTGTTTCCATTTCCGGATGTTTCGTTTCCGTCCCATCCCCATGAAGGTTCATTCCGCCTCCGGTGCAGCGCTTGCTGAAGCCCTCATTTTGGCCTTCCGTGACAAGTTGTGGACAAGCCTTGCCAATGAACTCCGAGGCCGCAGGCATCCTTTCTAACTTGAAGGCATGGACAGTGACAGATCGGACAGAAGCTTCAAAACCATGGGGGGACGCAGGTCCTTCGACGTCTGTGACTACGTATCCGAAATGAGGGCCTCCGGCAGCCGTTTCGCCCTGTACGTAGGTTGCGATAGCCAGAATTTCCGCTGCTACACCGTCTATGTCACGACGGTCGTTTTCCGCTACCCCAAGGCCGGCGCCCACGTCATCTACCGCAAGGAAAAGGTGCCGCGCATCGAAGACATGTGGACCAAGCTCTGGGGAGAAACGGAGCGCTCCGTCGCCCTGGCCCACATGTTGCGCGAGGAGACCGGCGTGAAGGTGGAACAGATCGACCTGGACTTCAATACCGACCCATCGTATCCTTCCAACAAGCTGTTGAGCGCCTCCGCGGGGTACATCCAGTCGCTCGGGTTCCAAAGCGGCGCCAAGCCCGACCTCCTCATGGCCGCCTGGGCCGCCGACGCCCTCTGCCATTGAGCATGATCCGCGACTGCGTGGGCGTAGCCGCCCCCATCGATGAGGTTTGGTCCTTCTTCACCACCGCCCGCAACCTCGAAAGCCTGACCCCACCCGATCAGCGCCTGCGCGTCGGAGAGGGGGGAGATGCCGTGATAAGTCCGGGCCACCGCGTGCAGGTCTCCGTGATGCCCCTGTGGCCCATCCGCTCGGGGTGGACCACCCTGATTGAAGAAGTGCACCCGCCGGGAAGCGGCCCTGAAAGCGAAGGGTGGTTCACCGACATCCAGTTGCGCGGACCCTTTGCCCGCTGGCACCACCGCCACGCGTTCCGGTCCTTGCCGGGGGGCGGAACCGCCATCACCGATGAGGTGGATTACGCCTTGCCCCTGGGTGCCCTGGGCCGGGCGGTGGCCGGGCGCTGGGTGGGCCGCGAGGTCGCCGGCCTCTTTGCCTACCGCAAGGCGGCACTCCACCAACGCTTCGGCACCGCCGACCTCCCGGACGGATGAAAAGCGCCCACGGAGCAGACCGCATGGCCCAAGCAGGTCCATGGGTGACCTTTCTTTCCTGTATGCCTGGCCTAAATTGCAGGTCCATGGTCAATCGAAACCGGATGTTGGCGGCGGTGGCTTTCTTCCTCGCGCTGCAGCTGCCCGCGCAGGCGCAAGGTGAATTCGGCATCACGCCGACCGACAGCCTCGTGTCGGTCTTCGCGGTCGACAGCGTCACCCGCATCTTCCAATTGGACTTCCCCAACCAGACCGGTGATTCGCTGGCATTGAGCTGGCGCTGGGTCGATGGGGGGTGGACCGAGACCTGGGACGTGAACCTCTGTGACCTCGGCGAGTGCTACACCGGCGTACCCGCCGATGCGGACATGATGCCGATGGGCCCGGAAGGAGCGGGCTTCCTCAAGCTCATCGTCAACAGCCTCGAGACGGAAGGAAACTGCTTCCTGCACTTCTGGGTGTGGCCCACCGGCAACCAGGACGCCTTGGTCAATGTCTTCTTCGACCTGCGCAGCGACGCCTCCGTGGTCTCGCTCGTCCCCACCGACCCAGCAC
>Ga0181564_10003118_pt1 | contig 14315 bp, 7 predicted proteins | sample 011ome_24_FD_134512 | JGI IMG/M metagenome (GOLD analysis project Ga0181564, IMG submission 134512) | Coastal salt marsh microbial communities from the Groves Creek Marsh, Skidaway Island, Georgia - 011513CT metaG (megahit assembly) | ecosystem: Environmental > Aquatic > Marine > Intertidal zone...
AATAATAATGAGTTTAAAATCAATTTTGGTTCCAACTGACTTTACTAAAGAAGCTCACACAGCAATCAACCATGCTGTAGAATTAGCAAATACAATCAATGGAGAGGTTATATTACTTCATGTGGTAGAAAACAAAGAGGATGTAGAACCTGCAAAAGCTAAATTAGCCGAAGAACAAAAGCTTGCGAATGAAATGGAAGGAAGTGTTCCAGTAAAAACAATGATTCGTATTGGAAACATATTCAATGACATAGGTGATTCTGCCGCGGAAATAAATGCTTCTATGATCATCATGGGAACGCATGGTGCTAGTGGGTGGCAAAAAGTTGCTGGAAGTCATGCGCTTAAAGTTGTAACAAATTCTTCTGTCCCTTTTGTTATTGTACAAAATGACATGATGCATGTAGGAGGTTATGATAAGATTATGATTCCTTTAGATCTACATAATGAAACCAAGCAGAAATTAGAAATCGTTGCTGATATGGCTAAATATTTTGATTCTGAAGTACACATATTTACACCAAAAGAAACAGATGAGTTTTTAAGACATAAACTTAACGGGAATATTGCTTGGGCTAAAAAATACCTTGCCGAAAAAGGGATTAAAAGTGCAACACATGTTGCTGAAAAAGGGAGCTTTGTTAAAAATATGATTACTACAGCTCAAGACTTAGAGATTGACTTAATTTCTATAATGAATCTACAAAAAAACTCATTAATGGGAATGTTTGGAAGTAGTTATGAGCAATCAATCATCACTAACGAAGCACAAATACCCGTTTTATGCGTTAACCCGAAAGTAGTTTCTAGTGCTGGAGGGTCTGTTTTTTCCAGATAATAAAAACAATATAAAATTCAAAAAAAAGCCCGTGATTGAATCACGGGCTTTTTTTATACCTTTACTTAGCACCGAATAAGATATTCAATGAAAAACATACTTTTCTTTATTTTTATTATGTCGTACATCAATTTGTTTTCCCAACAAATGCTACCAAAAGAACCTAATATTATAATTGCAGGTTGCGTAGTAGTTGAAAAAGCATTTGTAAATAAAGTTGGCAAGACCACAGAATTTAAAGAACTATACCTAAGGTGTTCTATTCAGGATTACTTCATCAAATTTTGTGAGAGCAAAGTTTCTTTGAAGAAGATGAAGAAGTACATTGACAAAGGGTTAACCGTTACCTATGAAGTAAAAGAAGGAGAATGAGATATCTGCGAAGGTGAACCAGAAATGCAAAGTCGTATTGGAACTTACGCAATCGTTCTTAAAATTAATAAGAGTAAGGCGCGTAAACCAATCCCAAAAAGCGGAGTTAGGTGGCTTTAATTAATCGTAGCGATACACTTCAGCTCAATTGCTATAGGAGATGGTAATGCATTTATCTCCACAGTAGTTCTACAGGGTTGATTATCTTTAAAATACTCCGCATACACCCTGTTATACGTTTTAAAATCTCTTTTCATGTCTACAAGAAATGTAGTTACATCAACTAAGTTCTCCCAACTAGAACCAGATTCTTCTAGTATTAATTTTACATTTTCAAAAACTGATCGACACTGAGCTTCAAAATCGAAAGTCTCGTAATTACCATTTTTATCAAACTTTAACCCAGGTATATTCGCTTCTTCACTTCCAGAGCCTGCCGCTCTCGGACCTACTCCAGACAAAAATAATAAATCCCCTACCTTTCTCGCATGCGGATACAATCCCATTGGTTTCGGCGCGTTTTGTGAATTTATTCTGTCATTTTCCATGTTTTATTTTTTGATAATTACAACTTCAATTCGGCGGTTAATATCTCTGCCCCATCTATATTTATTAGATGCTATTGGGTTACCTGAACCACATCCGGAATAATAAAGTCTATCGGCATCAATCCCTTTTTCAATCAGATAATCGTGCAGTGCTTTTGCCCGATTTTTAGAGAGTACAATGTTTTTATCTTCTATCCCAGATTTATCCGTATACCCAAAAACTTCTATCGATAATTCTGGATTTCCCTTAAGTATATCAACTAAAGTATCTGCTTGAAATATAGAGGTTGCTGTGAGTTCCGTCATATTAGGCTCAAACAATATATGTTTCAAAATAAGAGCTTCCCCGATTTCTTTTTTCTCAAAGTCAATTAATGATGAATTAGTATGCTTTTCAAACGAATCTTCCACTGGTGCTGGAATTTCATCGACAAGGTTATCCATTGATTCTGCTTTTTTAGAAAGAATCTTTACTTCTATTCTTCGATTTGCTGCTCTACCATCTTTGGTTCTGTTAGAGTAGGCCGGCTTGGCAGAACCATAACCTATAAAAGATAACCTATCTGGCGAGATTCCTTTTGCAATAAGATGATCGTAAACGAACTTAGCTCGACTTTTTGAAAGTGTCTTGTTCGTTTGCTCATTTCCAGAACGATCAGTATGCCCACTTATTTGAATTTTTAAATCAGGGCTCTTTTGCATTGCAGCAACCAAATTTATCAAATCTTCGTTTGTGTTTGTTCCGGAAAAAATGGTCTTCCCTGGAGCAAACTTGACATGCGTTAATATCAAAATTGTATTCAAAGGAATTGCTTCTGGAACGATTACCAAATGCTCAACACTGATGTGTAACTGGGAGCTATCTATAAACTCGGGCATAGGCGCACAGATTTTGTTCCCCAGCGAATCTTCAAGCAAGAATTCCGAATAAGGTTCGAAATCCATTATTTTTTGTCGAATCGAATTATATCGAGGACTTGTATTTGCTCCATCTGTTCCTAAATCCCAATAAGCTGTGGCATCTAAATCAGAAAACCCACAAAACTGCTTTAAAATTACTGCAGAGATAAAACCAGAAGCATGCCAACCGTTCCAGCAGTGCAAATATACGGGACCTGTATTTGGATCAACAGCACTTTTATAAATTAACCCGAGCATTTCCTTAATGTGCTCTTTATCGTAATAATCATATTGGGAATACTCCATTTCATTTTGAGCCTCGTTAACGCAATCACATGTTTCATATTCTGGTGCACTGTCCCAATTTTGCTTATACAAATAAATAGAATGAGAAAAGCCTTCTTTACATAGGTTCGCAATTCCATCATCGGGCAGAGGATTATGATTGTTGCGCTTATTTGTTTTGTGGTAATAGTTATTTGCACCACCTCTGTATGCTACTCCGTGAAGAACGGTCCTCATATTTCGCGTGCCATATAAACTATCAAAACCATTACCAAAATTGTCAATCACCTTATACATTAAGTCAGGCTCTTTATATCGATTCACATAATAATCACTTTCTAATAAAAAGGTTGGGTTATACAATTCCTCTTCAAAAGTGATTTCCGGACATATTTCAGGGAAGTCGATTTTTGCTAGTTCTTCATAGGTATATAAAGAATCGTAAAATGTAGAATCTGGATTATATACGTTCTGGCCCGCATACAAGTTAGAAAAACTAATCAGCCAAAAAAATATAATAATTAATCGCATCATTTTATACAAAAATATAAGGATAGTATATGCTTACTGTCCTCTTTGTTTTAAGTTATTAACACAAATATCTGAATGGTGAGTGCGTATAAAACGGAGAAATGTATAATATATTATTTACAGCTTAATACAAACGTTTGTTTGTTCGGTAAAAAAGTTCAACGCATTAAATCCGCCTTCACGACCAACACCAGAATTTTTAACTCCCCCGAAAGGTGTTCGCAAATCTCGAACCAACCAACAATTTACCCAAACAATTCCTGAAGCTAGACTAGCACCTAATCTTGTAGACTTACCAACATCTTGTGTCCATACAGTTGCTGCTAGACCATATTCGGTACTATTTGCCATCATTGTAACCTCTTCTTCTGTGTCAAAGGGCATAATTGTAACTACAGGTCCAAAAATTTCTTCTTGATTCGTACGACAATCAAATGCTAAACCTTCAATGATAGTTGGCTCCATAAAATATCCTTCAGAAAGTTCTCCTTCCAATTGAACTTTATTTCCACCAGCTAACACAGTTCCACCTTCTTCCTGCGCTAATTGCACATAAGACAATACCTTTTCTAAGTGAGCTTTCGATACAATTGCACCAAGGTTGGTGTCTGCATCGTTAGGATTCCCTACTTTTAGTTGTTTTGTTTTAGCAACAAAAGCGTCTCTAAATTTTTCATATATAGGTCTTTCCACAAAAATTCTAGAACCACATAAACAAATCTGTCCTTGATTAGCAAAAGAAGAAAGCATGGTTGTTTTCAAAGCTTTATCGAAATCGCAATCTGCAAAAATGATATTTGGATTTTTACCTCCTAACTCTAAACTCAATTTTTTAAACATTGGAGCAGCAACTTTAGCAATAGCTTTTCCGGTAGCTGTACCTCCAGTAAAGGAAATTGCCTTAATTCCAGGATGGGTCGTTATTGGAGAGCCTACGCTTGGCCCCATTCCATGAATTATGTTTAATACCCCTTTTGGTAGCCCTGCTTCAACACATAACTTAGAAAACAAATAAGCTGTCATGGGTGTTACTTCAGAAGGTTTTGCAACTACGCAATTCCCTGAAGCCAATGCCGGTGCAATTTTCCACGTAAAAAGATACAATGGTAAATTCCATGGAGAAATACATCCAACCACCCCGATTGGTTTACGCAAGGTATAATTAATTGCTACACCATCCATCTCGTGGCTTTCGGAAGCATAGTGTAAAATTGCTGTAGCAAAAAAGCGCATATTACTTGCAGCACGAGGAATATCAACATGCGCTGCTAATTTTACAGGCTTCCCATTATCCATGGATTCTGCCTTTGCGAGTTCATCTAAGTTCTCTTCAATCAAATCCGCTATACGCATCATGATTTTTGAGCGTTCTTCTTTTGGTGTCTTGCTCCAACCTGAAAAAGCTTCGTTTGCTGCGTTATAAGCCAAATCAATATCCTTTTCATTGGAATCAGGAATTTGATTATATACTTTTCCAATAGATGGATTGTAATTATCCAAATATGCATTATTAATAGGTTCTACTAACGCACCATTTATGTAATTAAGGATTTTTTCCATAGTTCAAGCGTTTCTTATCGACAAACATCTAGAGCTTCCTCAAATTTTGCCATTTCTTCTGCATCATTTTCTAGTGATTTGATTATGCCAATATAGATTGCTCGGCACGAATCACCGATGACATCAACTCTAATAGAGTCCGCTCTAAACTGTTGCGTATAGCACCTGCATAACCTTTCTGAATCTGGATGAACCGGATCACTACAAGACTGAAGGCCCATTGAAAATAAAACACCAACTGAACATACAATATTCTTTAACACAATAGAATGATTTAGAAGTTTCCTCAAATGTAAAAGCCTTTTGACAAAATCAAAAGGCTTTTACAGACTAAATATTTTATTCCCCTTATTGCTTCACAATTTTCTTATGGATAGACTGATCTTCTGCAGAAATTTGTAGCATATAAATACCCGCTTCTAAAGTTTCAATGTTTACTTCTGCATTGTTGTTAGATACTGTTTCATTTAAAATCAGTTTTCCGTTCATATCTAATATTGAATAACTCCAATTTGAAGTTTCGACAAATATCGAAAATAATCCATTACTTGGGTTTGGTTGAACTCGAGCGTTTAATAGAGTTAGTTCATCTATTGCATTTGCATTTGGAGGAGCAATAGTATGTCTATTAGAACGAGTAGTGTTATGATCTTGCGCCTTCTCAGCTAAACAAGGAAAGGTTGGAATAACCTCAATATCATATTCTAATCCAGCTAATGAAGGATATGAGCTATCAGTATAACTATGAATATTAGCTGCCACAGAATCTAACACCTCCCAACCTGTAGTTGGATGGTATCTGTTAATATAAAAAGTTAAATAGTCAAACCCTATGTAATCATCCCAAACAAGATTCACTGTATTATTAAGCCCAATATTTGAAACTAAATGTATTGTCTTGTGATAAGCTAAAAATTCTGAAAAATTTCCACAACTGTCAATCGTTCTTAATTTATAACGATAAGAGTGCACACTAGAATTTGCTGCTGTATCAATAAATTGCGATAAACTATCAAAAGGGACTGTTCCTAGCAGTTGAAATACATTAAGAGAGCTTGTTTCTTTATGAACTTCATATTCTGAAATACCTAAATTATTCTCCTTATTCCAAACCACTACATTTGCTCCAGTAGTCGTGTCTACTGTTACCATACAAATTTCAGCGGCATTAAAATTAATTCCATCAAGCTCTAAATACTCAACGGCCTGACATCCCGTTGAATCTGTTACGACAAGTTCGTAACTTCCTACTGGTGCATTAAATAAATCCTCACTATTTGCTCCGCTACTCCAAGCATATGAATATGGCAAAGTACCTCCTGTTACTGAAACAAGTATTTCTCCACTTCCACCTTGACAGACAGGTTGAATAACTTGATCAATTGCAATAGAAGGTCCAGTCACATTACTGACAGAATAGCTATTAATTGCCATACATCCATTATTATCACTAACAGACAGAGAATATGTTCCTGCTGTTAAGTTTGTCGCATCTGCTGTTGTTGAACCACTAGACCAAAGATAATTGTATCCACCTGCACCTCCTAAAGCAGAAACTGAAATCATACCATCTGCAATGCCACAAGAAGCATTCGTGATAGCAGCTATCGACAAATCAATCGGCATAGGCTCCGAAACAGAAAACACCTGAACGACTCCACAACCAGCATCATCAAATATTGTGACATCATAAATACCTGCAGCTAAACCAGAAATATCTTCGCTAGACTCCCCAGTTGACCAATCAATATTGTATGGTGCAGTTCCGCCGTTAATTGCTAAATCAATTCCTCCATCATTTCCTCCATTACACGATGCATCTATTATGTTGCTTGTAATGATCGGTCCAGCGTTACTTGTAATGTTAACGGTTTCAATTGTTACACAGAGGTTGTCATCCGTTACAGTAACTAAATAAACACCCGCAAGCAAACTATCGGCTAATGCTGAAGTAGACCCATTAGACCACTGATAAGAATAGGGAAGAACACCTCCTGTTGATGCGGTAACTTCCGCCGAGCCATTATTTAACCCACAAGAAGGAGCAACGGAAGAAATTGTATTCGAAATTGCTGTCGGTTCTAGAATTGTGACTATATCTAAGCCTTGACAGCCTAAACCATCTATAACCGAAACAGTATAGGTTCCCGCACAAACGTTTGACAAGCTATCTCCTTGCATACCATTACTGCATGTATACGAATAATTTCCATCACCACCAGATGCTGACAACTCAATTGCACCATCACAACTCCCATGACATGAAGCAGGACTAGATGAAGATGACAGGGTGATGTTCGAAATTGTGGAATTTATCGTAAAGGGGGTTGACTCAATTACACATCCATTCGTATCTGAAACTGTTAAAACATAAGACCCCGGTTGAGCGTTTAATAAGTCTAAAGTAGATGCCCCTCCAGTATAATGATATGTATAGGTTCCGGGACCTGTTCCGCCCGAAACTGTAATTCCAGTTATACTACCATCCGTATTTGCACACGAGGCATCTGTTATAACAGCAGAGCTAGTATTCATCGAAAATCCATTGGTTGGAGCTGTTAAATAAATAACAGTATCTAAAAACGCAGAACAGGTATTTAATTGAACTGTAAAATCAGAAAGTTGCTCCGTCCCAATACTATCTACTACTATTTGTCCACTTTGATCAGCCATTTGTGTTACTGGGGGCAATGTATCACCATACTGATTTAACCCACTAAGGATATAAGTAGAATCTTGGGTAAGACCTGAAAAAACAAGATATCCGTCCGCTACGTTGCAAGCTGTTGGGTTTGAAGATGTAACTGAAAAATTAATAGGTGCTGGTTCCAGAATGGTGTGCGAAGAAGATGCAGTACAACCCAATGAATCCTCGACGATTAAGCCATATAGTCCCGCTGTAATATTTGCAAATTCAGATAACGATTGGTACGACCCTCCTTCATCAATGGAATATTGATAACCATTATTAGCAAAGGGAGTTCCTCCAAAAGCTCCAGAATTGCCACTACTATCCATAAAATTGATCACCCCATCACTTCCACCATGGCAAGAAACATTTTCCGCATCTATCGTAAAGACTAGCACGCTAGGTTCACTAATTACTATCGTAATGCTGTCAGAGCATTCATTATCATCAGAAACCGTACACTCATATGAGCCTGGGCATAATCCAGATATAGCAGGCGTAGTAGGCCCATACGTCCAACTATACATATAGCCAGATCCCACAGTCCCGCCGGAAGCTGCAACGGAGGCTGATCCATCACAATCGCCATTGCAAACAACATCAGATGTAAAAGAATTTATGTCCAAAAGAGCAGGCTCCGTAATTACCACCGTTGTATCAGCATATAAACTTAACAAAGGGTCATGTACCCAAATATCGTAGGTACCTGCACATAGAGAACTCAAAAAATTCTGGCTGCTGTAGGTAACTCCGCCATCTACACTATATTCATAGGGGCCGGGGGTGCCACTTGCAGAAATGGAAAGAGAGCCGTTGCATAATGCGTGGCATTGAGGAGATTCAACTACAACATTGTTAATTACTAATTGGGCCATCACTATACCATTGGCAAGAACCAATAGCAACGCATAAAAATATTTCTTCATAATTCATTCTATTGTTTTATCAATCTTAAAGCTTGTGTCTCTTTATCAGAGGAGATTATTATCAAATACATACCGGTTTCAAATTCAGAAATATCAAAACTAATTGTTTTGTTTTCTTTTGCACACAATTTGTTCGCGAGTCGTTTTCCTTGAAGATCAAAAATCTCAATATTTCTTTCTGTTGCTTGCCCATCAAAATACAGTGCAAATATGCCATTTGTAGGGTTTGGACTAATGCTTATTTTTCCGTTTAGCAATTGATCTATTCCCGTATCGTCAGTTGGTTGTAATATTGTAGCTCGATTAGATCGAGTAGTGTTATGATCTTGGGCCTTTTCTGCTAAACATGGAAAACTAGGAACAACCTCTATACCATATTCCAATCCTGACAATGACAATCCGCTATTATCTGTATAACTATGAACATTTGAAGCAACGGAATCAATTAATTCCCAGCCAGTTGTTGGATGATATCTATTTATGTAAAACGTAGAATAAGTAAACCCTATGTAATCATCCCAAGATAAATTAATTACATTATTGAGCCCAATGTTTGAAGCTAAGTGAATTGTCTTATGATATGCTAAAAATTCAGAAGCATTAGCGCAACTATCCAAAGTTCTTAGCTTATACCTGTAGGAATGAGTTCCAGAATTTGCAGCAGTGTCAATAAATTGCGACAAACTGTCAAACGGGACAGTTCCTAGAAGCTGAAAAACATTAAATGAGCTAGTCTCCTTGTAAATTTCGTATTCGGAAATACCTAAATTCTGTTCTTTGTTCCAAACAATAATATTTGCTCCAGTTGCCGTGTCAACAGTAACCATACAAATAGGTGTTGCATTAAAATTAACACCAATTAAATTCGCATATTCGACCCCCATGCAGCCCGCTGAATCTGTAACAATTAATTCATATTCTCCTATTTGCGCATTTAATAAATCCTCATTATTTGAGCCATTTGACCATAAGTACGAATATGGAGTCACTCCTCCCGCAACAGAGACTAATATTTCTCCTGTTGCGCCTTGGCAAGTTGGTTGATTTATCTGGTCAATAGAGACGATTGGACCAGCGACATTACTAATAGTATAATTTGCCATTGCCAAACACCCATTTGCATCTGAAACAGATAAAGTGTAAGTACCAGGAGACAAACCGGTTTCAATCGACGAAACTCCTCCTGAAGACCATAAATAATTAAGATTTCCTGAACCTCCCGATGCAGAAACAGCAATAACCCCATCAGAATTCCCGCAGCTCGCATCAGACGTTGTGAAACTTGATAAATCAATAGGAACACTTCCATTTAATGTAATAACTTCTATTACCGCACAGCCGCTTGCATCAGATAATATGACATCATAAATACCAGCTGCTAAATTTGAAATATCTTCAGTCGACTCTCCTGTAGACCAATCAAATGTGTAAGGTAACGTACCTCCGGAAACAGTCAAATCAATATTTCCGTCATTATTTCCATTACAAGAAGGCGAGGTCAATGATACTGTAATTAATGGTCCATCTCCACTTGTTATATTAACTGTTTCCGATACAGTACAGCCATTATCATCTTGCACATTAACAACATAAACTCCAGCTAACAAACTATCAGCAGTGGTAGAGGTATTTCCATTTGACCATTGATATGTATAGGGAGCTGTACCTCCAGTTGTTCCTGTAATCTCTGCCGTTCCATTGCTCAAACCACAAGATGGCTCTATTAGGGAAATAGTATTTACAATTGAAGATGGTTCAAGAATTGTTCCGGTAGATATCCCTTCACAGTTATTTGCATCAGTCACTGTAACACTGTATGTGCCAGAGCAAATATTAGTCGCTAAAGACCCCGTAAACCCATTACTCCATTGAAAAGAATAGGGAGCCAATCCACCAGAAACTGACACATCTAAAGTCCCATCACATAGAGCAAAACATGAAGCGTCAGTTGCGGACACATTTAAATTTAGTGAAGCAACCGTGGATAAAATTTGATAGCTTAGAGAAGATGCACTACATCCATTTGAATCAGTTACAGTAAAAACATAGGTTCCTGGAGTAGCGTTTAATAAATCAACTGTAGGGTTCGGTATCTGATTGTAATCATAAGACACAGGAGGCGTTCCTCCAACTATTGAAAACCCAACTAAGCTTCCATCATTATTTGCACAAGAGGCATTGGTAACAGAAACCCCCGTTTCATTAATTGAAATTCCAACTCCTTGGTTAATTATGTAAGTGTTACTATCAATGTACGAACAACCATTTTGACTGGCCATGATATTAGTAAATTGTCCCGCAGCTAACCCTACAATTTTTAAAACACCGTTACTATCTGAATTAAGCGTTAAAGGACCCTGAGATCCTAATTGATCCGTAAATGAAATGTCATATGAAGACGCTACAGCTAAACCAGTTAAAACCAATTCACCATCGGAGGCTACACAATTTGTTGTTTCTATAGTGATTACAGAAAAAGTGATCGCACTTGGCTCAGAAACCACAATAGACGAAGAACTCATACATCCATTTGCATCTAAAACCATAACTTCATATAATCCTGCTAACAAACCTGTATAAGATGCTGTCGTTTGAAAAGTTACTCCATTATCTATAGAATATGAATAAGGAGGTGTTCCTCCAGAAGGATCAAAATCTATTGTTCCATCTGCAAACCCATTGCAACTTACAGCACCGGGAATTGCCAAAAGGGTGAGAGCTGTTGGTTCATTTATTATTGTGTTATCGGCATATGCACACCCCGAATTGTCAACAACTGTTAAACCATAGCTACCTGCACATAACCCGGATTCCGATTGTAGCTGTCCTCCAGAACTCCAAGAATAACTATAAGGTAGGGTTCCACCACTAGGCAAAATGGTCGCAGTACCATCACAATCTCCATTACAAGTAACGTCAGTTACGGTTATTGAACCAGTAATTGGGGTTGGCTCCGAAATAACCAATGATTCCACAATAAGACAACCATTTGCGTCTTGCACAGTGCAATTAACTGCTCCCGCGCATAAATCTGTTGCTTCCGCATTTATACCTAAGCCACTATCCCAAGTATAATCATAAGGAGAAGTACCCCCAGAGACCGATACTGAAGCCGTTCCATCACAAACACCGTTACATGAAGCATCCGTAAACACCGAATTAGCTGTCAAAGCAGCAGGTTCACTAATCGTAATATCTGTTGTCTGCTCGCATCCATTAGCATCCGCAGCAACTACCGTATATGTATTAGCACATAAAGCTGTAACGGTAGCCGTAGTTTGGTTATTTGCATTGGCATCCCATTGGTAAGATACTCCTCCTGAAACACTAATGCTTCCGTCACAATTACCAAAACAGGAAGCATTCACAGTAGCATCAACATTTACAACAGGTAACGCATTTACTGTAATTACAGAAACATCAGATGAATTACAGCCATGTGCATCTGTAACAGTAAGTGTTGCGCTATAAGAACCTGCAGCAGCGTATGTATGGCTTGGTGCTGCTTGTGATGATGTATTGCCATCTCCAAAATCCCATAAATACGAATAACCTTGAGTACCTCCGGTTCCACTTCCATTAAGCGCAACATTGTCTCCTTCACAAATAGTTTGATCACTCCCTGCTGACACCAATAATGAAGTAGGCTCGCTAATAACCACAGATTCACTTGCCGTACAACCATTACCATCCGTCGCAATTACTGTGTGTGTATTAGCACATAAAGCTGTAACTGTAGCCGTAGTTTGGTTATTTGCATTGGCATCCCATTGGTAAGATACTCCTCCTGAAACACTAATGCTTCCGTCACAATTACCAAAGCAGGAAGCATTCACAGTAGCATCAACATTTACAACAGGTAACGCATTTACTGTAATTACAGAAACATCAGATGAATTACAGCCGTGTGCATCTGTAACAGTAAGTGTTGCGCTGTAAGAACCTGCAGTAGCGTATGTATGGCTTGGTGCTGCTTGTGATGATGTATTGCCATCTCCAAAATCCCATAAATAAGTATAACCTGGAGTACCTCCGGTTCCACTTCCATTAAACACAACATTATCTCCTTCACAAATAGCTTGGTCAAGGCCCGCTAGAGCTGCTAAAATTGTTGGCTCAGTAATAACAATAGATTTATTTAATACACATTCTAATGCATCTGTTATGGTAACACTTGCTGTAACAGCACACAATGTGTTGTTGGTTGCAGCTGCGGTGCCATTACCCCCGGCAGCGTCCCATTGATAAAAATAAGGATCCGAAAAATCGCTTAAAAAAGTAGAAAAAACCAAATCCACACTTCCCAAAGATCCTCCTCCACACATTCCTGCTGCATACACATTAGAACAAGAACACCGTAATCCGGATCCATCTGAAATCTGAAAAGTAAATTGCTGTCCTGCATTCAAATAAACAGGATTGTGAAAGGTACAAGTAGCCACCGATGCCTTGGTAATACTTGCCGAAGTTATAATAGGATTAATAATACCATTCCCTTGCCGAATAGATATCGTAGGAGTTTCACCATAACTATTAAAAAATTTGAGCTCTAATGATCTCAGATAACCACTTTCTATCGCTGTAAAAGATTGCCAATATTGCTGATTGTCATTACTTCCAGCACCACATCCTTGTGTATTTTGTTGAACATCAACAGTAGTCAAGGTTTGGGTTCCGCCTGCAACAACTACAGCTGCATTCCCATCACACGCACCGTTACAAGAAATATTTGTAGCAGTGATATTAGCAGTATAAGCAGCTGGTTCTAAAACGTTTACATTTTGCCCATCTGTTGACCCGGTAGCATCAATTACCATCGCATTATAGGTTCCCGCAGGTAATCCCGTAAACTGATTAGAAGTAAACCAATTAGAACCACCATCTATACTAAACTGATATGGTGCTTGGCCTCCAGAGGCAGATAAAGTAATAGCTCCGTCGGAGCCCCCAAAGCAAGTTACATCTGTTATTCCATTAACAAGTAAAGTTGGAAGGGAAAAACCTTGGACAACAGAAATGAATAAGATAATAATAGTGGATAATATATTTTTCATAGATGTTATTTTGAGGCGTTTATTGTTTAATTAATCGCATAGATTTCACTTCATTTTCTGAGGATACTTTAATCAAATACATTCCTGTTTCAAATTCCGATATATCAAAGCCAATCGTTTTGTTCTCTTTTGAGCTTAATTTGTTTGCAAGACGTTTTCCTTGAAGATCGAAAATTTCTATATTCCTTTCTGTTGCGTACCCGTCAAAATACAATGTAAATATTCCATTAGTTGGATTTGGTCTAATACCTATTTGCGCAGCAAATGACTCTGCAATGGCATCTGGATTTTCTATTTCTTCTTCAGGTTCATTAATTGATGCTCTATTCGAACGGGTAGTATTATGATCTTGTGCTTTTTGAGCAGAACATAATCCAGGTGCATTAATTGTTACCTGATAAACTAAATTACTATCACTTGGGGGCGTAACATCCGTATATGAATTTAAGTTCGCTCCTAATGAATCTATAACCATCCAGCCTGTGGTTGGATGATACCTGTTCACATAAAAAGTAGAATAACTAAAGCCCTCATAATTATCCCAAATAAGGTTAACCACATTTCCAACACCTAAGTTGGCCGATAAATGAATTGTTTTGTGCTCATCACTTA
>Ga0181564_10003121_pt1 | contig 14301 bp, 10 predicted proteins | sample 011ome_24_FD_134512 | JGI IMG/M metagenome (GOLD analysis project Ga0181564, IMG submission 134512) | Coastal salt marsh microbial communities from the Groves Creek Marsh, Skidaway Island, Georgia - 011513CT metaG (megahit assembly) | ecosystem: Environmental > Aquatic > Marine > Intertidal...
CGGTGTCGGCGCTGCCAGTGGTACGCTCAGCGGGTCGTCAGGAACTGCCTGACGGGCAGGGGCTATCTCGTGATCAATTGGGGTCACCAGGTCTGTGAATTTATGCCGGCCTTGGCATAATCGCTGTTTTCAGGGAGCGTGCCAGTGGCCTTTTTAGACAGACTTGTCCCGCAGGACACCCCGGTAGAAGCCATCCGGGATCCGGTGCTGGAACGTGCCGGGGTACAATTGTCGGTATTACGCCTGGACCGGATCCATGCACAGATTTCCGGTAACAAGTGGTTCAAGTTAATCCGCAATATGGACAGCGCGCGGGCTCAGGACCACGATACCTTGCTGAGTTTTGGCGGCCCCTGGTCCAATCATCTGCATGCCCTGGCCTGTGCCGGCCAGATCTGCGGTCTGCGCACCATTGGTATTGTTCGCGGTGAACTACCTTGCCCCCTCAATGCCTGCCTGAGTGATGCCCGTGCCGCAGGCATGACACTGGTGGGCATGTCCCGTGCCGACTATGCCCGCAAATCCGAGCCGGACATCATCGCTTCACTGCACGCACGCTTCGGTCGTTTCTACCTCATCCCTGAAGGCGGGGCCAACCGGGAAGGGCTGCTGGGCTGCGCCGACATACCTGAGCGTTATGACCAGGACAGCTTTGATCTGGTCTGCATGGCATGTGGCACGGGCACCATGCTGGCCGGCATGGCCCTGACCAGCCGACTGCCGTTGGTCGGCGTACAGGTACTGAAAGGGGCGGGGTATCTGGTGAGAGAAGTTGATGACTATTTTTCCCGATATGGGCTGGCGCCCCAAGTGCCCTGGCGTATTCTGGAGGACTGGCATCATGGCGGTTATGCCAGGGTCACCAATGAACTTTTGCGCTTCTTAACAGAATTCGAGGCGGACCATGGGATACCCTTAGAACCGGTCTACTCGGGAAAGCTCCTGTATGCCATTTACGAGGCAGCCAAAAAAAGGGATATTTTCCCACATAATTCTCGTATACTGGCCGTCCACGGAGGCGGGCTGCAAGGATTGCGTGGATTTGTATGATTTGAATAATGATTAATCAGAGAGTTATATCGAATAGTTAAAATTCTTTCAGCTCTATAGTCACGGCACGATGCCCATGCAGGCACTGATAAATACACTGTTGCAGACATGTTTAGGGCTCATTCGCAGCGCCTTGAACGGTCTGGCCGCGCACCGGCTGTTGTCCGGGGTGTTGCTGTGCCTGTTGTTGACTGGCCTGCTGACAGGCCAGGCCAGCGCCCAGGTCTGGCGCCTGGATCTGACAGGATCGGCCGCGAGGGGTGAAAGTGATGCCTTGGCGGTGCTGGACGTCACCTTGCTGGAGATCCTGCAGCCTGGCGATACCTTTGATATCGAGGTCGACAGCAAAAACAGCTATACGATTCGTGTCGATGAACGCGAGGTGATGAGCAATGGCGACCGGGTCTGGTCCGGCTCCATCCTGGAGCAGGGCCTGGACTACTCTCTAGTCATCACGGTGGGAGAATATACCGCGCACCTGGTGCTGACGTCCCCGGCGGGTATCTTCCAGTTATACGGGCGTTCTGAGGACGGCCAGCTGTTCAGCGGCGAATTCCACAAACTGCTCCATGTTCGCGATGAAGTCGCCAGCACTGACACGATTACGACACCGGGCAACCCCGGCCAGGTGGATGTGATCCAGAAAGAACCCCTGAAGATCACCCAGACGGTGTCGGCCACCGTGGTGCCGGCGGGTGACCAGATCAGCTTCAACCTAAGCGTTGAAAACCTGGGCTCAGCACCACAGCTGACCCAGTACGCTGACATCTATTTCCTGCTGGAAAACACCACATTGGAACAGCTGCCCCAGGGCTGTGAAATTCTGCAATCAACCCAGCAGCAACCGGTGCTCAGTTGTGCCCTGGGGGATTTGCTGGCTAATCAGCGAAAACAGCTGTCCTTTACCGTGACGACCTCCTTGGACTCGCATCCACTGGTATACAGCACTGTGCTGGTGGGCGAGGTCCGCAGTGATGCCATCATCGAAGTCTACAAGGACGTCACCAAGGATAGCGATGGTGACGGTATCAGCGATTATGTTGAAGATCTCATCGGCACCAACAAATTTGCCATCTCCGCTGACCCTGATGCCACCATCGATGTGCTGGTCGCCTACACTGACGATATAATCAGTCGCTATCAGGGTGAAGTCGCCACCCGGGTAAACCAGTTGTTCAAAGTAGCCAACCGCATCCTCTCGGACAGCCATGCCGGCATCGTGCTGCGTCCGGTGGGTCTTTACGAAGTGCCATATACGCCTGCCGAGGAACTGTTCACTGACCTGAGCACACTGACGTTCCAGGAAGATCCCGCTTTTAACGATCTGCTGGCCAGGCGCAGACTCTACGGAGGAGACCTGGTGGTGCTGCTGCGCACAGGTGAGGAAAACGGCTTGTGTGGCCTGGCGAACCTGGGCGGTAAAGGCACACAGGGCGATTTCAGTGCCGATTACCACAAGAACTTTGCCTATTCCGTGATCAATGCGGACTGCAAGGATGACAGCGTGCTGGCCCATGAAATCGGGCATAACCTGGGCCTAGTGCATTCCAGGCGGGAAGATAACGATGGCGGTACCCAGGCGGCCTCGGCCGGATTCGGGGTCGATACACGCTTTGTGACTGTGATGGCCTTTCCGAATGACTTTGAGGTCGTGAATCGCCTTTACCGGTATTCAGACCCGGCACGCGCGTGCGGGCCTTACCTGTGCGGAGAAGCAGACGACAGCCTGGGCGAAGCCGCCGATGCCGTGGCGACCCTGAAGCTTGTCAAACATCAGGTAGCCGCCTATTACGCCAGCCAGGAAAGCCGCATGCCGACTCTCAAGGCCCGCTCACTGCTGACCGGCGATACCAGTGCGACACTCGGGCTTGGAGCCTATGCGTTGGGATCGGAGAATTTTGCCAGCACGTTTACCACGGCTGACAGCATCAACCTGCGCATGAAGATCACCCCCGAAGCTCGTCACCTAGGCAAGATGTATTCAACTCACGTGGTATTTCTTGCCGGACAGTCCAGTGTCTACCAGTTGACCGGGTCAGGTGTGCTGAAACCCTGGGACCGCAAACCAGCAACACTGGAGGCCGTCAACAGTGATCGCTACATGACTGCACAGGAACTCGTGGAAGTGACAGAAGGCCTGGATCTGGCGGCTGTCGGACTCGTGAACAGGGCGGTCAAGATGTTTGTCGCGTACCGCATGCAAGATACCGGTGAGCTGGTATTTGGTACCACCCCCGTGGCCCTGACTGTTAATACCCTGTAACACGTGTCACAGGGAAGAGGGAGCTCAGAGACGGGCCAGATTTTCGGAAATCGGGAACAGGTACTTCACATCAAACAGGACATGCCTGTCGCGTGCTAGTTGCCGGATTTTCGCCAGCCCCATCTCCTTGAAGGCGGTATGCGCGACGGCGATGATCACAGCATCGTAGGCTTGTGCTTCCGCTTCACTCACCAGTGACAAGCCGTATTCTTCCTCGGCGGCTTGACTGTCGACCCAGGGATCGTAGATATCCACATTGGCGTGGTATTCCCCTAGGCTTCTGACCAGGTCGACGACCCTGGAATTGCGGATATCGGGGCAGTTTTCCTTAAACGTCAATCCCATCACCAGGATGCGTGAGTCCACCACGTGAATACGCTTGCTGGTCATTTCCTTGACCAGGCGTTCACCGATGTAAGAGCCCATGCCGTCATTGATACGACGACCAGCCAGAATCACATCCGGGTGGTAGCCGATTTCTTGTGCCTTGTGGGTCAGGTAGTAGGGATCAACGCCGATGCAGTGACCACCAACCAGGCCGGGTCGGAACGGCAGAAAATTCCACTTTGACCCGGCCGCTTCGAGCACTTCCTCGGTATCGATGCCGAGACGGTGAAATATGATGCTGAGTTCATTGATCAGGGCAATGTTGAGATCGCGCTGGGTGTTTTCGATAACCTTCGATGCTTCTGCCACCTTGATACTGCTGGCTGGATGGGTGCCAGCCGACAGAATTGATTGGTACAGCGCATCGACAAAAGCTGCTGTGCTGGTATTCGAGCCGGAGGTGACCTTTACCACATTGGTCAGCCGGTGTTTCTTATCACCTGGGTTGATGCGCTCCGGACTATAGCCGACAAAAAAAAGTCCGGTTGAAGGTGCCGCCGAAGACTTTTTCCAGGATTGGCACGCAGATCTCTTCCGTACAGCCGGGATACACTGTGGATTCAAAAATGACCGTATCGCCATCCGAAAGGTAATGACCCACCAGATTGCAGGCATTTTTCAATGCCGTCAGGTCTGGCTGGTTCTGCCTGTCGACCGGCGTCGGCACAGTCACGATATAGACGTTGTGGCCGGCCAGGCTGTCGGGGTCAGAGGAGTAGGAGCCATGGATAGCACCCGCAAGCTCATCAGGCGTCAGGTCCATCATGTTGTCACGCCCCTGGCTCAGCTGGTTGACACGCGCCACATTGATATCAAAACCCAGGGTAGGGTAATGCCGGGCGAATTCGACCATGAGCGGCAGGCCGACATAGCCCAGCCCGACGACGGCAATTTTGCTATTACTGATGTCCATGGTAAGTCTCCTGAAAGGCGCGGCCATTATAAACAAGGAAGGCCCCGGATTGCCTGACAACCCTCAAGATTAATCGATGGTGGCAGGATGCGCCGTGATATACTGGGCTACTTTTTCAGCCACCTGAACACTCCTCCATGGCGCAATTTTCAACAATCGGTCTCACCGGCAGAAACAATCCCGACATCGTCGATTCGTTGCAGGCCCTGGTGCACTATCTGAAGCATACGGCCAATGTCGATATCGTGCTCGACGTCAATGTCGCCAGTCTGCTTGATGACCACGCTTTTCCGGTTGCCCCGATCCAGAAACTGGCCGGCAAGTGCGATCTGGTGATAGTCGTTGGCGGTGATGGCAGTTTGTTGCAGGTGGCATCCATCCTCGCGGAACATGATCTGCCGGTTATCGGCATAAATCGGGGGCGCCTGGGATTCCTGACGGACATCATGCCGGACGACCTGGAAGCCATGCTGGACGGCGTACTGGCCGGTGAGTTCAAAATTGAGTCCCGCTTCCTGCTCGATCTGTTTATCGGCGACCGCAACCAGGTATACCTGGGTTCCGCGCTTAACGACATCGTGCTGCATCCTGGCAAGGCCGTGCAGATGATCGAATTCGCGCTCTATATCGATGACGAATTTGTCTACAACCAGGCCTCGGATGGCCTGATTGTGGCCACCCCTACCGGTTCGACAGCCTATGCCCTGTCAGCCGGTGGCCCCATTATGCACCCACGCCTGGATGCGATGGTGCTGGTGCCAATCAACCCCCACAGTCTCAGCAGTCGTCCGATAGTGGTAGAGGGCAATCGCGAATTGACGCTGGTGGTTGGTGACCGGCACCGGATCCTGCCACAGTTGAGCTGTGATGGCTCCATGAGTCATGCCTGTAGCCCTGGCGATCGCATCACCATTCGCAAGAAAGACAAGCAACTGAAAATCCTGCACCCGGGTGATTACGACTATTACGAAACCTGTCGTAGCAAGCTCGGGTGGTCCTATCGTCCCACGAACCGGTAAACCCGCATCACGGCAACATGTTTAAAGTGCTGGAAGTGCCCGAGAATGTCGACCTGAGTCAATTCAGCCGCTTGCTTTGGCAGCGCAAAATTCCGCATAGGATTCATCACGTGGACCCCGGGCAGGTAATGACTGTCTCCCGCCAGGATCAGGTAGGGGAAGCCATTCGACTTTTCCGCGATTGGCAGGCCGGCACGGTCAGGCCGGCAGAAACCGATTCCGCCAGCATGGCCGGTTATTTCAACCCTGCCGAGTTGCTGGGCAATGTGGGGAGGGCCTCCCTGAAAGCGCCGCTCACCCTGTTGCTGATCATCACCTGTATTGTGCTGGCTTTTGTCGCGCCGTTGAACGGCATGAATGATCTGGTGCGCAGCATGCTGTACCCGGATTTCAGTTATGGCACCCGCATGATCGTGCTCGACCGTGTGCTGTCGAATTTTTCCTTCACACAGTTCCTGCAAATGTTGTCCCCGATCCTGCTGCATGGCGGCCTCGTACACCTGTCCTTCAATATGTTGTGGCTCTGGGAGTTTGGCCGGCGTATCGAAGCCGTGCAGGCCAGTTGGGTGTTATTCATGCTGATAGCCACTATTGCCCTGGTCTCGAACAGCGTGCAATTCCTGTATGGCGGCACCATCTATTTTGGCGGCATGTCTGGTGTGGTATATGGTCTTTTCGGCTATATCTGGATGTGGCAGCTGTTTGATCCACGCAAGCGGCTGGCGCTGCCGGGTGCCCTGATCTTTTTCCTCCTGCTGAGCCTGGTTGTGATGACAGCCATTGATCTTGATTTTATCGCGGACGAGGCCCATATCGGGGGTATGCTCTCCGGCGTGCTGTATGGCGCGGTGACCGCCACGGTGAGCCGCATACTTCGCAGCAGGACCCATGGAGCAGAACAATGATTGAACCCCCTGCAACGCTGGCAGAACTGCTGGCGATGATGACGCCTGAGATTCACGCGCAAATGCGTGATGCCATTGCATTGGGCCGCTGGGAAAACGGGGACAAGCTGACTGATGAGCAGCGATCCTTGTGCCTGCAGGCAGTGATTGCCTATGATGAAAAATTCCTGCCGCCGGAACAGCGCGTCGGTTATGTGAAACCCAAGGAGAAGGAATGCCACAATTGAGTTGCATGAAACACGCATTAACCCGGACCATGAAGGGGTGCTACTGATGGCTGCGTTACTACAGGGACAGCTGCACAAGATGCGGGCCCGGCTGGAGGATCCGGTCAGCTATGGACTGGTGCTGGACGCAGAGTGCCTGCCCCTGAACCCGCTCATTGGCAAAACCGTGACTCTGGCGTATACCGGCAAAATCACCTGTGTGTATTGCGGTCGTGACACCAACAAGAGTTTCAACCAGGGCTACTGTTACCCGTGTTTTCAGAAATTGGCCCAGTGCGACAGCTGCATCATCTCGCCGGAAAAATGTCACTATGACGCCGGCACCTGCCGTGAACCCGTCTGGGGTGATGAGTTCTGCATGCAGGATCACATTGTGTACCTGGCTAATTCCTCCGGATTGAAAGTGGGTATCACGCGGGCTTCACAGGTGCCGACACGCTGGATCGATCAGGGTGCTATCCAGGCGCTGCCCGTCATGCGCGTGCGTTCACGTCAGCAGTCGGGATTCGTGGAGGTGATGTTCAAGCAGCACGTCACGGACAAGACCAACTGGCGCAACATGCTCAAGGGCGATAATGAGACGGTGGATCTGGCCGCTGAAAGGGACAAACTGCTGGTTGAATGCGCCAGGGAACTGGATGATTTGCAGCACCAGTTCGGCCTCCATGCCATCAGTGTGCTGAACGGTGTCGACCCGGTGGCCATCCATTACCCGGTGCAGGTTTACCCGGAAAAAATCGTCTCGTTCAATTTTGACAAGGACACTGAAATCACCGGTACCTTGCAGGGTATCAAGGGTCAGTACCTGATCTTCGATACCGGCGTGATCAATCTCAGGCGCTTTACCGGTTACGAGATAGCCATTTCGGCGTAATTTTTCCGTCATTATCCTCATATAAATTGCAATACCATTCACCCAAGTGCAGTAAACAGGACAGACAATGAAAGAATCCCAGGGTAGAACCGTTTACCTGAAAGACTACCAGACGCCGGCTTTCTTTATCGATGAAACCGAGTTGACCGTGAAACTCTTTGAAGAGGAAACGCTGGTGCACTCGCGGCTGACCATTCGGCGCAATCCGGACGCTGACGGGCAGGCAGTCGGACGGGAACTGGTGCTGGATGGCGCCAACATGACCCTGCTGGAACTGCGCCTGGACGGCAAGGTGCTGGCAGAATCCGATTACACCACGGCCCACGAGTCACTCATCATCATGGATGTGCCGGATGCCTTTGTGCTGGAATGTGATACCCGCATCATGCCCCAGGACAACACCAGCCTGGAGGGGTTGTACAAATCCCGCCGGATGTTCTGCACCCAGTGCGAGGCGGAAGGTTTCCGCAAGATTACCTATTACCTGGATCGCCCGGATGTACTGTCAACCTTCACCACCCGTATCGAAGCAGACAAGGCGACGTATCCGGTGCTGCTGTCCAACGGTAACAATATCGACAGCGGCGAGCTTGAAGGCGGTCGCCACTGGGTAACCTGGCACGACCCGTTCCGCAAACCCAGCTACCTGTTCGCCCTGGTGGCCGGGGATCTGAAATCCGTCGATGACACATTCACCACCTGTTCCGGCAGGGAAGTGCAGCTGCGCATTTTTGTCGAGGAAAAGGATCTCGACAAGTGCGACTTCGCCATGGGTGCACTGCAGCGTTCGATGAAATGGGATGAGGACGTTTACGGCAGGGAGTACGACCTGGATATTTTCATGATCGTGGCGGTGGATGATTTCAATATGGGCGCCATGGAAAACAAGGGTCTGAACATCTTCAACTCCTCCTGCGTACTGGCACGTCCGGAAACCTCGACCGACCAGGCCTTCCAGCGTATCGAATCCATTGTTGGGCACGAATATTTCCACAACTGGTCGGGTAACCGTGTGACCTGCCGCGATTGGTTCCAGCTCAGCCTGAAGGAAGGCTTTACGGTTTATCGTGACTCGGAGTTTTCGGCGGACATGGGATCACGTGCCGTCAACCGCATCGAGGATGTCAGCATGCTGCGCACCGTGCAGTTTGCCGAAGACGCCGGCCCCATGGCCCATTCTGTGCGGCCCGAGTCCTACATGGAAATCTCCAATTTCTATACCGTGACCATTTACGAGAAGGGTGCCGAAGTGGTCCGCATGCAGGCCAACTTGCTCGGGCCGGAACTCTTCCGTCAGGGCACTGACCGCTATTTTGAAAAATTCGATGGCATGGCCGTCACCACGGAAGACTTTGTCAGCACCATGGAAGAAGTGTCCGGGCTGGATCTGGGGCAGTTCCGTCGCTGGTACACCCAGGCCGGGACTCCAATACTGGCGTTGACGGGTGACTACGATGAGAGTGCCGGTACCTTTGCCTTGTCAGTGACCCAGAGCTGTCCGCCCACGCCGGCACAACCAAATAAGGAGCCATTCACGATTCCGTTGCGCATGGGATTGCTGGACAGCCAGGGTAATGCGCAGACCCTGCACCTGGCAGGTTACGAGTCAGGGACGGACATGGTGCTGCATGTGAGCGAAGCCGCCCAGAAATTTGTCTTTACCGGGTTAGCATCAGCGCCGGTGCCGGCCCTGCTGCGTGGGTTTTCCGCGCCTGTAAAACTGGCTTATCCCTATACCCGCGATGAACTGATGCTGCTCATGCAGTTTGAGGAAGATGGTTTTGTCCGCTGGGAGGCCTGCCAGCAGCTGGCCTTGGCGGTCATCAATGATTTGATGGCCAGTCGTGACAAGGGCGAAGCCTTTGCGGTTGACGACCGCCTGATCAGTGCCTACGACACCTTGCTCAAGGCCGCCCTGACCGAGACTGAGATGGACAAGGCCATTGTTGCCCATCTGCTGCTGCTGCCGACAGAGGCCTATCTGGCCGAACTGGCCGATGTGGTGAATGTGGATGGTATTCACGAGGTGCGGGAATACCTGCGTCATTACCTGGCTCAGCAACTCGAGGAGGCCTTTGTGGCGGTCTATGAAAGTTGTGCCAGCGACGCGGCCTATGTTTATACCGCTGAGGAAATGGCACGCCGAAGTCTGCGCAATACCGTTCTGAACTACCTGGCCTGTCTCGACAAGCGGGAACACTGGCAACGGGTTCAGGTCCAGTATGACAATGCCGACAACATGACGGATTCCAGCGCTGCTCTGCGGGCGCTGGTGAACAACCCAGCGGCGGACAGTAACGCCATGGCCGATACGTTACTGGCCGCCTTTTACGACAAGTGGCAGCATGAAACCCTGGTCGTGGAACAGTGGTTCCTCATGCAGAGTGCGGCCATGGTGCCGGACAACCTGGTCAAGGTGAAAGCCCTGATGGAACACCCGGCCTTTGATATTCGAAACCCGAACAAGGTGCGCTCGGTCATTGGTGCATTCTGTTTCAACAACAGTGTCGGTTTTCATAGCCTGGATGGCAGTGGTTATGACTTCCTGGTGGAGCAGGTCATCACTCTCAATAGCATGAATCCGCAGATTGCCTCACGCCTGTTGACCCCGCTGACACGCTGGAAGAAACACATGCCGGAACGCCAGGCTCTGATGCAGGATGCCCTCAAGCGAATTCTGGAAGTACAGGACCTGTCGCCGGATGTGTTTGAGGTGGTCAGCAAGAGCCTGAAACAGTAACACCGGTTTTTCTGCCAGGCATAAAAAAACCGCTGCATGCAGCGGTTTTTTTTATGGGGCGTTTTTACCGGTTTTAGCGATATACGCTATCGATCTTTTTCATCGATCTCACATCTCAGCCTTCTGCCGGTGGTCTGGCATCGCTGATGTTCTGCAACGGAATGTTGGTGGCATTTTCAGCGCCTTTCATGTACTCCTCGATCTCGTTGAAGTTCATGTACCGGTAAATTTCCGAGGCCATGGTGACAAGACTGTTCATATACGCCATGTACTCTTCCATATCGGGAATCTTGCCCAGGATAGAGCATACGGCGGCCATTTCGGCTGACGCCAGGAACACATTGGCGCCGTCACCAAGACGGTTCGGGAAGTTGCGCGTGGAAGTCGACACCACGGTGGACTTCGGTGCGACACGGGCCTGGTTGCCCATACACAGTGAACAGCCCGGCATTTCGGTACGGGCACCGGCCTTGCCGAAAATGGCATAGTAGCCTTCCTCGGTCAACTGGTGTTCATCCATCTTGGTCGGCGGGGCGATCCACAGTCGGGTCGGAATGGAGCCGTCGCCGGCATGCTGTTCGAGCACTTTGCCCGCAGCACGGAAGTTGCCGATGTTGAGCATGCAGGAACCGATGAAGACTTCGTCGATGCCGGTGCCGGCGACTTCGGATAGCGGTTTGACGTCATCCGGATCGTTCGGGCAGGCGAGCAGGGGCTCTTTGATCTCGTTGAGATCTATCTCGATGATTTCCTTGTACTCGGCGTCGGCGTCGGCTTCCAGCAGTTCCGGATTGGCCAGCCACTCTTCCATGGCTCTGGCACGGCGTTCGAGGGTACGCGGATCGCCATAGCCCTGGGAAATCATCCAGCGCAGCAGGGTAACGTTGGACTTAAAGTACTCGATGATTGGCTCGGGATTCAGTTTGATGGTACAGCCGGCGGCAGAGCGCTCGGCAGAGGCATCAGAAAGCTCGAATGCCTGTTCGATTTTCAGATCCGGCAGGCCTTCTATCTCCAGGATGCGGCCGGAGAAAATGTTCTTCTTGCCTTTCTTCTCCACAGTCAGGTGGCCCTGCTGAATGGCTGCGTATGGAATGGCGTTGACCAGGTCGCGCAGGGTGATACCAGGCTGCATCTCACCCTTGAAACGCACCAGCACGGATTCCGGCATGTCCAGCGGCATGACGCCGGTAGCGGCCGCAAAGGCCACCAGGCCGGAGCCGGCCGGGAAGGAAATACCGATCGGGAAGCGGGTATGGGAGTCACCACCGGTGCCGACAGTATCCGGCAGCAGCATGCGGTTCAGCCAGGAATGGATAATGCCATCACCCGGACGCAGGGAGACGCCACCGCGGGTCTGGATGAAATCGGGCAGGGAATGCTGGGTTTCAATATCCACGGGTTTCGGATAGGCGGCGGTGTGACAGAAGGACTGCATGACCAGGTCGGCGGTAAAGCCCAGGCAGGCCAGGTCCTTCAGCTCGTCACGGGTCATGGGACCTGTGGTGTCCTGGGAGCCGACTGTCGTCATGCGGGGCTCACAGTAGGTGTCCGGACGTATGCCGTCGACGCCGCAGGCCTTGCCGACGATCTTCTGGGCTAGGGTGTAGCCCTTGTCGCTTTCTTCTTGGGCTTTCGGTCGACGGAACGCTTTTGACGGCGGCAGGCCGAGCTTTTCGCAGGCCCGGTCGGTCAGGCCGCGGCCGATGATCATGTTGATGCGGCCACCGGCACGGACTTCGTCCAGCAGCATGGCGGTTTTCAGACTGAATTCGGTTATGACCTCATCGCTGCCATGCTTGGTGATCTTGCCGCCATACGGATGGATGTCGATGACGTCACCGGTTTCCATGTCGTCAACGTTGCATTCGAGCGGGAAACCGCCGGCATCTTCCATGGTGTTGTAGAAAATGGGGGCGATGGAGGAACCCAGGACAATGCTGCCGACACGCTTGTTCGGGATATGGGGAATGTCGTTGCCCATGTGCCAGAGCACGGAGTTGGTGGCGGACTTGCGGCTGGAGCCAGTTCCCACGACATCACCCACGAGCGCAACCGGGTGACCTTTCTGTTTCAGCTCTTCCACCTGCTCAACGGCCTTGGTGATGCCTTCGCGTGGCATCTTGTACATGGCCAGGGCATGCAGCGGAATATCAGGCCGCGACCAGGCATCCGGTGCCGGAGACAGGTCGTCGGTGTTGGTTTCACCCGGGACCTTGAAGACGGTCACGGTAATAACCTTGGGGATTTCCTCGCGGGCTTCAAACCATTTCGCATCGGCCCAGGCCTGCATGGTGTTCCTGGCGTGTTCGTTGCCGGCGTCGACTTTTTCGGCGACATCATGGAAGGCATCGAACATGAGCAGAGTCTGTGACAGTTCCTCGGCCGCGGCAGCACCGAGTTCTGCGTCATCCAGCAGTTCCACCAGTGTAGTGATGTTGTAACCACCGAGCATGGTGCCCAGTAACTTGACCGCATCCAGTTTCGAGAGCAGGGGAGAAGAAGCCTTACCCTTGGCCACATCGGACAGGAAGGCAGCTTTCACATAAGCGGCCTCGTCGACACCGGCCGGGACGCGATTGCTGATCAGGTCCAGCAGGAAATCCTCTTCGCCCTGGGGCGGGTTCTTGAGCAGTTCCACTAGGCTGGTAGTCTGCTCTGCGTCCAGTGGCTTGGGCACAATGCCCAGCTCTGCCCGTTCTTCCACATGTTGGCGATACGCTTCAAGCACTTTGGATTTCCTCTTTTTTTCAATAGGTTAGGTGGCGCTGCAGGGTCATTCCCGACGCCTGGTCGGGCCAGTAAAGCGGGCGATAATTTTACTCGAACTGGCCTTCAAAGACTAGGTCGCGCCCACACGTCACGTTACAATCGGGAGCCATGAACACCGTCAAAACTCCCTGCATTGGCATCTGCTCAACCACGTCCCTGGGCGACAAAATCTGTCGCGGTTGCAAACGCTTTAATTTCGAAGTCATTCGCTGGAACCAGTACAGCGAGCCTGAAAAACGTGCGGTGCTCAAGCGCATCGACCAGTTAACGAGCCAGATCATGGCCGAGCGATTCCGCATATTTTCCGTCGAGAAACTGCAGCAGGCCATGGAGGACTTTCGTTTTTTCTATGATCCCGAAGTCTCGCCCTGGTGCTGGCTGCACAACCTGTTGCAGAAGCGCCTGCATCGAGTCAGCAGTTTGCAGGAGGTGGGCGCCGAACTGGCACCGGCCTATGCTGGGCAGGATATCCGTGATCTAATGCTGGAGATCAACCAGGAACTGTTCACGCTGAGCGAAGCTCACTTTGAACGCTACTTTGACCACAGTCGCAGGTTCTGAAACTCCGGGGGGAGTCATGAAATCATTGTCATACACACTGTTGCTCGGGATCAGTCTCCTCGGTGCCGGGTTCGCACAAGCCCAGCCGTTGTACGCCGTGGATGCTGACTGGCCCCTGCCTTACGACAATAACCTCATACTCGGTCAGGTCTCTGGCATTGCCGTTGCACCGGATGACACGATCTGGGTGCTGCACCGTCCGAAATCCCTGTCAGCTGATGAACTGGGTGCTGTGCAGGAGCCACCTGTTTCTGCATGTTGTAACCCGGCACCGGCCGTCCTGCAGTTCAGTGGAGAGGGCACCTTGCTGCAGGCCTGGGGTGGTCCGGTCTGGGATCGCAATACTCAGTCATGGCGGCAGCCAGGCGTCGACTGGCCACTGAACGAGCATGGCATTTTCGTGGATGCCGAAGGCTATGTCTGGATAGGGGGCAACCAGGATGCCGGCGGCATGCATATCGTCGTGAAATACACCCCAGACGGCGAACATGTCCTGACACTGGGCACACCGGGTGAAACAGGCGGCAGCAATGATCCGGCCAGGCTGGGACGCCCGGCGGATATCGCCGTGGATACCCAGGCGCGGGAAG
>Ga0181564_10003132_pt1 | contig 14248 bp, 15 predicted proteins | sample 011ome_24_FD_134512 | JGI IMG/M metagenome (GOLD analysis project Ga0181564, IMG submission 134512) | Coastal salt marsh microbial communities from the Groves Creek Marsh, Skidaway Island, Georgia - 011513CT metaG (megahit assembly) | ecosystem: Environmental > Aquatic > Marine > Intertidal...
GCCAACTTCACAATGAATCCCGATATTTATCCTAAATGTTTGAGTTCCGAGAACAAAACGCTAACGGTGACGGATGGTTCCATTGGCGTGTCACAAGGATTTTGGGATTTTGGAGACGGTTCTACACCAATTCCTTACTCCATTGCTAATTCTTCCGAAACACACACTTACAACGAAGGAGGAACTTTTACAGTGACTTTGGTAGTTAAAAATGCGGGGCCCTGTTTTGATACTCTCACTCGGGAGTTGTGTGTATCCGAAATACCATTTTTTATTGCCGATATTTTTTCACCAAACGGTGACGGAGCCAATGACATTTTGTACGTAAGATCCAGCGAAGCTGAGAAAATAGAATTCCTTGTCTTTGATAGATGGGGGAATCTCCTATTTGAATCAGATGACGTAAATATAGGATGGAATGGTAATTACAAAGGAAGAAAAGCGGAAGAAGGAGTCTACTTCTATTCCGTAAAAATGACATTAAGCTCAGGTGAGGAAGTATTAGAAAAAGGAGACATAACATTGATTCGTTAACAAGTGAAAAAAATTTACTACATAGCACTAATTATCATAGGCATGAGTAACTTGTCTTTCAGTCAAGGAATCCATTTTTCTCAGTGGTACGAGGCTCCTGTGATACTTAACCCAGCCAATGCTGGTTCATTTTTTGGGGATTACAGAGCGAATTTAAATTATAGAAACCAATGGGCAACGATAGGAAATTCGTACAAAACGATGTATGCTTCTTACGATATGCCTTTAAGAAAAAACAACAATGAGTTAAAAACCACTGGGATTGGAGCCTCGTTTTACAGCGACAAAGCAGGCAAGACAAACTATGGAAGAACAGAAGCTTTGTTATCTCTTTCACAATCTGTTGCGGTAAGCAACAACATGGATTTCTCGGTAGGTTTAGGGTTTGTGTATGGACAAGTTAGCGCCAATTTCGACAACTTGAAATGGGACAATCAATATGATGGGACCAATTATGATGAAAGCCTTCCAACAGGCGAAAACATTCTTAATACGAAGTCTACTTATATTGATTTAAATGCGGGATTTTTGGCTCGATTTATTGGGAGGAAAAAGAACGAAACAAATTTTGGGATAAGCCTATTAAACGCAACTCAAACTAGCGAAAACTCCCTATCTGGTGGAGGAAACGACAATAGTAGATCCATGAGGATACTCTTTCACGGAAAATCTGAATTACCCATTGCAAAATACCGAGGAGACTTTTTGGTTCCTACACTATATCTGTCGGCTCAAGGAGCCAGCAGAGTAGTTGCTTTGGGCGGGACATATAAATTAAACTTAGGAATGCAATCGAGTTACACTGGGTATTACACCTCGTCTTTCCTAGAGTTTGGTGGAATATACAGATATCAAGATGCTCTTGTGGCTATTGTAAAATTTGATTGGGAACAAAAAGTGCAAATAGGTGCAAGTTACGACATTAATATCTCTCGATTAAGGAATGCCTCGGTGTATCAAGGAGGTTTCGAGATTTCCTTGGTATGGAAAGGTACATTTATTTGGAACCAATAAATTTTCTTAGCCTAATTTTCTTTTTAAGCCCTTCAGCATTTCGGCTGTCATCGTATCCAATTCATAGCTGTTTTTCCAGCCCCAATCCTCTTGAGCTTTAGAATCATCTATACTTTTTGGCCATGAATCTGCAATATTTTGTCTATAATCTGGCTGATAGGATATGCTAAAATCTGGCAAATGCTTTTTAATTTCTTCGGCTATTTCAACAGGAGAAAAACTGATACCGGCTAGGTTATAACTCGAACGAATTTTAATATCACTTTCCTCTGCTTGCATTAAATCTATTGTGGCTTTGATGGCATCTTCCATGTACATCATTGGCAGATAGGTATCACTTTTGAGGTAACACTCATACTTTCCTTCCTGAAGGGCTTTGTAATAAATCGCAACTGCATAATCCGTTGTACCTCCTCCCGGTTCTGCTTTATAGCTTATCAAGCCAGGATATCTAATACTTCTCACATCAACTCCATATTTGTTGTGGTAATATTCGCACCATCTTTCCCCTGCTTGCTTGCTTATTCCATAAACGGTAGTTGGTTCCATTACGGTTGTTTGAGATGTGTTTTCTCGGGGTGTTGTGGGGCCAAAAACCGCGATAGAACTTGGCCAAAATATTTGATCAATCGCGCCTTCTTTTGCCAGCTCTAACACGTTGAATAATCCTTCCATATTTAGTTTCCAAGCGAACATAGGGTTTTGTTCTGCCGTGGCCGATAATAATGCGGCTAATAAATAGACAGTACCCACATTGTGTTCCTCAATAATTGTTTTTAGTTTGGGTGCATCCAAAATATCTAAGGATACAAATTGAACCTCTCCGTGGTTTCCTTCACGAATATCTGAGGCAATTACATTCTCCGCGCCTATTCGCTGAGCCAACCCTTCAACTAAGTCAGAACCTATTTGTCCATTTGCACCTATTACTAAGCTTTTCTTCATCAAAAATAAATATTTATTATTGTAAAAATTAAAGATACATAATTCCTCTAAAAAGGAATTAATTCGTGAATATTATCTCGTTAAGAGTTATAAATCACATGGTGGATATGCAAAGACTCTTTGTGAATCAAATTCATTAAATCCTCCACAAACTCTTCCGTCAATCCAAGTTCAGAGGCTTGCATTTTTGATTCTTCTAAGACATGCTTCCATCTTTCTATTTGAAAAACAGTGGCTGAATTCTCTTTTTTATACTGAGCTATATCTCGCACTATTTGCATTCTATTACTAATTTCTAGCAAAGCTTTTCTATCTGCCAAGTCGATGTCTTGTCTCAAAGAAATTAATTCATCTTGTTTGATCGCTTGATTTGCTTTGTTTGTAATTATTGCAGATACTATCTCTTTCAGTCTGTCTGGAGTGACTTGTTGTTTTGCATCGCTCCATGCGACTTTGGGAGAAGGATGAGATTCGATCATCAGTCCATTCATCCCCAACTGCAGAGCAAATTTAGAGACCTCCTCAATCATGTTTGCATCCCCCGAAATATGGCTTGGGTCGCAAATGATTTGTAAGTCAGGAAATTCCGTTTTTAATTTTATGGGGATTTCCCACATGGGTGGGTTTCTAAACACTCCTTTGGAATAAGAAAAAAATCCTCTGTGAATCACTGATACTTGAGAACTACCAGCTAATTTAAATCGTTCAATGGCTCCAATCCACAGTCCTACATCGGGACTTATGGGATTTTTTACAAAAATAGGTATGTCCACTCCTTTTAATGAATCGGCTATCTGTTGAACATAAAAGGGGTTAACGGTGGTACGAGCACCAACCCACAAGGCATCAACTCCAGCATTGAGGCAGGACTCCACGTGTTCGGGCGTAGCAACTTCCGTAATCGTTTTCAACCCATATGTTTCTTGAGCTTCTTTGAGCCAAGCCAACCCTTCTACTCCAATTCCTTCAAAAGATCCTGGCGCTGTTCTTGGTTTCCAAATACCCGCTCTGAAATAAGTCAATTCTTTGATTTCCGTTAATTCTTTTGCGGTATTAAGCACTTGTTCGCGCGTTTCGGCACTACAAGGACCTGCTATTAATTGTTGAAGCGAATCTTTCAATATTGTATCTATTTTTTGTTAGCTAGAGTGGTCCTCGGTTATTACCCATTTCTTGTCTTTTTTCTCCCAAATTAGGCTATACATTCCACTTAAATCGCCCAAACTGTCATTTCTACTGAGTGACCACTCACCTTCTACAAAGATAGTCTGTTCTCCAACAAAGTCAAGGGTTTTATTAGTGAATTTCAAGGTCCCCATCTCTTCTTTGTTTTGATAAGATTTTTTGTAATTCTCCAAGGTTTTTTCCCAACCGTAATTCATTCCACTTTTTCCTATAAATCGCAAAGAGTCAGACTTCCAGTAATGCTTCATAAAACCTGCTAAATCTCCTTTATTCCAAGATTCCTCTTGCTCTTGCATATATTTTTTCACCGTGATTATCTCTTTTTCGTAATTGATATCAGTCGATTCTGTACAACAAAAAAGACAAAACATCAGCAAAAAAACAAATAGAACTGACGTTTTGACGTTATAAATCAAGGTGTTAAGACTTTTTGTCTGTTTATTTAAGGAATGATGCATTTGGAATTGGATTTGTGTATTAGTAGTAAAAATTGATAAAAAACAAACATACTAAAACTTAACAATATGAAACTTACACACACAACACATTCGCCAGGATTCTCGAAACTAATTGAGGAAGTATTTGGAAACTACTCCACAACAAACTCTCTTAGCGAGACCAATTCAGCAACACCCCTAGCAAACATTTACGAAAAAGAAGAAAGCCATAAGATTGAGCTAGTCTTACCCGGGTTTAACAAAGAAGATATTAAAATTGAATTGAAAGACTCCTTGTTAACTGTGAGCACAGAAAAACACCCTACAGAATTACATTCGGATGAAAAATTAATACGAAAAGAATTCACCTCTTCCTCACTGAGTAGAAGTTTCCGTTTACCGAAACTTATTGATATTGAAAATATTGAGGCAAAACATGAAAACGGAATTCTTAGTATTGTGATTCCAAAAAAAGAAGAAGAGATTAAAAAAAATAAGCTGATAGAAATTGCCTAATAGCTGAAACAAAAAAGCCACAACACTGTTTGTGGCTTTTTCTTGTGTTATCGTTTATATTTTCTGTTTCTCATTAAGCGAAGCATAGTAGCCTTTTTGAGACATCAATTCTTCGTGATCTCCTTGTTCTATTATTTTCCCTTCGTTCAAAACCAAAATAAGATCAGCGTGTTCTAAGGAAGAAATTCGATGACTAATAATTACCGCAGTTTTCCCCTTCATAATTCGCTTTAGATTCCTAAGAATTATGTCTTCTGTTTCGGTATCTACCGCAGACAAACAATCGTCAAAAACAAGAATATCTGGCTGTTTAATAATCGCTCTAGCAATAGAAACTCGTTGTTTTTGCCCTCCTGACAACGTAATACCACGTTCTCCCACAATAGTCTCGAATCCTTTTTCAAATTCTACGATATTGTTGTAAATATGAGCATCCTTAGCAGCTTGAACCATTCGCTCATCGCTTTCACTGCCCAGTTCGCTCAATCCAAATTTGATATTATTAGCTATCGTATCCGAGAACAAAAACGCGTCTTGAGGCACATATCCAATCGAATTCCTCAACTGACTAAGCTCAATATCTTTAATATCAGAACCCCCAACCCGTATCGAGCCAGAATTTACATCATACAAACGCGCAATCATGTTGGCGATAGTAGACTTCCCAGAACCAGTCTCGCCAATAATTCCTAAAGTTTTTCCTTCGGGCAAGGTAAAAGAAATGTCTTGAAGCGCTTTAATCCCTGAGTCGGGGTACACAAAAGAAACGTTTTCGAATACAATGTCTCCCCCTTTCATATCAACTGGGTTCGTAGTTGACAGTATAGCCGGTTTTTGTTTCAAAAATTCATTAATTCTCTTCTGTGAAGCGGCTGCCCGCTGTACCATGGAAGTAACCCAACCGATGGAAGCAAATGGCCAAGTAAGCATGTTTACATAAATCACAAAGGCGGCAATATCACCATTGGTAATTATTCCCTCATTTGCTTTTAACCCACCAATGTATATAGTAAGAACCGTACTTACTCCAATTAGCAATACAATTACCGGGAAGAAAAAAGCATTAATCGTTGCCAGTTTCATTGACCTAGACCGATATTCGTTTGCCTCTTTTAAAAAACTCTGATTCAAAGACTTTTGCATGTTGTACGCTTTCACAACTCTAATTCCCGAGAACGACTCTTGAACAAAAGTGGAAATCATTGACTGCTGAACCTGTACCTCTTCGCTCCTTCGATTCATTATTTTACTGATGTAATAAATCATAACAGTCATTATGGGAAGCGGAGCTAATGCATATAAAGTAAGCTCCGAATTCACCGAAACCATGTAATAAATTGTCAGGCCACTCAACACTAATAGATTGATAGAGTACATAATCGCTGGCCCCAGATACATCCTCACCTTACTCACATCTTCCGAAATTCGATTCATCAAATCTCCCGTATTGTTTTGCTTGTAAAAAGCGGGGGTTAATTTTTGGTAATGATGGTAGATTTCATTCTTTAAATCATACTCAATTAGGCGCGACATAATAATAATAGTTTGCCTATTCAGGAACACAAAAAAGCCACGAACAATTGAAAAACCTACGTAAATCAAAGCCAGATAAAGCGCTCCATCAAGAATTTCGGAACGGTCCATTTCGGTTAAAGAAGAAGACCGAATAGACCCAATTTTCTTTTCGAATAAATCCACTGCTTTTTTTACTAACCGTGGCATCTCCACGCCAAAAAAATTAGATGCGGTAATAAAAACAGTACCGAGCATCAGGCGCCACTTATATTTGACCAAGTATTTATTAAGATAAGCAAGTGATTTCATTGGGACAAAGATAAGTTTTTAAAACTTACAATTTCGACAAAACTAGAGTGATTTCATGGACAAAAAGAAAGATTAGAAAATAGGAAACTTTTAAATCGAAATTAAAGTCCCAAAAAAATAAATAATAATCGTAATTTTGTACTCCTTAAATAAATTTAATAATCATGGAAAATATCGTAGCTGAAAAAGCTCAAGAGCATGGATTCCTTCTGAATAGAATGGAAATGATGGGACACGAACAAGTCGTGTTCTGTAATGACAAAGAATCTGGTTTAAAAGCAATTATTGCTATTCACAATACAACCCTTGGCCCTTCGTTGGGAGGTACCCGAATGTGGAACTATGCGAGCGAAGCAGAGGCACTGAATGATGTTTTGAGACTTTCGAGAGGAATGACTTATAAGTCAGCGATTTCTGGATTAAACTTGGGGGGAGGTAAAGCAGTGATTATTGCCAATCCTCATACCGACAAGTCCGAAGCACTTTTTAGAAGATTTGGAAAATTCGTAAACAGCCTAGGAGGAAAATACATCACAGCTGAAGATGTGGGAGTTTCTCCAAGAGAAATGACCTGGGTAAATATGGAAACTGATCACGTGAGTGGGTTGCCAGGAAAAAGTGGAGACCCTTCACCAGTTACAGCTTACGGAGTGTATATGGGGATGAAAGCCGCAGCTAAAAAAACTTATGGAAGCGATAGCTTAAAAGGAAAAAAAGTATCGGTGCAAGGTGCTGGACACGTGGGAGAATACTTAATTCAATTCCTTGAAAAAGAGGGCGCGGAAATTTTTGTAACTGACATTTATCAGCCTACTCTGGATCGTATTTCAAAAGAATATAAAGTAACAGTAGTAGCACCGGAAGATATTTACGATTTGGACGTAGACATTTATTCTCCTTGTGCCTTAGGAGCAACTGTGAATGACGAAACCTTGGGAAGATTGAAGTGTAAAATCATTGCTGGGGCTGCCAATAATCAGTTACAAGACGAAGTGAAGCACGGTAAAATGTGCATGGATATGGGCATCACTTATGCACCAGATTACTTGATAAATGCAGGTGGAGTGATCAATTGCTTTTTTGAAGTAACCGGATATGATAAAGAGAGAGTGATGGACTTAACCAAAGATATCTACAACACTACTTTGGACATATTCGAAAAAGCCGACCAAGAAAATATACCTACTTACTTAGCTGCGAACAAAATGGCTGAGGAAAGAATCGAACAAATAGGAAAAATTAAACTCTCATTTTAATGCTATCTAGAAGACACATACGAATAAAAACCTTCTTGGCATTGTACGCCTACATATTCTCCAACAACAAGGAATTGGACAAAGGAGAAAAAGAGTTAATGTTTAGTTTGAACAAAGCATATGAGCTATACGTTACTTTGCTGTCTGTTTTTAACGAAATAAAAAATGTTTCGGAAGAAAAAATAGAGAATGCAAAAACAAAACTTCGACCAACTGAAGATGACCTAAACCCTAATATGAAATTAGTTCACAACAAAGCATTTGCTTTGTTGAACCAAAACAGTCAGCTAAAGAAAGACATTGATAAGATGAAAATCCAATGGAGATCTGAGGCTGCTTTTAGTGTGATTAGCCAAGTTTTCAAAGAGTTAAGAAGTTCTGAAGAGTACAGAGAATATATGAATAGTGGGGAAGATTCTTTTGAAGAAGATAAGCAGTTTTTAATCACTATTTTCAAAAAGTTTGTGGTGAATAACGAATTACTTCATGAAGTACTAGAAGACAACAGTATCTTTTGGAATGACGACCTTGACATTGTGGCGATGGCCGTTATAAAAACTCTTGAAACAATGAGCGAGAGCGATTCAGGAATTGAAAGCCTCAGCCCGTTGTTTAAAGATGAAACAGACGAGGAATATGCCAAACTATTGTTTAGGCACACGATTCAAAAAGAAGAAGAACTGGAGGATTTGATTACGGCTCAAACAAAAAACTGGGACGTAGACAGATTGGCTAAAACCGATGTAATTCTTATGAGAATGGCATTGATTGAAGCCATTGACTTTCCTTCCATTCCGGTGAAAGTAACGATTAACGAGTATATCGAAATTTCAAAATTCTATAGTACCCCAAAAAGTAAAGGGTTCATAAATGGACTATTGGACAAAATTTTTACCAAATTAAAGGAAGATGGTAAAATAAATAAGTCTGGAAGAGGGTTAATGAATAAATCAATCCCAAAACAATAATGAACTATCAAATTCTTGCTTTTATAGCTATTGCTTTTCTTTTTTCTTGTGGAACCACAGAACTAACAGAAGACAACTTCACTGACATCATCGAAATGAAAAATCCTCCCGTGATTGAGCTTGAGGAAAGTGAATTCGATTTTGGCACTGTGATAGAAGGAACCGAAATAAGAAAAACTTTTCGATTTAAAAATACCGGAAAAGGTCCTTTGGTGATTGCCGATATCAATGGAAGCTGTGGATGTACGATCGCAAAAAATTGGTCGAAACAACCAATTCTATCTGGCGAAAGTGGCTCGGTAGACATTGTTTTTAACACAGAAAGAAGAGCTGGCTTAAATACTAAATTTATCACAATAACGGCCAATACCCAACCTGCCGATACAAAAATAAAATTAACCGGGACGGTTGTGGGTCCCGACCAAAATTAAAAAAAAGAAACTATGAACACATTATTTATGATGGCTCCAGGTGGAGAAAGTAATCCAATGCAAATGATTATCATGTTGGTTTTAATGTTTGGAGTTTTTTACTTCTTCATGATTAGGCCACAAATCAAAAAACAAAAAGAATTAAAAACCTTCAGAGAATCTCTTGCCGTAGGCGCTGAAGTTGTAACAATTGGTGGCATTCACGGAACGGTGAGTGCTATACAAGACACTACCGTAAAATTAAAAGTAGAAGGTGGAACAATTATCAAAGTTGAAAAATCGGCTTTAATTACGGATTTTGCTGCACACCAACAGCAAAACGGAAGAAAATAACGAACAATAGTATTGTCCCAAACAAAGTTTTGGGTAAATTTGAAAGAGCCTTACTAAACTAAGGCTCTTTTTTTAATGATAAAAACGAAGCAAATAATTGGAATAACCGGAGGAATTGGCTCAGGAAAATCTGTTGCAGCCAACATTCTCAACTCCATGGGATATCCAGTGTACAACTCAGACGACAGAGCCAAAATATTGATAAATAAGGACTCTAGCTTAATTCTTAAAATCAAAGAATCGTTCGGAAACGTGTATAACATGGAGGGATTGGACAGGCAGAAAATGGCAAATATTGTGTTTAACAACCCCGAAAAACTGGCCCTGCTCAATTCTATTGTACATCCAGCAGTGGGCCATGATTTTGATTTGTGGGTGGACAAGCAATCAAGCTCACTGGTTTTCAAAGAGGCAGCCATCCTATTTGAAACTGGCATTTACAAGACATTAGACAAAGTGATTCTTGTTACCTGCCCTCTACCCATCAAAATTAAACGAGTAATGGAAAGGGATTCGGTTTCGCAAGAGGATGTTGAAAACAGAATGAAAAACCAATGGAGTGATGAGCAAAAAATAAAACTTTCCGATTATGTGATAGATAATTCTGGAAATAAATTATTGATTCCACAAGTTCAAAAGATTCTTAATCACCTTACAAAATGAAACGAACTTGGACGATTATTTTTCTGATTTTTTTTGGTTGTCATCAAAAAGAAAAATCACTATTGCTGAAAGATTATTTTGATACCAGCTCCATTTCAAAAGTAAAGATGTATAATTATCAAGGCAGATTTTTACTCGATGAGTCGCAACTAAAAGATTTTAAACGTGACTTCGGAAACTCCAAGCCTATTGATCAATCGCTAAAATTAGGCGCTATTGGATTCATGATTTTCTACAATCAGGATTCATGCATGATATACAGCAATTCCAAAAGTTCTTTTCTAGAATGTCCCGCAAGCCTATTTAGGGCACGAGAAGAGAAAGACCAAACCACATGGGAGTCTCGCTATTTTTCGAGCAATGGCAGTAACTACCAGAATTACAAGCCCACTAAATAGACTGTACACATAACACGATGTAGGTAACGTAGGCAGACAGAAGAATAAGCCCATGAATTCTTCCCATTTTCTTTCCAATAAACATCAAAGGATACAAAGCCAGAGCGATTCCAAGCATCCAGTACATATCAAAATTCATTACACTTTCTGCCACTTGTATCGGCATTATGATAGATGTAATACCTATAACAATAAGAATATTGAAGATGTTGGATCCCACCAAGTTTCCGAGAGAAATGTCTGTTTGTCTTCGGTATGCCGCAACTCCCGATGCTACTAACTCTGGCACTGAAGTACCAAAGGCAACAATTGTCACTCCAATCACTTTGTCGGTCATACCAAAGGACTTCGCTACTCCTTTTGCACCCTCTACAAACCAATCGGCTCCGAACTTAAGCCCCACAAGTCCTCCTACCAAATACAAAACAGTTAGCCACATATTAGTAGGTAATCCGTCTATGTCCTCGTCCAAATCTAAATTGAGTTTTCGCGAATTCCTGATAAGTAAAATTGTAAAAACCAGTAATATTCCTACCATCACTACTCCTTCCAAGGGCGAAATTACATTATCGAGCGAAAACACGTAGAATAAGATACTGGAAAACATCATCATGGGCCAGTCGATAATTTTGGAATTTCGATCGACTATAATGGGGAAAATAAGAACCGTTATTGATAAAACAAGTGCAATATTGGCAATATTTGATCCGATAACATTTCCAATTGCCAAATCTGGCGATCCGTCCCAAGCAGCTTTGATACTCACAAATAACTCAGGTGCAGAAGTACCAAAAGAAACTACGGTCATTCCAATTACCAAAGGAGAAATTTTAAATTTCTCGGCAATTCCTACAGCTCCCTTTACGAGGTAATCTCCACTAAAAATTAGGATAACGAGTCCCAGTATTAACCATAAAAAATCCATCATTAATCTATTTTTATGTCCTTTAAAGAATCATCAATCTCATTCTTCATTTCAGTAATAGGATTAGAACCCTCAGCTTGATCCATAATATCCCGTTTAATGTTGTCAGTGGATTCTTTGATGTCTTGTTTTATGTCGTCAGTTGCATTCTTAATTTGGTACATCACTTTCCCAAACGAACGAGCTATTTTTGGAATACTTTCTGCACCAAAGAAGATAAGAATAAACAAAAAAACGATAAATATTTCTCCGCTGCTTAGGTTCAAAAAAAGGAAAATCATTGACATATATGAGGTGTATTTTACGGGTCTGGATAGGATTTATTTTCTATGACTAAGATACTAAATGTTTAGCAACTGTTGCGAAAAGAAAAAAGTGTTTTCACAAAAAAAGTCCTCTGATTTCTCAGAGGACTTTCTACCCTTTTATGGGACAATTAGTTTATTTCTTTCTTTTTGAAATTTAAAGATTTGGTTAAATCAATAACCGATGGAGTAGCGATACATAGCGATGAGTAGGTACCTACAATCACCCCAATCATTAGGGCAAATGTCATTCCTTTGATTGAGTCTCCTCCAAAAATAAAGATAATCAACAATACCAAGAAAGTAGTTACCGAAGTATTTACCGTTCTACTCAAGGTTGAGTTCAGTGCTTCATTTATAACTTCTGCTGGCTCTCCTTTTCTTCTTTCTGTCAAGAATTCTCTAATTCTATCAAATACTACCACGGTATCGTTTATTGAGTAACCTACTACCGTTAAGATTGCCGCTATGAATGCCTCGTTTATTTCCATCGCAAATGGGACTCTTCCCCAGCCAATCGAGAATAAAGACAACACAATAAGCACATCGTGGAACATCGCCAAGAGAGCTCCAAGCCCAAATTGCCATTTTCTGAATCGGAATACGATGTACAAGAAGATGATAATTAAAGAAAGTACAACAGCATTGATTGAAGATGTTTTAAATCCAGCTGAAATATTCGCATCTACTTGTCTTGATTCAATAATTTCGTAAGCACTAATATCTTTCAGTCCTTCATTCAGTTTTGTTTCCACTTTCGCAGAACCTTCTGAAGATTTATCACCCAACATGTATTGTGTTGTGATGAGTGCCTTGTATCTGTTGTCAATCATTTTCACTTCTGGCATATCACCAAAAGAAGTAGCTAAGCTTTCTCTTACTTCTTGGAAATTCACTTCGTTTTCAAACATCACTTTGTACGTTCTACCTCCGGTAAACTCTACTCCGTAATCCAACGATCTCGATACCAATGAGAAAATTCCTCCTGCTATAATTAATCCTGAGATCACATAAAAGACTTTTCTTTTCTTGATGAAAGGAACGTTCATGTTCAAGAACAAGTTTTTAGTAATGGAAGTCGAGAATGAAATATCTTTCTTTCTATCGATCATGTAACTAAAAATCAATAGAAATAATTAATGCCGAGAATAGTGAAGTAAAGATACCGATGATAAGAGTAATGGCGAATCCTTGAATTGCCCCATGACCAAAGTATCCCAACACAATTGCAGTAAGCAAGGTTGTAATGTTTGCATCCAAAATAGCAGACAACGCTTTTGAATATCCTTCTTCAATGGCTTGTCTTTTTCCTCTTCCATTTCTCAACTCTTCTCTTATTCTTTCAAACACAAGCACGTTTGCATCTACAGACATACCTATTGTTAACACAATACCAGCAATTCCTGGCAAGGTAAGTGCTGCACCCAAAGAAGCTAATGTTCCGAAGATAAAAAAGATGTTTGTAATCAAGGCTAAATCAGCTACGGCTCCTGCTTTTGAATAGTAAAAAATCATGTAAACCAACACCAACAGTAAAGCTCCAGCAAACGACCAAAGTCCTGCTTTCACGTTTTCTGCACCTAGTGTAGGTCCCACCACAGATTCGTCTACAATTTTTGCTGGTGCAGGAAGCGCTCCTGCTTTCAAAATATTCGATAAATCTTTCGCTTCTTTTATTCCATCTGCTCCATTGAAAGATCCTCCAGTAATTTGTGTTCTTCCTCCTTCAATTTTTCCTGAAGCTACAGGAGAAGAAAATACCTTGTTATCCAGCGTAATGGCAATTCCTGTTCCGTCTTTCGCACTTTGTTCAGTTAAGTCTGCCCATGCAATCGCTCCAGCATTTTTAAACTGCAAAGAAACCATTGGTTTTCTTGTCATTGGATCAAAGTCTTGTCTTGCCGACTCCACTTCTTCTCCGTCCAACTCAGGAATTCCACTTTTCGTCTTCTTTATAAGATATAGATTCAAAAGAGGCGTTCCGTCCTCAGTAGATCCTGAAGCTTTGGACTCCCACATAAATGCCAAATCTCTTGAAATAGAAGATACTGCATTCTGCACAGCATTCATTTTCATAAAAGCATTCACTTCTGCCGTATCCGTAATTTTTGAATATCCCAATACTGCGCTTTCTATCCACTGGCTCTCTTGATTCGCGTATGGGTACAATCTTGCCGACAACGGACTTGTTTTTCTGAACACGTCTTGTTGTTCGTCAGCTGTTAAGTTTGCAAATGGATCATTTACTGCCGTATCAGCAGTTGCCATGTCTGCAGAATCGGTAGATTCTACTTCCGAAGAATCACCTTCTACCGCTATTTCGGCAGGTGAATTGGTATCTTTTGTAGCATTCTCAACAGAATCGAGGTATCCAGGATACATAGTTCTACTGATTATGTCATTTAACTTCTCGTACACTGCATTTCCTACTTCCGTGTTTTTGTAAGTGTGCCAAAACTCTAATCTTGCCGTACTTTGCAATAAATTTCTCGCTCTTTCTTTGTCTTTTACACC
>Ga0181564_10003134_pt1 | contig 14238 bp, 15 predicted proteins | sample 011ome_24_FD_134512 | JGI IMG/M metagenome (GOLD analysis project Ga0181564, IMG submission 134512) | Coastal salt marsh microbial communities from the Groves Creek Marsh, Skidaway Island, Georgia - 011513CT metaG (megahit assembly) | ecosystem: Environmental > Aquatic > Marine > Intertidal...
ATAAATTTTCTCTATAATTCTTAATGTATTGTAAGCATCTTCAATAGAGGGACTAACTTTTCTATTTTCCTCAATATCTTTTACAAATTCTCTAATTTCTGTTTCCCAAGAATTATCTTCCATTGGGTATTCCCAAATAAATGTTTCTGGAGGACCCATTTTGTTAGACATTTTATAAAATTTTGTTTTTTCAATACCGTAACTTTTTCCAAGTCCCTCAATTTCAATTTTCCCTTTATTTCCATATATTTCAAATGAAAAAATATTTTTCCATTCTGTGCATGAAACATGAAACATTGAAAGTTGCTTTTTTTTAGTTTCTAGCATGAAAAAAGCGTTATCATCTACATTTATATTCCAAAAATAATTTTTTGTAATACCTTTGATTAAAAAGAGTTCATTTGAAAAAAACCATCTTGCTAAATCTATAAGATGAGGCCCTTGATCAATAAGCTCACCTCCTCCTGATAAAGATTTATCAAATCTCCACTCTTTTTCATAACCAAGCCTTCCTCCATGACCATATCTACCTCTAATATATAATAGTTTTCCCAATTTTCCAGAATCAACTAATTCTTTAGCTTTTAAAATTGCTCTGTGATAACGATGATTGAAACCAACTCTAACTTTAATTTTTGAGTTAGATAAGATTTTAATAATCTCTAGTAAGTCTTTAGATTTAATTGCACCTGGTTTTTCAACAAGAACATGCTTATTTTTTTTAATACAATCCAGAACAATTTTTCCAAGATATTTGTGCGATGTACAAACAAAAATAATATCAATAGATTTTTGATTTATAAGTTCATTATAATCTTTGAAAAAAGTTATTTTTGAATTAAAACAATAGTTTTTTACATTTTCATTTATATCACTAATAGCAACTAACTTGCCAATATTTTTAATCGCAGATTCTCTTTTTTGACCAATTGCGCCATAACCAATAATTCCAATTTTTCTCATAAGTCTCCTTGATTAAATTTGCGTTCCCTACCAGTAATCCTTCTAAGTGTATATACATCTGATTTATTTATAAAATCGACATAATCAGGCCAAATAGTCCAATTATCCCAAAGAGAACTAATTATTTTTCCAGAGATTGACTTTCCTCTTGGTGAAAGTAAAAAAATAATTAAATCTAAAACTTTACTCATATTATTATCTTTTTTGTTAATTAAATTTTTGATTTTTTGTAACTCTTTTTTATTTATATATTTAGGGTCCTGATTTACAAGCTCTTTTAGAAGTTTAGTATTCATTTGCCCTGGGGCAATGGCATTTACTTGAATATTTAAATTTACAAGTTCTTTTGCTAGGATTTCAGTAAATCTAATCAAGGAGGTTTTTGCTGCAGCATAAGATGAAAAATTTTCCCTACAATTAGTACCGCCACCTCCAGAAATATTTATTATGGAACCAGATTTATTTTTTATAAAATGCTTAACAAAATAGTTAGAAAAATGAACAGGTGCTAGAAAGTTTATTCTGAATGCTTTATCCCATAATTTCATATCATTTTCATAAAAAGGACCTATGGGACCATGTATTCCAGCATTATTTATTAATACACTTACTGTCGTTTTTTTTATAATCACATCACAAACATTATTGATTTCTTCAATATTTTCTATATCAAACGGATAGATTAAACATTCTTGATTATTTTTATTTTTAAGAAAACTTTCCTTAATAAAAATTAACTTTTTTTTGTTTCTACTTATTAGATGTAAGCCATATCCAGCCTTCCAAAGAGTTTTTGATATTTCTAGTCCTAAACCATCAGAAGCGCCAGTAATTACCGCATAATTCTTATTATTCATGTTTTTTAAATAACCATTTATTTGAGTGAAAATAATTTAAAGTTTTATTAATAGATTCATTTATGTTCAGCTGTGGTTTCCAGCCTAGTTCCTTTATTTTTTTTGTATCAAGATAGATTTTGGGATTATCACCTATCCATCCCTTGATTCCGCCCGTATAATTCAGTATGGGCTTTATACCTAAAAAATCTTTTATTAGCCTGATCGAATTATTAACTTCAGAAAATTCATCTGTACCAAGATTATAAATATTTATTTGATCAGCAGATTTATCTAAAGCCATCATAATTGCATTTATACAATCCTTAACATAAAGATAAGATTTCTGTTGTTTACCATTTCCAAGAATAGTGAGTTGCTTTGGATTCTCTAATAATTGCTTATAAAAATCATATAAATGACCATGCGTGTACCTTTCTCCTAAAATCGAAACAAATCTAAAAATCCATGATTTAAATTTAAATCCTTCGCAGTATGCTTGAATAATTCCTTCACATGCAAGTTTTGAAGCACCATAAAGTGATGTTTGAATTGGAAAATTCGTGTCTTCTGGAGTAGGAAATTGTCTGGAATCTCCATAAATTGAACCAGTAGAGGAAAATACTATCTCGCTACATCCATTAGTCCTCATATTTTCTAAAACTTTATGGGTAACAATTGTATTCTGTTGTATATCCTTATATGTTTGATTTATACCGTTTCTTACATCAGCATTTGCTGATAAGTGAAAAACCACTTCAACTTCTTTAAAAAGGTGTGATGTTTCATCTATTAACAAGTCTTTTTTGTGAAATTGAAATTTATCATTTTTTAAAGCATTAGTAATAAATTCAATTCTTCCGGTTGAAAAATTATCTATTCCTAGTACCTTGTAATTTCTTAATAACAATTCATCAACTAAATTACTTCCGATAAACCCCGCGCATCCTGTAACTAATACTTTTTTATTCATTTATTAAAAATCCATAGTTTTGAGAAAAAATAACCATTTAAATAGGTAAAAAACATCGATGAGGCTAATGCAAAATAAATATTTAGTTTTAAAATTTTATGGGCAATAAAAATTATAAATATAGTTATAAAGTAATTAACAAGGAGTAAAAAAAGATATTTCATAATTTGGGTTGATAAATTACCCTTACTATTAAATGTATAAAATTTATTTGAAAAGAAATTGAAACAAACCCCAAAAATGTATCCAGTTGTGACAGAGAACAAATAATTAAAATTAAAGACGCTGTATAGTAAAAATAATACTGCGAAGTTAATAATTGCAGTTAGTAACCCAATAATTCCAAAAAAAAAATAGTCATATTTTTTGATCATTTTTTTTCTGCCACTATATAAAGCCTTATACCAAATGGATATGAAATAATTTTTGAAAGAAACCGCTCAATACAAAAAATGATTTTCAAAATAAAAGACGATTTAGTTTTTCTTGTCTGTTGCTCAACAGTATTTACATTATTTCTAAATCTATTAATTTTTTTTATTATATAAAATGCTGGATATGCAAAAAAACCAACAGCAGTTTTGTATTTAATTTTAAATCCTGAATTATTTAATTTCATAATTAATTCTTTGGAACTATATCTTCTGAAATGCATTAGCTGTGAATCATAGTTATCATATAGTTCTTGGTTAGCTGGAACTTCAATGAAAACTTTGCCATTTTTTTTGAGAAGTTTATTTATTTTTATTAAAGCTAATTCATCATCTTTGATGTGTTCTAATACATTTAAAATGATAACGATATCAAATGAATTTCTTGGAAGAGGGCATTTTAAAATATCAAAACATATAAAAGGTATATTTTTATTATTGCTTGCTACCTTCTCTAAATTAATAGGAATAATATCAGAGCCTACATAAAAATTTTTTGGAAGGTTTTTATTAAGATCTTCAATCATGAAACCAGATGAACTTCCAATTTCTAAAATATTGTTGTTGGTTTCTTTGAAGAATTTTTTTATACAATTTAAAGTCATTTTTCTTGAGGTTATATCGATTGGATGCTCACTTCCAACATTTTCCTCATGAAGAGTAGTTAGATCTTCGCTCCAACCTTCGTTTGTAGAATTGTAAACAAGTATTCGTTTTTTTTTATCGTCGACTATGAAATGATCATGATTCCAAATCGGATTTGATTTTGATTTTTTTATTTTAGGAAAAATAAATTTTGAATTTGTTTTCATCTTTTATTTTAAATTTATTTTTTTATCAATTATGAATAATGGCCTCTCTTTAACCTCATCATAAATCCGACCTATATACTCCCCCAATAAACCTATCCCTATTAATTGGATTCCAGAAAAAAATGTAATTAATATAACAGTTGTTGATAATCCTGGTGTGATACCCAAGCCTAAGATTTTTTGTAATAGATACCAGATTCCAAGAAAAAAACTCATAAAAGCAAAAATAAAACCTGAAATCGACATTAAAAAAAGTGGTTTAGAACTAAAACCAATGATGCCATTTAAACCAATTTTTATTGAACCAAAAAATTTATTATATTTACCATCATCCAAATACCTTTCGTCACGACAGTATTCGAAATAGGTTTGATTGAATCCAACAAAAGCTACTAAGCCTCTTAGAAACCCATGTTTTTCTTTTAATTGGAGGATATAATGAAGAACTTTTTTGTTAAAGATTCGAAAATCACCTACACTTTCAGGAATATTAACATCAGATATTTTATTAATTATGTAATAGCCAATTTTTGTTGTTAAGAGTTTAAAAATTGTTTCACCTTTTCTTTTTATTCGTTTTGCATTTACTACATCATACCCCTCTAAAATTTTTCCATATAAATTTGCAATTATTTCAGGAGGATCCTGCAAGTCTACATCTATTACAACAATAAAATCACCCGTACAATTTGAGAGTCCAGCAATAGTTGCTGATGGTTGTCCAAATCTTCTTGAAAATGTAATTAGTTTTATTTTTTTATTTTTTAAACAATAATTTTTTATTACCTCAAAAGTATTATCATCAGATGGATCAAGACAAAAAATAATCTCATATGAATCGCCAACCAGTGATCGAAGAACCTTTAATGTTCTTTTTAAAAAAGGACCTATTGAATTTTCTTCATTATATACAGGTACGATAAGTGATATTTTATTAGCCATAATTATTTTCTATCACATTCAATTATCATTTCATCTCCGCCCATAAAATCAGCTTTTCTATCAAACTTATATACTTTGCAATTTTCAGATTTTTCCATTGTTTTTGGGAAGTTTTGTTTAGCTTTATTTAATGCTTCATCATACTTTGTTCCGATTAAAATTATTTTTTTATATAAATCTAGATTTATTTCTTCTCTTGTTTCATTTAAGTGAAAACAAACATTTTCCCATTTATCATCATAAAGCATTGATCTCTTTCCGCCAAAGACATTATGTGTTCCTCTGCATAATGCATCAATCGAACCTAGGAAAACTTCAGGGTATCCAGATAAAAAAATAATTCTTTCATTATTTTTTAGGTCGAAATTCTTAAGAACCTTATCAGTTCTCACCATATTTTTTTGGTAATTAAATCCATGTGCCATTTTAGAATTAATTGCCATTATTAAAAGTATTATTGTAAAAAAAATAAGAAAAATAGATTGATATAAAATATTAATTTTTCTTAAGGAATATTCAATTTTATGTTTTATTATTGAGCCATTAAAAGTGAAAATACTCATTGATAGCAATGCCGCATAAAATTCTGGAAAAGCTAATGTATATGATCGATGATATAAGAAAAATAATGGTGAAAAAAGACAAGTACAAAATAAAAATAATTTTTTCTTTTTTGTAACAATTTTTTCATTAAAAAATATATTAACAAAAATCATAATATAAATTAAAAATGGTAATAACCCCATTCTTTTATAGACAAAATTGTAAATCCAAAAAAATATATTATTTCCTTTCTCATGATCATACCAATCTTTCTGTGAATACATGAAATAGGCTGTGTCATAGAAATGTGAAAAGAAATTTGTGAAATTAAATTTATAAAATAAAAGTAAAAATGAAAGATAAATAATTAACGAAAAAATTAATGTTCTTGAGGAGTTTAAAAAATTCTTTTTAAGTTCAAAATATTTTCCATCAGATAAAATTAATGCATATAAAGGAGCTGCAAATGCAATAAAAGTTGGCTTGAAAAGTGCGCAAATTGCTGTATAAAAGGATAAATAAAAGAATGAACTTTTTTTGGCATAATTTTTATCTTTAAGTAATTTTTGATAAATAATCAGTGATGCTAACGCAACCGGAATTGAGATTGAGTGGTAAGACATTGAGTTTAACGTATCATCACCAAGTTGAAGAGTGATTAGAAAATAATATAGGAAATAAAATACAATTATTTCAAAAAGATTATTTTTTTTATGATAATAAATTAAAAATATACTTATAAAAGATAGAAGAATAGTCCAGTAATAATTTATAACTCTCCACTTTTCAAAAAGCTCCCAGCCTTTATATTCATTAATAGAAAATAATTTATAAATCACACTATAAATAACAAATAGTGGCTGACTATGAGGTTGAAACGCATATTCATTATTTAACCACCTTATTGCATAAACCCAACCATAAGCAAAACTTTCGGATCCTCCAGATAAAGGTTTAATGCCCATAGAATCCAAAGATAGGAAGGGAATAAGTATTAATAATGAAAAGAAAAAAACTATTATGGATTTAAAAATTTTTTTTGGAAACATATGAAATATCTAGCTAAATATATATACTAAATCATTTTAATATTAACATTAAATTTGATTACGTTTTTTTTATATGAATAAGGCTTTTTTTTTTGACAGAGATGGTGTTATTAATCATTCAAATTTAATTGATGGAAAACCACACGCACCATTATTTTTTCAAGACTTTAAATTACTTCCTGGTATATTTAGCATAATGACTTTTTTAAAAAACGAAGGTTTTTTAATAATTGTTATTACAAATCAACCAAATTTATCACCAAAAAGAAAAACTCTTAAAATTAGCGAGTTAGATAAAATGCACAAATCAATATTAAATATGTTACCTATTGATCATATTTATGTATGCCCACATACAACTGAGGAAAATTGTAACTGTAAAAAACCAAAAATTGGTAATATTTTGAAAGCGGCTGATGACTTTTCAATTAATTTGTCAAAATCCTTTATGGTTGGAGACAGATGGGTTGATGTTGAGTGTGCTATGAATGCAAATTTAAAAGGGTGTTTCTATTTGGATTATAAATATAATGAAAAGAAACCAAATTTGAATTTTTGCAACAAAATAGACAATATTTTAGAAATTAAAAAATACCAAAATTTTTTTTAAAAAAATCCTTGATTTGTTTACTTTAAACCTTTTTCTTTCCAAATCCAAAAAAAATGAAACAAAAAGTTTACGCTTGTTGAAATTATTATTGCAATTAAACTTGAATATAGATAATGCAAACCGATAAAGTTAAGGTAATTAATTAATCCAATCCATAGAAGAAAGCTCATTAAACTCGCGGAATGAAATTTTAATAAATGAACAAAGAAATTATTTTTTGATTTAAAGATAATTTTTTGATTTATGATAAATCTTATTAATAGACCGATTTCAGCAACTATTATTGAAGATATAAAAAGCTTAACTTTTATTATATCAACAAATAAATAAAGAATAAGATTACAAAATAAAAATAAACCTACACCTGAAACTAACCATTGAATTATTTTTTTTTTATTTATGAATAACCATTCAAATAACAATTTTCGCATTATCTTAGACAACTCGCTTTGGTAATTTACAAAATTGCCTTCTATTTTTTATGCGTACATCGTAAATAAGAAAAAGAAAAATTTTTATTGTTTCAACCAAAGATAAAAAACCAAGTGAGGAGCTTTGGTCAATACCCTGTTTTCTGTAGGATTCAAACTCTTTGTAACTTAAACCCTTTTTTAATAATTTAATATTAATCTCTGCAAGAATACTAAATTTATTAGATTTTAATGATAATTTTTTAAGATACTTCGTTGGATAGATTGCTGGACCATTAATATATTTTAAATAAACATTAAATGTCATAAGATATATAAAATTAAATAGCCTAGAAATTATATATCGAAGTTTTCCTCGAATTTCATCATTAATAAAGTAAGTAATTAAAATATCTGCTTTACCTAGATTTCGTATCAAAGAACTAACAGTGCTTAAAGGAATATCATCATCAGCCGGAAGAAACATAAAAAATTCTTGCGTACTATTTTTTATTCCAATCGCTATTGATTTACCTAAACCTAAATTAACTTGATTATTAATTATTTTTAAAAATTTAAATTTTCTTTTAAGAATATTTAATATATTTTGGGTTTTATCAGTACTTCCATCATTAATCACTATTATTTCAAAATTTATAGTTTTAAATTTTTTAATAAAATTAATTAAATTTAATATTGTTGACTCAATATTTTTTTCTTCATTAAATGCAGGAATTAGAAAGGTTATTGAGCTCATAATCTATAATTGTAATTTAATTAAAATTTTATATTAATATAATTTATTTATACTTTAATGTATTATTTATTTAGACTATTAATTATGAAGGATTAACTTAATGCATTCAAAATTATTTTTTGGAGAAACTTCCAAAATATCAGAATTAATTGATTACAACAAAGTTGACCAATTAGCTTTAAATTTAAAAGAGTTAAGAGATAATGGTGGGAGGTTATTTGTTCTTGGTGTTGGAGGCAGCGCTGGTAATGCAAGCCATGCTGTAAATGACTTTAGAAAATTATGTGGAATTGAATCTTATGCCCCCTCTGACAATGTCTCCGAATTGACTGCTAGAACAAATGATGAAGGTTGGGATACAATTTTTGATAGTTGGCTATTAATAAGTAAAATCAGTTCATTAGATGCGTTATTTATTTTTTCAGTAGGTGGTGGAGATTTAGAAAAAAATGTTAGTCCTGGAATAGTAAAAGCAGTTAATTTAGCAAAAAAAACTGGAGCAAAAGTATTCGGAGTAGTTGGAAGAAATGGTGGTTATACGGCAAAAGCAGGGGATTGTGTAATTGTAATTCCAACTGTTGATGATTCAAGAATTACTCCACATACTGAAGCGTTTCATGCTGTAGTCTGGCACTCTCTTGTATGTAATCCGGTATTGCAAATAAAACCAACCAAATGGTAATTGTTGATGTAAGAAAAAATTCATTAAGGAGTTTTTATGATTGATATCTATGCAGATGGCGCTGATCTTGATGTTATTAAGATATACAATAAAAATCCACTTATAAAAGGTTTCACTACCAATCCAACCCTTATGAAAAAAGCAGGTATTAGAGATTACAAATCTTTTGCTTTAAGAGCAATTGATATAGTTAAGGATAAGCCAATATCATTTGAAGTATTTGCTGATGATTTTTCTGAAATGGAAAAACAGGCAATTGAGATTTCTTCATGGTCCGAAAACATAAATGTTAAAATTCCAATAACTAATACAAAGGGAAAATCTTCGATTGATCTTATAAAAAGTTTAGTTAAACAAAAAATTAAGCTAAATATCACTGCAATTATGACTGATAATCAGATTGAAGATTTAAGTAAGGTTTTATCACCTGAAATATTTTCAATTACATCAGTTTTTTGCGGAAGAATTGCAGATACTGGAATCGATCCAGTTCCAATATGTAAGAAATATTCTGAAGTTCTGCAAGGAACAAATACAAATTTATTATGGGCAAGCCCTAGGGAAGTTCTGAATATAGTTCATGCTGAATCTTGCGGATGCAAAATCATAACTGTGACCGATGATATCCTAAAAAAAATGAATTTGTTTGGGAAAAGCTTAGAGGAGTTTTCACTTGAGACCGTAAAAATGTTTTATGATGATGCAAAAGATTCTGGATTTTCCCTTTCAAATTAATTCTCTAAGGTAAAAAATGAAAAATCTTATTATTTTTGGCGGTGGCGGCTATTGTTCCAGTGTGCTAGTTCCTCAATTATTAGATCAGTATAAAGTAACTGTTTATGATACTTTTTGGTATGGTAAATCTCATCTCCCAAAGCATGAAAATTTATCATTAGTTGAAGGAGATGTTAGGGATATAGATAAAGTAAAAAATTCTCTGGTTAATCAGAATCTAGTTCTTCATCTTGCATGTATTTCAAATGATGCTAGCTTCGAACTTGATGAAAGTTTATCTACGTCAATCAATTTAAATTCTTTTGAGCCAATTGTTATTGCATCCAAAAAAGCCGGGGTTGATAGATTTGTTTTTGCATCCTCTAGTTCTGTATATGGGGTTTCGAGTGAGCCAAATGTTACTGAATCTCATCCATTAGTTCCTTTAACTTTATATAATAAATATAAAGGGATGTGTGAGCCTTTACTTTTAAAACATGTTGATCAAAATTTTTGTGGTGTAATTTTTAGACCTGCTACAGTTTGCGGTTACGGGCCAAGACTGAGGTTGGATTTATCTGTAAATATTCTAACTAATTTTGCAATTAACAAAGGTAAGATAACTGTATTTGGTGGTGATCAGCTTCGTCCCAATCTTCATATTCAAGATTATGCTGATTTATGTAAGAAATTATTATCTGAAAAGTCTGAACTCGTTTCTGGTGAAATTTTTAATTGTGGTTATGAAAATATGTCGATAATGAATATTGCCATTACTGTTAAAAAAGTGGTTGAAAAGGTATTTCCTGAAAAAAAAGATATTGATATTGAAGTTACATCCTCTGATGACCCGAGGTCTTACCATATTAGTTCTGAAAAAATTAAAAAACAACTTAACTTTATTCCAAAATTTAGTGTTGAGGATGCAGTTTATGATTTGTGCTCTGCTTTTAAGAAAGATTTAATCGCAAATAGTTTTGATAATGATAATTATTTTAATGTCAGAACAATGAAAAAGATGAAAATTAAATAATGAATTTTCTAGTCACTGGAGGAGCTGGTTTTATTGGCAGCCACACTGTTGACCTACTTCTTAATCATGGTCATGAGGTTCAAATTGTTGATAATTTGAGTGGTGGAAATTTAAAAAATATTGAGCATCTTAGAAGCCATAAAAAGTTTTCATTTATTAATAAGTGCATTAATGAGCTCTTACCTTCTGATTTAAATCCTCCAGACTATGTAATTCATTTTGCAGGTATTGGTGATATTGTCCCTTCAATTGAGTGTCCACTTGATTATATTAAGACTAATGTTCTAGGTACAGTGAATATTTTAGAATTAGCAAGAAAATTTAAAGTAAAGAAATTTGTCTATGCTGCTTCATCATCTTGTTATGGGCTAGCAAAGATACCTACTGATGAGTCTAATCCCATTAATCCCATGTACCCTTATGCTTTATCAAAATATCAAGGTGAACAAGCAGTTTTTCATTGGGCAAATGTATATGGCCTAAATGTTAATAGTCTAAGGATTTTTAATGCTTATGGTACGCGCTCGAGAACCTCAGGAGCATATGGTGCAGTGATAGGAGTTTTTTTAAAACAAAAGATTGAAAAAAAACCATTTACAGTTGTTGGTGATGGAGAACAAAAGAGAGATTTTATTTATGTAACTGATGTCGCTGATGCATTTTATAGAGCTGCTATTACAGATATCAATAATGAAATATTTAACGTTGGAGCCGGAAATCCTCAGTCAATAAATATGCTCATAGATTTATTAGGACCCAATAGTATTGAATATATTCCAAAAAGATCCGGTGAGCCTGAAGTAACTTTTGCTAAAATTGATAAAATAAGAGAACTTTTAAATTGGAAGCCAAAGGTTGATTTTAAAACTGGTATCAATTTAATTCTAGAAAACATTGATTATTGGAAAGAGGCGCCATTATGGGATAAAGATAGTATCCATGAGGCAACTAAATTATGGTTTGAATTTATGAAGTAGAAGAAAATGGATAAAAAAAGTAGAAATTTAATTAATCATAAAATTAAAAAATGCTCAGAATTAAAAAAAATTCTTGGTAAAAAAAATGAAAGAAATTTTAAAGTTATTATGTGCCATGGAACTTTTGATATTGTACATCCAGGACACATTCGACATTTGCTTTATGCTAAAAGTAAAGCTGATAAACTAATTGTTAGCATAACTACTGATAAGTTTATTACTAAAGACAAGATGCGCCCATTTGTCCCTGAGGAAATGAGAGCATTTAATTTAGCTGCATTACAAATGGTAGACTATGTTTTAATTGATTATGATCCTACCCCACTTAAAAATATACAAATTTTAGAACCTGATTATTATGCTAAAGGTTTTGAATACGGAAAAGACTCACCACCCCCAAAGACTCAGGAAGAAATTAATATTTTAAAAAAATTTGGGGGAGAAGTTATTTTTACACCTGGTGACATTGTCTACTCATCTTCAAAAATAATTTCTGATCAAAAGCCAAATATCGCTTTAGAAAAAATGTTGTTCTTAATGGATGCTGAGGATATAAGTTTTCTTGATCTAAAAAATTCTCTTAATTTAATAAAAAATATTAAAGTACACGTAGTAGGGGACACCATTGTTGATTCATATACTAAATGCTCAATGATTGGAGGAATGACGAAGACGCCAACAATGAGTGTTAAGTTTGAAAATAAATTAGATTTCCTAGGTGGCGCTGGAATTGTTGCTAAACATCTTGAGTCTGCTGGCGCAAAAGTCACTTTTACTTCATTAGTTGGAAATGATGACTATGCTGAATTTGTGAAAAAAGATCTTCAGAAAACAAGAATTAAACTTAATTTAATTATTGATAAAAATAGACCAACAACTAATAAAAATGCTGTAGTTGTAGATGATTATAGGCTTTTAAAAATTGATACTCTAGAAAATAATATTATTTCTCAAGAAATTATTAGCAAGTTTTCTGAGCTAATAAATAAAACAAAATCTGAAATTGTTGTTTTTAGTGATTTTAGACATGGAATTTTTAATAAATCTACCATACCTATATTTTCAAAAAATATTCCGTCAGATTCATTTAGAGTTGCTGATAGTCAAGTAGCAAGCAGGTGGGGGAATATACTTGAATTTAAAAATTTTGATTTAATAACACCTAATGAGAGAGAAGCTAGATTTTCTTTGGGTGACCAGGATTCAGTAATAAGACCATTAGCCAAGCAACTTAGAGATCAATCAAAATGTAAAACCTTAATCCTTAAGTGTGGTTCTAATGGCTTAATAACTTATGTAAATGATTCAGCAACAGATCCCAGAGCTTTTTTTAATCTTGATAGTATGGTTGATAATCTTATTGATCCAGTTGGCGCAGGCGATGCTTTACTTGCATATTCCTCTCTTATATTAAAGGCCACAAAAAACCCTATTATCTCTGCAATAATTGGTAATATTGCTGCTGCTATTGAATGCGAACATGATGGAAATTATCCAGTTTCCTCATCTCTAATTGAAAATAAATTAACTAATCTTGAAAGTAAATCAAAATTTATTTAAGTTTATGAAGACAATAATTGTAGGTATGGGTATTCAAGGTGAGAAACGGTTCAATATTGCGGGATCTGATGTTGTTGGAACTGTTGATCCTTATAAAAAATCAGATTTTAAAAATATATATGATGTACCACTTAATTTATATGATTCTGCAATATTATGTATCCAAGATGATTTAAAGATAGAATTTATTGAATATTTTCTAAAAAATAAAAAAAATGTAATGGTTGAAAAACCATTGTTATCTAATAGTTCTAAATATTTAATCAGAATAAAAAATCTTGCAAAAAAGAATAATAAAACTATTTATACTGCTTATAACCACAGATTTGAACCACACTTCATAAATCTACAGAAAATATTAAAATCTAAAAAACTCGGAAAAATTTATAGTGTCCGACTATTTTATGGAAATGGAACAGCAAGATTAGTTAGGAATTCAAAATGGCGAGACCAGGGAAGTGGCGTTCTACCTGATCTTGGGTCACATATACTCGATACCTTAAATTTTTGGTTTGATAAAAATTTTGATGACATTAAGATTTTATCTGCCTTAAAGTATGAAAACAAAACTTTTGACAATGTAGTAATGGTAAAAAAATCTAATCCAAGCATAGTTGCTGAAATTTCATTAGTCTCTTGGAGAAATCATTTTTATGCCGATATTTATGGAGAAAAAGGGAGTGCTCATATTTCTTCATTATGTAAATGGGGTCCCAGTAGTTTAATTGTAAGAAATAGAATACTTCCAAGCGGTAGACCAATCGAAGAATCAACTACTTATGTAAAAAATGATCCTACCTGGGATCTTGAATATAAATACTTTAAAGCATTATGTAAAAATGCAAAATCTAATATTGATAATGATATTTGGATTAACAAAATGCTAATTGGAATGAAAAAAATTGAATTCTAGAATTATTATTATTGGCTGCAAAGGTTTTATTGG
>Ga0181564_10003154_pt1 | contig 14184 bp, 9 predicted proteins | sample 011ome_24_FD_134512 | JGI IMG/M metagenome (GOLD analysis project Ga0181564, IMG submission 134512) | Coastal salt marsh microbial communities from the Groves Creek Marsh, Skidaway Island, Georgia - 011513CT metaG (megahit assembly) | ecosystem: Environmental > Aquatic > Marine > Intertidal zone...
ACATGGTGAAAGCCGGCGCTGGAATGTTCATTGTCGGTGTCATTTTTTCCGCAATTATAATGGCTTTGCCGTGTAGACTGGCGAAATGAAGATTAGCCGGAAACTAGTTGTGGTCGCAGCAATATTACTGTTAGTGATTCCTGCGATCGGATTCTGGGCACTGCTCCATGCGGGACTTGTTGGATTGCCAGGGAAGCCAGTGGCTCCTCCGTTCAACATGTCTGATCAGATCGCTACGATCGATGTAGTAGAGGGGGAGGATGGAGAACTGCGCGGTCGCTTTGCAGGATGGAAGGAAGGAGATACTGAAATGACGGGGGAGGAATTCTTTCAGGAAATTCACGGCAGGAATGGGGACCTCCCGACTTTCTACAGGCTACTGACCGTAACATCCTTAGCTGGTTTGGCCTGGGTCGTATTTGGATTTTTGGGCCAGGCCGTGTTCATGGGCCGAATGGTCGTGCAGATCATTGCCAGCGAAAAGGCGAAGTCATCCGTTGTGCCTCCAGCCTTCTGGTGGCTCAGCCTGCTAGGGGCTTCCATGCTGATGATCTACTTCATCTGGCGCAAAGATCCCGTTGGATTTTTGGGGCAGAGCACCGGATGGGTCATCTATCTGCGCAATCTTTGGCTGATTTACGGGCGTAAAAAGACTCTATAAGGCTTTTGTTTAGAGTTTGTTAAATTGAAATTTCGGTTGTACTCGGAGCAAGTTCGACGTTCCCCGTTTCGGAAAGTGGCGATTCCTTATTTTCAGAAATTTTCCCGCGGGAATTCTCACTGATCTGCCTAATTCGAATAGCTAAGAGACTGTGGGTTCCTCGACGCCGCTTTCCTCGGTAGTTCCCTCTTCAGTCGACGAATCGGCAAGAGGCTCTTCATCGTTCTCTTGCGACCTGAAGAACTCGATTTCCTGGATGGATCGCTCGTCGGCCAAGGTAATCGTCGCGAGATACTTTCCTATGGCTGTCGATTCCCCAACTCCAGGAATCCGCCCAAGAAGGCTGGTGAGGTAGCCTCCAATCGTGCTGACGTCAGGATCCTCGAGCTGGAGGTCGTTGACCTCTGCGGCAAGTTCATGAAGGGGCAGCCAGCCTTCCACGATAAAGGAGTTTTCATCGATACGACGAAACCCAGGTTCTTCCTCGTCATCAAATTCGTCGTGGATTTCTCCAACGACCTGGTCTAGCACGTCGTCGAGCATCACGAGTCCAACCGCGCCTCCGAATTCATCGACGACGAGAGCAATGTGGGCCCGATTCGAAAGAAAGAGTTTTAGAAGGTCATCCAAAGGCAGCATTTCTGCGACATTGATGAGATCGCGCTTCGCTGCAAACAGGTTCGGGGAATCCCGCTGCATTTCGCGGATGAGGTCCTTGATGTGAATCAAGCCGAGTGTTTTATCGAGGTGCCCATCGACGAGGGGAAAGCGGGTGTGTTTGGATTCGAGTGCGATCTCGAGGTTTTCCTTAAACGTTTTGTGCACGTTGAGAACAATGACGTCATTCCGCGGCGTAATAATGTCACGGACACGAAGGTCGTTCAGCACAAGGGCGTTCTCAAGAATCTCTTGCTCGGTTTCGGTCACTTCCTGTGCACGTCCACTTTCTTCGACCATGAGGCGCAGGTCATCAGCGGTGGCATTGGCAAGCGAACTGTCTACCGGTTCGACACGAAAGACGTTTTTGAGAAGAATATTGGAAAGCTGATGGATTACCCAGACTGGTCCGGAAAAAAGGACGTAGAAAACCTTAACTAAACCAGACGTGGCGATGGATGTGCCGACCGGCCGTCGAGACGCTATCGCACGCGGAATCTGCTCTCCAAACATGGTATTCACCCCGGTCAAAAATAGGACTCCGATCGCAAATCCGATCCATCTCACGGTTCCCGTCGCGAGATTGGTTGATGCTAAAAGAGGGCCAATCTTCGAAGTTATGAAGGGCTCGCCCAGGGCTCCCAGCATAATACTAGAGAGGGTAATGCCAATCTGGCAGGCGGCGAGGTGGGGGTCGATATTTCGAACCAGGTCGAGGGCACGTCGCGCTCCTTTCCTTTTTTCCTCTACTGCTTCTTCCAACTGGCTCAAGTGAACGCGAAGAAGAGATGTCTCTGCAGCGACGAAAACGGCATTGAGAATCGCTAGCGATAAGAGCAGGAAAACCCAGATCACAGGGTGCTCGGAAAACACCTCGGCAAAAGCAAACAGGCCGGAAGAATCGGAGGCGGTCGCAGGTGCGAGAGTGCCTATCGAATTAGCAGATGTCGTCATTCAGGTATCGATCCCGTTGCGACCACACTAACTGACTTCGTCGCAAAAACGGGATCGCCATAATACCGGAATTTGTGGTTATCTCCAGTCGAAATTCGAAAGGCATGCTGGCGCTCGAAATGTTACCAATCAGTCATCCTCTGGGAAAGGGAGCACCATGTCCAAGCCGCTGGGAACGGATTTAGGGATGGTGTGCTCCAGATTGCGCGCGGAGGGACTCGTCAATGCCTCCATGAAAGCAACGAGGTCCGCAACTTCTTCTTCGGAGTAGAACTTCGGGAACTTGAGATCTTCCGGCATCGTCTTTTTCACCATGCGGATGACTTCTTTGTCCTGGTGGACTGCGCCACGAAATTCGGGTTCCAGCTGAGACGGATCGTAGTTTTCCAGCTCCTGAACCGGGTTCATTTTATGGCGCACAACAGCCTCCAGAGTCCTGTAGGCTCCGTTGTGCATGTAAGGGCCGGTCAGCTCCACGTTTCGGAGAGGTGGGGTGCGGAAAGCGAAGCGGTCCTCGAGACCGAAATCACTGCGATGGGTTACGCCAAAGTCATAATCCTCGTCACCCGCCGGTCCTGGGCCGATAGGAATGACACCAATGTTGTGAGTCTTTTGATCGGTCAGCAGTTTGCCAGTATGGCACTTAACGCAATTTGCTTTCCCGTAGAAGAGATGGGCTCCGCGAAGTTCGGCATTGCTGAGCGCGTTGTGTTCACCCGCGACGAAACGATCAAAAGGTGCATCGTGAAAAGTGAAAGCATCAATCTCAAAGGCGGCTATCGCATTAGCGGCGTGAGCGAAGTGCAGTTCCTCCTGCGGTATGTCAGGAAAGGCCGTGGCGAACATCTTCGCATATTCGTCTATAGCGAGGACGCGTTTCATGAGCGCCCTCCAAATTTCCTCTTCGTTTTGTCCGAGGACCTCACCGACTTCGTTGTGCGCTCCCGTGATACCCGTCTCACCTTTGGTCCCCCGCATCTCGGCATCAGATAGAACTGGCATCATCGCTTGCGCGGCAAGAACGTTATCGATGATCTCGGGGAAGACGACTTGGTAGTAGCCAGGGGATTTGGTCATCCGTCTTTGGTTGATCACAAATCGACCGTCTTCTCTCTTGTAGACCCGATTGTCCCAGAACATCGTCGTCCACTCTGAATCGCCGCGATTGAAACAGTCGGGTGCGTTACGCGGGGTAAAGGGGTGAGCGGCGGCATTCATGTTGAAGCCCATCAGGACAGGATCACGACCCTTCACCTCTACGAGCCGGAGCCCTTCCGGCATGCGTCGGCCAAGATTGGTGTAGGCACGGGTGCCTACGGAACGGGAGCGATTGTCTGTTGTCGATGCGAGAGGGTGATGGCAAGTGGAGCAGGATACATCGCGGTTTCCTCCGATGAGCGGATCAAAGAACAGCGACTGACCCAATTTGAGTATTCCCTCGGAATAATCGGGCACAGGGTCGAGCGGAGTGACTTTGTGATTCTTGAGGACTTCAATCAAGTCCTTGATGGAACGCTCCCGATCTTCGGCTGACAGTGCAGTCGTGAAGCTCAGGATAGAGGTGAGGACGAAAAAAGTGTTTCTAAGAATTTTCATCGAATCGATTCGCAATGATAATACGCCGGCAGAGGCAGGAAAGGCTTTCAAAAAATCTATTTTCGATCTATCTCGAGGAATTTTGTGTTTGCATCGGCCTCAGTCGTAGATGTTTTGCCGTCAGGCCACCGGACTGTGACAACAACTGAACTGTCGTTGTCTTTGGCCACGGCAAAAATCTGATCGGAACTGGACTGAGAAAGGTAGCCACCTCCTGCAGTAACTTCCGAAAGCTGATTCGCGAGTCCTTTTGCGGTAACGGTGATCCTTGCGCCGATTGCATTCGGATTGCCTTTGGTGCCGCTCAAGCGAACCTTGAGGGGGCGATTAGGCGAGCGGTCGCCCAAGTTGTTAATGAAAATCTGCGGGTCTTCGTCATTTACGCCGACGATAAAGTCTTCCCAGCCATCGAGGTTTACATCAACCGCTGCGAGGCTCTTCGCATCACCGGGAACAACGAGTCCACTTTCGTGATGCCAGATCAGTTCGAATGGATTCTCCGAATCGCCAGTTCCTTTGAGCAGGGTGCTGAGTCCACCATCGAGACGGCCTTGCTCAATCGTGATGTTGAAGTGGTTTTGCACGATGTAGCAGTCAGTCAAGCCATCGAGATCAATATCGCGCAGGGCGACCCCGAATCCGGGCGAAATCTGTGCGAGGTGAGGAAGGGGCTTCATCGTGAACTTCCCTTTGCCGTCGTTAATGAGGACGGAGCAGTCCATGTTGTTTGCCACAAACTGTTCCGCTGCCTGAAGTCGATCAATGTCGTAGATGCCTGAAAGGGGAAGCGAAGCGTAGTTGTGGAAAGTCTGCAGCTTGTCCGCGATGTAGGGCATTGCTCCACTTGAGGCCATGAAACCGCGCCGTGGGTAGCAGATTTTTTCGCCATTCTCTTCCAGAAAGCGAGCTTCGACGATATGAGACTTTCCGGAATTGTCGAAGTCGCCGTAGAAGATCAGTTCCGGCGAGTCGAGGCGGGCATTGTAGGTCGAGTTTCGTCCAAGGTTGGTTGCGACGTAGTCGATGTCGCCATCGTTGTCGATGTCGCCGCCATCAATCCCGGTCCACCAACCGAGCGATGCCTGCCCCTGCTTTACGAGTCCGGATGTTTCCGTCTCTTCGTTGAATTTGCCCTCGTAGTTGCGGAAGAGTTTGATCGGTCCCCATTCGGTCGTGACCATGAGATCGATCCAGCCATCGTTATCGACATCCGTCCAGATTCCACTGGTGATCATTCCTGCCTCGACAAGGGCGGGAGCCACGGAATCGGTGATCTCAGTGAACTTTCCGCCGTCATTGCGAAGCAAGCTGCTCTGCGGTGACATGGGGAAGTTTCCGGGAATTGATCGAGACCCGATGAAAAGATCGAGATCTCCGTCGCGATCAAAATCGGCTGCAGCAACTACGCCACCACTGTTTCGAAGCTCAGGAAGCACGCCTTTCTCGGCTTTGGTGAACCCGCCTTTGCCGTTGTTCCAGAAAAGGCGATCTTCGAAAGCATCACCACCGGGAGGGCCTTCGACGCCGCCGCTGACAACGTAGAGATCGAGATCACCATCGGAGTCCGCGTCAAAGAAAAGCGTTCCCATGTCCTCGTATCGAAGGTCCTGCTGAAATGCGGGCTGGGGATCAGGAGAAAGCAGCACTTCTTCTGAGCCAGGGCTACTTTCGTTGCGGAAGAGTTGGCCCGGTTGGCCTGCGGCACCGGCGAGGTAAAAGTCTGCGTCACCGTCGCCGTCAATGTCACCCCATGACTGACCCGGCCCGAGCTGGGATAGCATAAAGGGGAGAAGGGGTTGGCGATCATAGTCGTCGAACTCCAGTTCCGCATGAGAAAAACCTTTGAGGACAGGTGACTCCTCGAACCACGGGTCCTTGAGTTCGCGGGACTTCGCGGCTGGCTCCCTCTTCGCGCCTGTATCGGGTTCGGTGATGGAGTAGCGATGGTTCACTTTCAGATCCTTAAATTCCTGTACTTCACCGCTTGGCCAGTCGAGACGCAGCGAGGAAATTTTCTGATTGTTGCCGAGACCGAAGTGAATGATGGGTTCGTCGGCGTCGAGGAATCCCCCGTAGGGGAAAAGCTGTCGGCTTTGTTCGACTCCGTCGGGCGTTGTCAGGGTCACCAGCGTTCCGATTCCTCGGGTGTTACTGCGGGTTCCTTTGAGATCAACGACGACTCGGTTCCCTGATGGGCTCTGGTTGTGATAGAAGCTGAGAGGATCGTCCAAATTCGAGGTCAGCAGATCCATGCGACCGTCCCCATCGAGATCACCGAGAGATGCTCCATAGGACATTCCCATATGATCTAGGCCCCATTCTTTGGATACATCATCGAATTGAAAGTCGCCTTTGTTTCGATAGGCAAGGTTCTGCTCACGGCGCGTGCTCGTGTTGCGGTAGTGGTCCCAGTGCGTTTTCCCGACCAGGCTCGCGTGGGTGATTTCGGGTAGATCCGCATGGTTGAATTGACGGGGGATACCGTTACAGAAAAAGACATCGGGCAGCATATCGTTGTCGAAGTCCGCACTTCGAATCGCCCAGGTCCATTCCGTCTGCGCAATTCCTGCCATCCATGCCCCTTCAAGAAACTGATTCGTTCCCGTATTGATGTGGAGGGTGTTGTGCATGATCTGCTCAGCCCCTTCGACGTGTTCGAGGTTGTCCTGGCGGTCCGCCATGGATGCCATTGACGCCATCTGCATGTAGTGTGTCTTAGGCATCATGTCGGCTAGGAGAAAGTCGATGTAGCCGTCGTTATTGAAGTCGCTCTGGACAGCACCCATCGAGAACCAGGTCGTGTGGCGAGCGTGCTCCTGCACTGCTTCAGTAAATGTTCCGTCACCGTTGTTGCGGTAGAGGTAGTCAGGACTCTTGAAGTCATTGCCGACGTAGAGATCGGGCCAGCCATCAAAGTTGTAGTCCCACCAGGTCGCCGAGTTCCCCCAATGACGCTCCTTGGTGATGCCGGCTTCCAGAGTTACTTCCGTGAACTTACCGTTGCCGTCGTTTCGGAAGAGATAGTCGGGGCGTCCTGCCTCGGTATAGAGAAACTCCCCGTTGTCGCCACGTCGATACTGATCAACTTCGTACCACCGCTGCCAGTCATCACCGACAAAGAATTTTCCACCTTCCTCGAAAATCTGAATCGGACTCTGTGGGCGGCCTTTGTCGCGATAAATCTGATGAGTTAGGATGTAGACGTCGAGGTCGCCGTCGCGATCGTAGTCGGCAAATGCGGGAACAACGGAACCCTCCTTGAGGTCGAGGCCAAACTCCGCCGCTTTATCTACGAACTTCAGCGGGCCTTCGGTTCGTTTTCCTTCGACGATGAGCTGATTGATGAAGAGTTGGTTCGGATGATCGTAGTTGCAGACGTAGATATCGAGGTCGCCATCGTTGTCAATGTCCACGAGAGAAATCCCCACGGCCCAGGCTCCGGCGCCTCCGCCGACGCCAGCCTCCGAAGTGGCGTCGATGAATTTCATTTTTTCTTTCTGCAGATAGAGGCCGTTTGAAAGTGGGCCGTTTCCGGCAAAAACGTCGGGATGTCCATCAAGATCGAGATCACCGATCGCTACCGCTGCGCAGGCCGAGGAAGAGTGGTAGGCGCGTGCCAGTGGATGGTCCGCCATAATTGGCGATACATGCTGGATGCCTGACTTGTCCGGCGAAACCGACTCGAAGAGTGTCTCGAGGCCGGCAGTGCGAACTGTTTCGGCAAGCGGCTGCGAAGAAATAAGCTCTTTATCATCCTGTGCTGGTGCGCCGAGAGGAAAAGAAAACGAAAGGGCAATTACGCATCCTGCATAGGAGATGGAAGAGAGGAAGAAATTCCGTGTCATGGCAAAAATTTTCTCGAATGGCTACTCGAAAAGGAACCTATGTTACACTAAGGAACAACCCCCTCTGACGTCAAGATCAGGTATGTCACTTGGTTCTCAGAATTGAGAGTTTTTTTGGCACTATAAAAACGGAGGAATGAACCCATGTGGGATCTATTGACTTAGCCTGCTGGGTGCTTGACTCAACCGTGTTGAGTCACTTCTTTCGCGCCTTCTTCCACTTCTCGTGACGGACCTTCCATTTCTCGTATTCCGGTCGTTTCCAGAAATCTTCGAGATAGGGTTTGTAAGCGGCGTCTTCCGCCCAGAACCGGCGCTCCGGCTGATTTGGATCGAGTTCACCGCCGGGATAGTCTTTTCCGGCCACGGATGCTTCGACGGTTTCATTCCACTCCTCGTATGCCTTTTTCCACCTCGCAGCGACGTTTGGTTTTTTCTCCATCAGATTCGTCTCCTCGTACCGATCTTCCTGGAGATCGTAGAATTCCCATTTTCCTTTGAGGTTCAGAATTTTGTAGCGTTCGCCAATCAGCACGCCCCGGCGATCATGGCGGCAGGGTAACGGGTTTTCCCGGGATTCGGGTTCGTTCCCCTCGATAACTGAGACGAGGCTCTGCCCATCCTGTGGTTTCAGCATGCTGTCTTCGGGGAGCCCGACGATCTCGGCAATGGTAGGGAACATGTCGATCGTTCCGGCGGGGAAATCCGTGGTGCGCCCCGAATTGATTTTGGCTGGCCACTCGATAATTCCCGGAACCCGAAGCCCACCTTCATACATCGTGTTTTTCGAGCCGCGGAGACCACCCATCGTTTCAGGTCCAAACTTTGCGAGACCACCGTTGTCGCTGCAGTACCAGATCAGAGTGTCTTCAGCGATTCCCATTTTGCGAAGGGAAGATCTCAGATTTCCCATACTCCTGTCGAGGGCGAGGATTTCTCCATACTGATGCTGATGATCTTCGGGGAGATCGGAGAAGGGTTTGCGATCCTCGTCCGATGCGACCATGGGGTCGTGAGGTGTTCCATACCAGACCACAGTGAAGGTCGGAGCATTCGCGGATTCTTTCTCGATGAAGGAGAGGGCTTGTTCGATCGCAATCTCAGAGGAGTCGCCTTTGTATTCTTCAAACTTTCCGAGTCGTCCGAGAATCGGATCGCGATCAAAATAGTTCGTAACCGTCAGCCAGTGATCGAATCCAAAAGCGCCTGGCGAATGTGTATCTTCAGCGAGAACCGGAACACCCGGGCCTCGTAGGCCGTTGAGATGCCATTTACCGAAATGCCCGGTCTTGTATCCGGCTTTCTGAAGCGCCTGCGCTATGGTTTTTTCCTGAAGACGGAGAGGGTATCCGTGATTCTGAACTCCCGTGCGATCATTGGACCGACCGGTTAGGACGGTGGCTCGACTCGGCGAGCAGTTGGAGGCTCCTGCATAGAAACGATTGAAGCGAAGGCCGTTCGCAGCCATCTCGTCGAGGTGGGGTGTGAGAATGTCAGGGTGGTTGTTGTAGCTCGTCTGACCCCAGCCCTGATCGTCGGCCATCACGAAGACAATGTGAGGCTTTTCAGCGGCGATTGCCATTGAAGCAAAGAGTAAAGAAATGAGCAAAAGCATTTTCATAGAGCTTGTCAGGGGTGCGGAGAAGTGATACATGGCGTCCATGAAACGATCGATTCTTTTTTCTGGCGCACTTCTGGCAGTATTCGCGAGCGTGGTAATGGCTGACCATCACGGCGCAAAAACAAACACACTTACCAAGAAGGAGAAAGCCGAAGGCTGGGAGCTTCTTTTCAACGGAAAAGACCTCTCCAAATTCCGCAATTACAAAGGGAAAGGGGTAAGCGATAAGTGGGTTGTGAAGGATGGCGCATTCACCCTGACTGAAAAGGGTGGCAAGGACATCATCACGAAAGAGCAGTTCGGAGCTTTCGAAATCAAACTCGACTACAACATTTCTAAAGGCGGAAACAGTGGTCTGATGTATCACGTGACAGAAACGGAGCAGACTCCTTGGCGCACTGGGCCGGAGATTCAGATTCAGGATAATATCGATGGTCACGACCCACAGAAAGCAGGATGGCTTTACCAACTCTATCCGTCAAAGGTCGACGCAACGAACCCTCCCGGAGAGTGGAACACGCTTCACATAATCATCAGCCCAGAGAAATGCGTGCACTACATGAACGGAGAGAAATACTGCGAATACGTCAAAGGATCAGCTGACTGGGATGCCAAGGTCGCGGCGAGCAAGTTTTCCAAGTTCGAGAATTTCGGCAAGCCAACCAAAGGGCACATCAATCTTCAGGACCACGGCAATGTGGTTTCCTTTCGCAATGTGAAAGTGAAGCGCCTGGATTGAGTTTTTCTTCTCTACTAGAGCAAAGCCCTCACATGCTGCCCTCCGCTGATCGGCAGTGGCCTGCCGATCGGTGTCGTAAGCTCATACGCGTAGTCTACCCCGAACTGGTGGAGGATGGTAGCATGAACGTCTTCCACACGAATGGGCTTGGCGGGTTCTTTCTTCTCACCTGAGGGATCGGTTTCTCCAATCGCCTGACCGCCTTTGAGGCCTCCGCCTCCCAGCAGAATGCTGAATCCGTGAGGCCAGTGGTCGCGTCCTTCAGCGACGTTGAGTTTTGGGGTGCGCCCAAATTCGGTCCCTACCATCACGATAGTGTCCTCGTAGAGCCCACGCTCTTTGAGTCCGCAAATCAGTGCCGCGAAAGCGGGGTCGAACTCGGCAACTTTCTTGGCCGTGTTTTCGTGATTATTGGCGTGGGTGTCCCATCCATTCAGGGTCACTTCGACGCAACGCACTCCTGCTTCCACCAAACCGAGTGCGGCGAGACAACCGCGCCCAAAACGACTGTCACCATAGGCTTCCTGCTCTGCTTTGGGGCGCTCTTTAATGTTGAAGGCAGCCAGTTGCTCCGAACTCATCATGCGTTGTGCGTTTCCGATCGCAGTGCGGTGAAGGGTGCGTTCGCCTTCGAGATCAGCGAGTCTTCCTTTCGAAAATGAGGCTTCGAGAACATCGAGCGAGCGGTGGCGTTTTTCCTCCCGCTCATCCTGCACGCGTGAGCTGACGTCAGGAACAGGATTCACGGGATCGCCGACCTGAAAGGCATCAAACTGCGCACCAAGATACCCACCGCGCCCGGGGAAGTTGGCCGGGAGAATCGAGACATGAGTCGGAATGTCGAGCGGTTGTCCGCCAGTTACAGGTTCGGGAAGCTCATGGCAGAGAATGGAGCCAACGGAAGGGTGCACGAGTCCTGGAAAGGGGCGGAATCCGGTCTTCAGGTTATAAATGCCCCGGGCATGATCCCCCTCTTTACTGACAACGGATCGCAAAACCGCGAAATCTTTGGCGAGCTCGGCGGTTTGTGGAAGGCCTTCGCCAAATTGCATTCCCTTCACGACGGTATCAATCGCCTTCGAGCCATGCGCGATTTCTTTTCCCGGATGGGGGTCAAAGGTTTCAAGCTGACTGGCTCCACCTTGCAACCAAAGAACAATGAGTGATTTGGGGCGGCTGTTTTTATTTTCAGCGCCAATGGCGAGGCGCTGAGAAAGGGGTGTTAACCATCCAAGCCCGGCCAGCCCGGCACCACGAAGCAGGCTGCGCCGGGTGGGGTAAAAACGATCAGACTCGGTAAGATCAGTGAAGTTGGGAGGGGTATTCATCGATTCCAGGAAAATTCAGTTGAGTTGATCAGAGCCCAGAAGATGTCTTCCATCGCGTGCTCTCGATCTTTGTTGTAGGTCTCTTTCAGCAGGGAGAGGAAATGCTCTTTCTCCACGCTGTTCGGGTGTCGTGTCAGGATTGCCAGAAAGGCTGCGTCGATTGCCTGCTCTTCATCGGCGGCGTAGTGCGCGAGCCGGGTTGAGCTGTTCATGATCGGGTTTGGCTTGGTTCGCTCAGAGACGAGTTTTCCGTTCATGAGGAGAAGGCGCTGAGGAATCGTGCCCGCCTCTTCGGCGAAATCATTTTCCCCCTGGTCGCCATAGCGTTTTACGAAATCCTGAGTTTCTCCAAAACGGCGAAGCTTGTGAATGATGTGCGCGTCCTGATCAATAGCTTGCAGGGACGAGGCTTGAATGATGCTGCCAGCGACCTGCTCGGGGCGGAGTGGTGTGATAGGGAAGGCGGCCCAAGCATCTTCCTGCTCCAGAGTCACGGGAAAGTCAGGATCCGCTGATCGACTGTCGCGTCGAAAAGGAGCGCTTGCCGCGACCATGCGGATCAAGGTCTGCAGGTTGTGATTTTCGCCGACGAAGACCCCGGCCAACTCCTCTATGCCAGCGGGAAAAGGACCATCCAGCGGGATATTGTCGACCGGATGATGAAGCGCGCGGCCGGTCAGCAGCGCCCAGACGCGGTTAGTGATGGCACGGGAGAAGGCGTCGTTCTGTTCGTGGGTGATCCATTCGGCAAGGCGAGCGCGACGATGTCCGTGCTCGGGCAACAGCTCGGGGGCGTAGGGAACCGACTCCGTGACCACGCGTGCTTCCTTCTCACCGAGATAGCTAGTTTTATAGTCTCTGGACGGATTTTCGCGGATCCCGGTGAGCTGTACGTCGGCCTGGGCGTAGAAGGAAGCGAGTTCGTGGAAGTGCTCCTGCTTCCAGTGGTCGCCGAATTTATCATCGTGACACTGCATGCAGTCGAGACTGATCCCCAGGAACGCTCGTGAGGTCCGCGCTGCGAGTTTTTCTTCATCAGGACCACCTTTGTTCCCATCGACTACGGTGACCGTGAGAAAGTTCGTGGCCGGATTTGTCGTCCAGACTCCTTCCGAAGCGACAAGTTCCCGCACGAGTTCATCATAGGGTCGGTTTTCGGCCAACTGATCGGCCAGCCAATTTACCAGTCGCCTGCGGCGATAGACGAGGAAGGGGCCGCTTTCAACTCCGACAAAATTTCGGGCAAGGCGCTCGGCAAAGTAGCTGTGGTAGCGGGGATCTTCGAAGAGATGATCGAGCCATGACTGAACAGGATCGGCTCCTTCAGGAAGTTGATTCAGTGCCCGCAATTCCTCAAGGGAGGGTACGGCACCAGTCAGAGCAAGGGAGAGCCGACGCACAAGAGTGTGAATGTCTGCTTCCGGGGTAGGCGTGAGACCTCTCCTCTTCCACTCTTTGCGAAATGCCGCGTTGACCGTATCAATTTTCGCCTTCACCTGATCGGGAATTGAGTTTGCATCAATGGATTCCGGCTTCTTGGCCTGAAGAAATTCAGCAAAGAAAATGGTTCCTCCCATAAAGATCGCGAGAACGGCTGCGAGACCAAGAATGAGACGAGTGGGAACAGGGAGAGACATGGGTGAGTTGCAAAAGACGAAATGAGCGGTTCACTTGGAAAAGACGTCGCGTTGCCAGAATCGGTTACGGAGTGTCTCCGATTTTTATGGGAAAGGAAAGACTCGATCAGGCGCTGCATCGCCGGGGGATGTGCGATTCGCGCGAAATGGCGAAGCGGCTTATCCTCGCCGGAGAGGTGCGTGTCGAAGGTATGGAAGGTAATTTGAAGCCGGGCCTGAAGGTCAACGAGGACGCTGAGATTATCTTAAAAAGCCGCCCGAAGTTTGTGAGCCGGGGCGGTTTGAAGCTGGAAAAAGCACTCGATGAATTTGCCATTGAGGTTGAGCGAAAGGTTGCTCTCGACGCGGGGGCCTCTACCGGTGGATTCACGGATTGCCTGTTGCAGCGAGGTATTGAAAAGGTTTACGCTTACGACGTAGGGAAAAATCAACTCGCTTGGAAACTGCGCAGTCACGAACGCGTCGTTTCGCGGGAAGGGATCAACATTCGATATCTCACCTCCGACGATCTCCCTGAACTTGTCGATCTCGTTGTAATTGACGTTTCTTTTATTTCCCTGACAATGATACTTCCGGCCATCTTCTCCGTGCTGAAACCCGATGGCGATGTTATCTGCCTGATCAAACCGCAATTCGAACTGAAAAAAGAGCAAATCGGAAAAGGCGGGATTGTTCGCGAGCCGGAACTGCATGAAGAAGCAGTCGAAAAGATTCGGAAATTCGTTGCCGGGCCGCTTGGAAAACGGTGGAATGATCTCACACAATCGCCTATCAGTGGCACTGACGGTAACATCGAGTTTCTTGCATGGCTGAAGCACCCCGAGTCGGAATTGTAGCGAACCCTTCGAAAAAAGGAGCAAAAGAACTGTTGTCTGATCTCATTGATCAGCTCGCTCGGCGAGAGGTGAAATACGTCCTCGAAAAGCAAACAGCGGAGTTTATCGGGGAAGAAGCGGGAACCAGTTTTGCCGATATCTGCGACAAGATTGATCTTCTTCTGGTCCTTGGAGGCGATGGAACTATTCTCTGGGTGCTCCGACAGTTGCGAGAGAAGGTAAAACCCATCGCCGCGATCAACACCGGCACGCTCGGGTTCCTCACCTGTGCAACCGAAGAGGAAAGCTCGGTGTTGATTGATGCTCTCGT
>Ga0181564_10003157_pt1 | contig 14168 bp, 10 predicted proteins | sample 011ome_24_FD_134512 | JGI IMG/M metagenome (GOLD analysis project Ga0181564, IMG submission 134512) | Coastal salt marsh microbial communities from the Groves Creek Marsh, Skidaway Island, Georgia - 011513CT metaG (megahit assembly) | ecosystem: Environmental > Aquatic > Marine > Intertidal...
ACGGTGGCGGCGCTCGACCTCGGGTTCGTGCCCTCCACGAGCGCCGCCGCTTCGAAATCGTCAGCGCCGTCGCTGGTGTACTCGCTCGGCGCGGAGGCGTTCGACGCGCCGCCGTCGGCGTTCGTGGTGTACCAGGGGCACCACGGCGACGCCGGCGCGGCGCGCGCCGACGTGGTGCTCCCGGGGGCGGCGTACACGGAGAAGCCGGGCACCTACGTCAACACCGAGGGCCGCGCGCAGCGCGCCATGCCGGCGGTGGCGCCGCACGGCCAGGCGCAGGAGGACTGGAAGATCCTGCGCGCGCTCAGCGAGGTGTGCGGCGCGGCGCTGCCCTACGACGACCTCGCCGGCGTGCGCGCGCGGCTGGCGGAGGTTGCGCCGCACTTTGCGCGCGTCGACGACGTCGAGCCGGCGCTCTGGCTCAACGGCGCGACGTACGCGCACGTCTCCAAGCAGGACGCCAAGGGGCTGGACGACGCCACGCCGCTCGCGTCGTCCGTCGCGAACTTCTACATGACGGATGCCATCTCGCGCGCGTCCGCGACGATGGCCAAGGCGACCAAGGCGAAAGCCGCCGAGACGCGGTGAAGGGAGTCGTCGTTCAGGTTGTGACAGGTTTTTTTCGATTCCGCCGCGGCGCGACTTTTTTTTAAGTCGCGCCGACGAAGCGCGCCGCCGGTCCCGGCGAGCGGGGACGCGCGTCGTCCAGAGGCGCGCGTCGGAACGCGTCGAGTGAAGACGAAACATTTGCATTTGTAAAGCATCAGACACAGCATATTCGATTATAGAAAGTATCTTAGACACGCAATTCCGTAGCTATGGTATTTAGTCAGGGGCCACGTGTCGCGCGAAGAGTCGAAGAGTCGAAGAGTCGTTTTCCCGACGCGCTGAGCCACGGAAACCGAAACGCGCCGAACGCGCCAAAAAAGTCGTTCCGTCCCGAAAAAAAACGCGCGGCGTTCCCGGCTTTCCACGCGTTACGTGAATTCACGTTCGCCTCGTCCTCCGCCTCGTACACGCCGCTTCGCGCGCGCCTCTCGAACGCCCTCAGCACGTCCGGGACGGATCGTTTGTTCGCGACGTCGACGAGCCAGCCGGGGACACCGGGGCCGGGGTCGGCGAGCGCGCGGTACGTCACGGCGACGCCGCCGTCGGCGGCGTCGGCGACGCGCCATGACCCGCGGTTGCGCCGCAGGCGCACCACGCCTTTGCTCGGCGCGGGCCCGACACTATCGTCCTCGGTCCAGCTCGAGACGAAGACGCACGCGTCGTCGGAGCCCGCGTGTGTGATCGGGCTCGAGACGATCTTGATTGAGTAATCGCGCGCGGACGCGAACGGAAGCTTCACGCGGTTGTACACCCAGACGACGTCGTGCGCGTCGCCGCGAGCGTCGTGCGCGTCGTGCGCGCCGCTCGCGGTGTCACTCGTCTCGATTTTCACGTTCCGCGTTCGTTCGACCGCGAAGCTCGTCTGGACGAAAGGCACGAACTCGGCGTAGCGCTCCGCGTCTAGAACCGCGCGCCGAAACCGCGCGGCGGTGCAGTCGCGGAACGTCGCGACGGCCATCACCTCCTTCGCCGCGCAGCTCGCATCGCCGGAGGCGCGCATCCACACGACGATCCCGTCGTCGGTCTCGTGCGTCTTCTCGAAGGGCTCGCCCCCGTCCGCGTCCACCAGCAGCGTCTTCGCGCGCCGCGTCGAGCGGGATCTCGGATGTCCCGAGGATGCGTCTCGCATCCGCCAGCGCGGACACCGCCGCCCCCTGTACTCGCCCCGCATCGTGCCGTTCACGTCCACGGACCCGCTCGAGGCGGTAGGTGCCATCTCGCGCGACGCCGCGGACGCCATCGCCGCGACAGACGCGCCCTCGCGTGTGCGGGCGCGCCACGAGCCTCGCCTCGGGCCTCCCGAAAGAAAACGCGTGAAAGTATATTCCTTCGAACGGCCGCGCCTCGCGAGAATTCAGACCGTCACAAGGCAGTTCGTCGCAGGCCACGCGCGCACGCACCACGCAGCTCATTTCGAAGGTGGTACCTAACAAACACGTTCGAGTTTAGCAGGCGCTGCCGTGGACGCCATACCGGCGCGCGCGCGGTCAGGCTCGGGCCCGCGACTCCCGGCCCGCGGCGCGATGCCGCGCCTCCCCCGTCGCGCGGGTCTCGGCGCTCGTCGGGCGGTGGCGGCCGCGTGCGTCGCGCTCGCGTGCGCGCGCTCCCCCTCGTTCCTCGCGGAGGCCCAGATGGACCTGGCGCCGACCATCGCGGGGCGCGCCGGGTGGCCGTGCGTGGAGCAGGCGTGGAGCGACTGCGCGGTGCGGTTCGCGCCCGGCGGGCTCACGCCCGCGGAGTGGTACGAGGAGACGCGCTTCGAGGCGTCCGAGTACCCGGCAGCGGTGGACGCGGACGGCGCGCCCGTCGGGGAGCCCGGCGTGGAGGTCGCGGTGGGCACCGCGCGCGCGCTGTACGACGCGCTGGAAAACCGGGACGTCTCGCGGATCCGCGTGCTCAACTCGTTCTCGCTGCCGGACCTGCGCGACTGGCGCTGGCCCGACGAGGGCTACCCCGTGCGCAGGGACCTCGCGCTCTTCGCGGATCCCGCGTGCGCGGCCGCGAGCGCGCGCGACGAGGAGCGGGAGGAGGAGGACGCCGACGCCGCCGCGCGCGGCGAAGTCGCCGACGACGGCGCCGCGGTCGACGCGCCGTCGACGGCGTCCGACGGGGCGTCCGACGGCGCGTGCGTGGTGGACGCCAGGAAGAAGACGTTTCTGGTCGTCTCCGAGGTTGGGGGTGTGATTATGTCCGACATGACCCTGGAAAACGGCGGTGGACGCCTCGGCGGCATCGTGCACGTCCGCCCGGGCGGCAAGGCGTCGTTCCGCGACTGCGCGTTTCGCGGCGGCGCGTTCGTGCCGCTCTCCGCGCGCGCGCCGAATCGTCCGGCGACGCCTCGGCCTTCGGTTCCCGGCGTGGCCGACGCGGACGGCATCGTGCGGGCGTACGGCGGCGCGGTCTTCGTGGTGAACGACGACCGGCTGCGCACGGCGGAGGAGCTCGCGGCGGCGCGCGCGGCGGTCGCGGGCACGACGGCGGCGGATTCCGTGACGCTCGGCGTCGCGCACAACGTGACGTTTTCGCGGTGCTCGTTCGCGAACAACGCCGCGGTGGGGGGGGGCGACGGCGGCGCGGTGTACGCGCGGACCGCGGGGAGTGGGTTCATCATCTTCGACGACTGCTTCTTCCGACTCAACCGCGCGGACGCGGGTCGAGGCGGCGCGGTGTACGCGAGCGGCGGCCGCGTCGTCGTCTTCGAGTCGCGCTTCGACGGGAACGTCGCCGAAAGCGCCGGCGCCGTGTACGCGCGCGCCGGCGGCTTGATCGGCGCGTCCGTGTTCAGTAACAACGTCGCGCAGTCGGGGAGCGGGGGCGCGCTTTTCGGCGTCCTTCACGACACGGACACGAACGAAGGGCGCGTGCAGAACTCGTTCTTCCGCGGGAACAACGCGCGCGTCGCGGGGGGCGCGGCGTTCGTCGTCGGGAGGTGGCGCTTCTGGAACAACGAGCACGACGCCATCGGCAACACCGTCGCGGCGGAGGGGGTCGTCGCGCACCCGGAGGTGTACTCGTGCGCGTCGAGCACGGGTGGGGAGCCGTGCGTGGCGTACACGCCGGAGACGGCGTTCGCGCTCGAGCCCGAGTACGCGCCCTTCGCCGAGCAGAACCAGCCGCCGCCGGTGTACGTGCGGCCGGCGGAGGCGTCCGTCGCGGAGGCGGACGCCTCCGCCGCGAGCGGGACCGACGCCCTGAGCGGGATCGTCGCGCCCGCGGACTTCGTCACCGATTCGTCACCGTCCGCGGAAGGAGGCGCCGACGGCACCGCGCCGAGCGAGCCGTCGCCGAGCGAGCCGCCGCCGCCGCCGCTGGGCGACGCCGGCGGAGATGACGGCGGGTACCGAAGACGATAGCGGCGAGCGAGTTCGCGAAGACGAATAATAATATACGTCGTCGTCACAAAAAGAAGTTGCCGTTCGCCGTTTCTCGCGCGCGCGGCGGCGGACTCGCGCGATCGCGAACGATCGTCATACCTCGACGCCCCGTTCGGGTGCGCGTCGGGTCTTCATTCGCGCGAGCACGCCGCGGCGCGAGGAAAGAAACGAACCGTCTCGCGGCGGAGACGTTTTTTTAGACTACCGCGCGTCGCCGGCGCGCGCGCGCTCGCGTCATTCGCGTCGTTCGCGTCACTCGTCGATACCGAGATCTTCAAAAACCTCCAGGAACGCCTCCGCGGGTTGCGCGCCAGACAGCTTGAATCTCTTCTTCCCATCGCTCACGATGAAGAAGGGCACGCCCGAGACCCCGCGCGCGAACCTTTGCATCTGCTCGTCGAGCTCGCCGAGCTCGGCGGTGGGCGCGTCCAGCACTTCGCGCGCCTTTGCTTCGTCGAGCCCCGCACTCTTGGCCGCCGCGAGCAGAACGCCGCGGTCGCACGGCGCCTTCTCCTCGCAGAAGTACGCGCGGAAAATCTCTTCCATGAACGCGTTCTGCTTGTCCAGCCCCTCTCTCTCCGCGTACGTCGCCAGGCGGTGGCCGTCCAGGGTCGGACCCGTGTTCCCGCCCATCGAGAAGCCCTCGATGCCGGAATCCCTCATGGCGCCCCCGAGGCGTTCGAGCATCGGGGGCAACGCGTTCGCCCCGAACTTGCTGATGTAGTAGGCGAGTTTCTCGATGCCCTCGGTCTCCGCGTCCTCGGGGAACTGGCCCGAGGCGATGCCCCGAGTCCAGACCTGCGGGGGCATCAGGAAGAAGGGGCGCCAAGTGGTGGTGAACACCACGTCCTTCGCGCCTTCGCGGGGCTTCGCCATCTCGAGCGCCTTCTCGAGATTCTTCTTCCCCACGTAGCACCAGGGTCAGACGATGTCCGAGACCACGTCGATGGTGATCGTGCGCCTCACCGCCGCGGAGGCGGCGGAGGCGGCCGCGACGACGGAAGCCATGTCGGTCGCGCGTGGAAGGAAGTGACGAAGAGGCAGGCGCGGCCGAGAACGAAAAGTGGTCGCGTACCACTCACCTGGTAGTCGACGTTGCCCAGAATTTGAAGACACAGATTCTCTACTACAATGCGTTTTCGCGTAAGAAAAATCTCATCCTCCCGCGCGCGCGCGGCGCGCGGGCGCCTCCGAGGTACCCGCCGCGGATGCCCCGAAAACATCAACCTGCGGAAGCCGCGTCGATCCCGCGTTTCACACTCCGTACACCGACTCACTACGAACGCCAGTTGACCTCGGCATTTTTTCCCCAGAGCCTCGAGAGGATGGCATTCGCCGACTCGGCGTGCGCCTCTGTCCGCTCGGGCTCGCGCGGCGCCTCCGCCTCGCCAATCGCCGCAGTCGCGTCAGCCTCCGTCCCGGGCGCCCACTCCGCCTTTTCGTGCGCGTCACACGTGCAGAGGTGCTTGTGCAGGTCGCGCGTGAGCTCGGAGAAGGACAGCCTATGCTCCATGGGCCCCTCGAACATCATCTCTTCCTTCGAGAGCGACGCGGTGATGAAGTGGCACGCCTTGGCGTACCTGCAGAGGTCGTCGTCCGGGTCGTTCGTGGAGGTGAACCACACGTCCCGTCCCGTGGACAACGCGGCTTCGTAGAAGTGCCCCAAAATCATCCCGTTCTTGCGCAGCGCCTCGTCGGACATCCGGTAGGCGTCGCCGACGCCGTCGTTGTACTGGAACTGCGAATCCGGCGCCGGCACGCCGAAGTGCAGCACGGACGAGAGCTCGATGCGGGTGATGTACGGCCTGTACTTGAGGTAGTCCTTCATCTGCTGAATCGCCGCGGGGATGTGCGGGATGTTCTTGAAGTCGTCGTTCAGGTTGTCGCCGGCGCGGATGTGCACGATGAGCGTGCGATGATCCGGAATGTCGCACGTGGCCTGCCCGAGCGCTTCGACCATCCACTTGAAGTTGTCCTTCGCCTCCTGGAACTTGTCCGCGGGCCAGTTTATGGTGCCGTCGGGCTTCTTGCCCTTCGAGGCGAGCATGCGCTGCAGGATCGTCCCGCTGAACTTAGCCTCGTTCACCACTGCCTCAGCCGCCACCTTGTACGTCGGCCCGAGGCACGTCACGATGTCGTTCACGCGGTACTCGCTGTCGAACTGCAGGACCCACGCGCAAAACGCGCACTGCGGCGCGTCCACGGTGCACTGTTTCCCGACGTTCGCGCGCGACCACTCCATCGCCTGGTACTGAGCATCGTCCGTCCTGCACGGGTTGAAGCGCAGCGTGCCGATGTGCGCGGGGTCCCAGCTCTCGAGCCGCACGGGAGGTTGCGTCCCAAGCACTGCCACGTCGCCGGCCGCGGACTGCCCGCCGCCCCAGTCGTTGCCGAGGCGAGAAAACGCGTCGGGGCGCGAGACGATCGCCGCGGCGCCGACGGTGAGAAGCGCCGAGGCGGCGACGATAACACCTATGCCTGCGTGCGCGTTCGAAGCGTCGAGGGTGCCCCGACGACGGAACGAGGAGATGCGACGACGGTCAGTGTTTTGTTTTTCGGCGCTTTTCGACGAGCGTCTACGTCGCGCGACGGATCGATTTCGCGAGCGAACCCACTCCTAAAAAGAAAATGGGCCTCGTGACAGACCCGCGTCCCAGAAACACGAGCTGTCGAGGTGTCGTCTGCCCCGAAAGTCGCACTACGGTAAAGCGAACGCCGGTGGGGATCGCGCGAGGAGACAGGCGCGGGGACGCCGAGACGCGGCGTTTCCGCGGGAAAGGCGGGTGTCGAGAGCCGCGAAGAACCCCTCGGGGTCGATCGCGCGTTTCTCTCGGTCGAGGGTTCGCGCGTCGCGCGCCCGCACGCACCCGCGAGACGCGAAGCCCATGCGCCACTTTTCCTTCCCGTGGTCCCTTCCGACGCCGGGGTCAGCAGAGGCTGACGCTCGCTGTCGCCCGTCATGGCGCGCACGAACGCGCGGCCGTGCGACACGAGCGGCACCCCAAGCGCGTGGTCGAGACGAACGAACGGGTCTACTCGTGCGTCGGCGCGCCTGCGACGGACGGAGTGGGCCGCAGGGACGCTCGGACGCTGTTTCGTCGAGCGATAGCCAAATATCGGGAGCGTTCATCGGGAGCGTTCAACATCGCCTTTCGCGTTTTTCGGTGAAAACGCTCGTTCTCGGTTCCAAAAACGAGCTCGATCCTTTTCCGCAAGATGTTACAGCCGACGGCATGGGAAAGTTCAATAATGTCGAACGCTTCGGTCGGCAAAGCGCGTCGCTTCGCGTGTGTACGTAAAATACACGCGAAAGGCGTTCGCGCAGAACGACGATGCGCGGGGACGAGGCGCCGCTGCTCGTGTCCCCCGGGACGCGCGCGGAGGGCGCGTCCCGAAGCGCATGGGGTAAGGCGGTCGGCCTCGTATGCGTGGCGGGCGTCGTCGCGATGGCGGGCGTCGCCGCGCTCGGATGGGGCGGCAACACCCTCGGATCCCGGGAGACGTCGGTCGGGGTCTCCGCGTCGCTCGGCGCCGCGCGGCTCGGGAAGGGGTTCGTGAAGAACGAGTTCTCCTCTTTCGAGCCCGGGTGCGAGGCGGACCTGCGGCACAACCAGTGCGGCCCGTACGGCGAGTTCTGCGGCTGCATGGACATCCAGGAGGGCGTCGCCGCGGCGACCGGGCGGGCCATCGCGGATGCGCTGCAGCACACCAACATCTTCTTCGTCGGGGACTCCACGTCAAAGATGGCGGTGCAGCACGGGTGCAGGACGCTCCTGGACCCGCTGCACGACCCGCACGGGGCGTCGTGCTTCCGTGAGGACGGCATGCCCACCGTGTACGCCGTCCCCGCGAACTTGCGGCCGCTGCGCCCCGAGCCGCTCGCCTTGTCCGTCGACGACCGGTGCTGCGAGGACGGCGCGAGCGCCGAGACGGGGGGGGCGTGTTGCATGACCATGTTGGAATCCATGGTGGGGGGCTGGTGCGGCGTGAAGGCCGAGGCGACGGGCGAGATCGGCGGCTTGGGGTTCGTGCACATGGCGAGCTCGTTCAAGGACGTGCCTGAAGTGCCGTGCGAGTACACGCACGGCGCGTTCATGCCCGCCGCGTTCGCGCCGCGCGCGGCGGCGGCGGTGAATCAGTTTGCCAAGCACGTGCGCGCGTCGAGCGCGAGCGCGGAGAAGCGGACGGTGGTGATGATCGACGTCAACGTGTGGATGGGGTACGAGGAGGAGGCGGACCGGTACTACGCGCGGATCATCGACCAGACACGAGCGGCGATCTGGGCGTCGCAGCTCCCGAACGAGCGGACCACGCTCATGCTCAAGACGCTGTACACGTGCGGCGACGACGAGCAGTGGCACTGCTCGGAAAACAACGCCGCGGCGAAGCGCGCGGCGGAGGCGAAGGGCGTGCCGGTGTTTGACTTTGCGGAGACGTTCAAGACGCAGGGCTTGCACCCTGAGACGGCGCTGAGGCAGGACGGGATCCACCAGATGCCGGAGACGGCGCTGTACGAGCTGTACGCGCTGCTGGACTTCGTCAAGGAGTACCACGCGCGAGCGGACGGAGGCGCGGAGTAGACGAAAGCACCACAAACCAACCAAATTTTTATGTACGTGTCGTCGTCGAACATGTCGTGCGAAGCTTCTACGTAAGCCAAACGAGATTATTCTTTCGTTCGATCGAGGCGTTTTTCATCGGGTTTTTCGGGTGATTCACCGTTGATTTCGGGTGTTACCACGAAATCCGACCGGGAAATCGACCGGTTCACCGGAGGCGTCCGATTAAAAATGTCGTTTTTAGCCTGTAAGAAAACAAGAGAGTTGTATCACGCTTGCGTGCTGCGCGCGCTCCGCACGCATTCCTTGCCGCGCGGCGATCGCTGACGCGCGGGTCGAACGGCATGGCCCCCAAGTCCCCCGCCGACGAGGGGGTGCCTCTGCTTCGCGCGCGCGATGCCGCGCCCTCCGGGTTCTCCGGGTTCTCCGCCCGATCGATCCTGCTGGGCGCGGTCTGCGCGTGCGCGTGCGTGCTCGGCGTGATGCAGGCGGTGCGCGTGGTGTCCTTCTCCCCCGGGGGCGCGGGCTTCCACGCGCTGCTCGGCCAGAACCCGTACGGACTGAACAAGGCGCTCGTCCCCGAGCGCGTCACGCTCGTCGCGGCGTGCGCGCTGGTGGAGGAGCGCGTCCCCGCGTTTCAGACCGCCATCCAGTCGTGGGCGGCCGCGGCGAAGGATGGCCCCATGGGCAAGCGCGCGTTCGACCGCGTGGTGATCGTGGACTGGTCCTCCGACGCGAACCTGTGGCAGCAGGTTTTGAACTTCTGGAACGTCGACACGCCGTTGGACTTCTTCCGCGTGCAGGACGCGAACGGCGCGGACCTGGACTGGGTGCTGTCCAAGGCGTACAACTTCGGCTTCGACAAGGTCACGACCGACGTCATCATGAAAGTCGACTGCGACACCTTCGTCGCGCCCGGTTTGCTCGAGCTGAACCCCATCGAGGCGAACGACGGCTCGAAGCGCGTGTTCCGGTACGGCGACTACCGCGCCGCGCAGGACGACAACGAGATCCACATCAACGGGTGCGTGATGGCGACCAAGAACACCATGAAGAACGTCAACTACTACGACGAGCGCCTGCAGCAGTACGGCTGGGACGACACCAACTTCTACGACCGCCTGTACGCTTCGGGCGCGATGCCCATGAACATCACGCGCCGCAACGGCGCAGGGAAGACCATGATCACGCACGTCTGGCACCCGCACAGCGACGCGACGCAGGCGGAGCGCGTCGTCTCCTCGTGCCAGAACCGGTGCGCCATCAACCACGTCGAGAGGCAGCACGCGTGGGCGACGCTGCCGCGCGCGGAGTACTGGAAGACGAGCGACAAGTTCCCCGGAGGGTACGCGCCGGAGAACGCGTTCATCAAGTACGAGATGCACCGGGGCGGGGAGCTGCCCAGCGTGGAGGACGTGCTCGGGAAGGAGGTGTCGGACCTCATCGTCACGTTCTGCCGAAACGCCGAGTACGCGGCGACCAAGTGCCACAACGGGTGCGACTGGGGCAACGGGTACATCCCGCAGGAGGAGCTGGCCTGGGACGCCGAGGTGAAGAAGGCGACGCAGCAGCTGCAGGCGCTCGCGCACTGATGATGCACTGACGATCGAGATGGACGATCGAGACGAGACTTCAAGACTTCAAGACCGGGTGTCGCGAACGCGGACGACAAGGCTCAATTGACTTTTAACGATTTCATGCTTTAAAGTACACGCGCCGCGCTCGTATTTTTACTCGTACAGAGACGTCTCGAAACGTCGAAACGACTTTTTTATCCGCAAGCCGGTCCCCTTTTCGCGGGATCCCCGGTGGGATCCTCATTCGTCCTCCGGCCGGAACCGCGCCTGGATCTCCTCCCCTCGCTTGACGTTCGAGATGTTGGCGTTTTTGTTTTTCGGCAGACGCCGCGCCTTTCCCCGCGTCTGCGCCTGGAGCGTCTCGGCGGTTGCTTCGAACGACTTCGCGTCGACGCGCCGCCACAGATCCGCCTCGGCTTCGTCGTCGAAGTGCCGCATCAGCTCCCGGACGTCCGCCGCGGTGACGGCGCCGTCGCCGTCCACGTCGAACGAACGCACCATCGCCTCGGCCTCCTGCTCCACGGAAAGCGACGCGGTGTGCGCCGCGAGCGCGGCGGCCACCTCGGCGGTCTGGAGCTTGCCGTCGCCGTCCGTGTCAATCGCCTCGAAGCTCGCCGCGTTCAGCAGCTCGCTCCAGCGCCGGCGCGCTAGATGCTTCACGACGAGGATCTTGAACGGGATGCCGTCGCTGCCGCAGATGGCGGAGGCGTCCGGGTTCTCCAGCGCGTCCGCGACGCACTGCTCGTCGCCGCCGCACGCCTCCTCGGCGAGCGCGGTGGACATCGCGCGGCCGATGTCGCGGAAGGCGGGGATGTCATCCGCGCCGTCCAGCAACCCCGCCCACGTCACGACCCGGTACGTCCGCGCCGCGTCGACGGCTTTGCCGCGAACGGTGAGAAGCTCAAAGTCGAACGGATCATCCGACGACGCGTCCTTTTCACGACGAGGGCGTCGCGCGACGGCGACGCCCTCGTCCCACTGCAGGTACCCGCCCCAGCTCCCGCCCTCGCGCGACTTGCGGATCTGCTCCGCCTCGGAAAACGCCACCGCGCGCGCCAGTTCGGCGCCGCTCATCTCGAGCGTCACGACGTTGTTCTCAAACGGCACCTCCGCCACCAGGTCGCCGTACGTCAGCGGCCCCAATCCGTACTCGGCGTTGCCGCGGATGCCGCCTGAGTTGTACAGGCACACGTCCGCGCGGCACTCGTCCCGCAAAATCGTGGCGAACAGCGTGCCGAGCGAGCACTGCCCGCACCGCGAGTCCCGCGAAGAGAGCGGCCCGATTCCAAGCCGCGCGGCGTGCTCGTGGAGCGAAAGCGTGTGCTGGTTGAGCCCGCGCAGAACCTCGCTGCGGGCCCAGATGTCGGCGTCAATCTCGGGGTCCGTGCGGTACCCGCGCAGCGAGTACATGCGCGCAGAGACGCGCACGCGCGATCCCGGGCGAGTCACCGCCACCTCGGCGCCCAGCTCGGCGCCCGGCGCCACGGAGGGCGCCGTCGGGTCGCGCGGCGTCGCCGCGCCCGCGTGTAGCGCCGCGTCTACGGCGGCGTCCTCTTCGGTGACGAAACGCGATTCGCCGCCGCCGGCTCCCTTCTCGGACGTCTTCGTTTTCCCGGGGGTCAGGTCAACGAACGCGGGCACGACGTTGTTCGCCGCCTCGGAGCCGCACGCGTCGTTCTCGCTTTCGAACGCGCACGACTCGTCACCTTCCGCGTCCTTCCCGAACTCCTCCGGGGCGGCGTTTTCGTTTTCGTCTTCGGCGCGCGTCTGCCACAGCCCCCCGCGGCCGAACTCGTCGTGGTGCGCGCGCGCGGCGTCAGCCACTGCCGCGGCGCGCGCCTCGGCGGCCGCCATCGCATCCAGCGCGGCGGCGGCGGCGTCCGCGTCGCACGCGCCGCCGCGGTCGGACCCGCGCGCGCTCGACGCCGGCACGTCCACGGTGACGACGACGACGTTCTCGGCGTCCATGCCGGCTTTGACGCAGAGCGTCCCGGATTCCTCGTTGACGCACTCGTGCGCGGCGCGCGAGGCGGAGGAGGCTTTCGAGGAAGCGGTGCGATGCTGCGCGATCCTCGCCGCGGCGTTGGCGCCGTGCCCCATGCGTCCGGCGAACGGCGTGTGCTCGTGCCCGCCGAGGATCGCCGCGAGCTCGGGCACCTCCTCCGCCAGACGCGCGTCTTCGGGCAGGGTCTGGTGCGTCAGCGCCACGACGGCGTCGACGTTCGGAAGCAACGCCTTCGCCGCGGCTTTGGCGAGCGGCACGCACTCCGCGAACACCACGCCTTTGGGCTTGCGCGCAGACGACAGAGGGGTCGACGTGGTGCATAAACCGAGAAGCCCGATCCGCACGCCGCCCACGTCCACGACGGACGACCGAGGCAGCGCGTCCAGAAACGCCCCCGCGCTTTTTTCCAAATGTTCGAATGAAGACGCCTCGGGGTAGGGCACCGCGTTCGCCAGCGCGCGCCTGGTGGCGTCCTTCGTGACGTGCTCCTCGCCCTCAGGACACGCGAACACGTTGGTGTTGACCACCTCGGCGTCCAGCTCGCCCAGGCGCTGGCCGAGGATCTCGATGCTGTGGTCGAACTCGTGGTTCCCCAGGCACGCGTGCGTCACCGGGATGGCATTCATCGCGCTCACCGCGGCGGCGCCCAGGTCCAGCGAGGACAGGAGCGAGGGCGACAGGAAGTCACCGTTCAACGTGCACAGGTACGCCTCGCCGGGCTGGACGTTGTCCTGGATGAAACACTTCAAGGCGGAGAGGTTCTGGAGCTCGTACACTGTTTTCCATTTTTTTGAAAAGGTGAAAAGGTGAGCACGGAAAGCGTCGACCAAAGTTTCGGGGAAAGATCTCCGACGCGTGGCGTTTGTGCGCCAATTTCTGACGTTTTCCCGGGAAGCCCGAGGCCGAGACGCGGATGGACGGCGGGTCGAGATGCGGGTGTCCGGGCGAAGCGCGACGCGCGCGCGTCGCGCTTCGCGCCGACCCGTCTCGAGCGCGAGGCGAGAGACGCGGTCGCGGGCGCGCGCGCGCCGCCTCTCCGCCCGTCGCGCGTCGGCACGTCGCGCGCGCGCGACGTGGTAAAAACGAGGAAGATACGCTCCAGGCTGGCGAACGTTCGAATGAAGCGTCAGCGCTCGCGCGCCTCGCGTGGGGACGCACCGTCGTTCACGCTGAAGATCTTGAGTCGTCGCGGCGCGCTCGCGTCTTTCGGCACGTCGGCGTCGTCCGCGCCGGCGAGCGCGTACGTCACGACGGAGACGCGCGGTCGGCGCGCCGGCCTCGCGCGTCCCGCACCCGCGGGAACGCGAGGGCCTCGACGGGCACCCGCGCGAGATCCGGTCGCTTCGCCGACGCGTCGCCCGAACGCCCACGCTCGCGTCGTCGACGAGCTCGCCGTCGACGCCATCGACGCGCGCGTCGTCGATGTCGACATGGCGTGCGTCCTCAAACCGCGCACACCCCTTTGACCCGCGCGACCGCGAGGCACCGCGCTCGCTTTCAAAAGTTTGATATTTTGGCGTCCTGTGTGCCGTTCGCGATACTCGGGTCAATCGAGGGTCTGCGCGCGGGTCACTCTGGCTGCCACCTGCCGATAAGGTTTCGCAGTCTGCGAAAAGCTCCGTCCAACAAAAACGTGCCGACTGAAAACGCAGTTCCGACCGCGCGGTGACTCGCGGCATGCGCGCCGCCGCGTCGCGAGGCGTCGCGCGGGCGCCGCGGCCGCCCGCATGGCGCCGTGCCCCCCGCCGCGGAGCGTGCACGCGCGTTTCCGCGTCTCCCGGGGACGAGCCGAGGGACGCGCTGGGCGGGCAGGACTTCATCTACTCGCAGCGCAGCGGCGTGGCGGAGACGCTCTTCAAGGGTGACCTGCTGGGCGTGGATGCGGACGTCGTCGCTGACCTGCGCGCGCGGGGCGAGTCTTCCCGGGACCTCAGCTTCATTCGGGGCACATACCACGTCCCCGAGCGGTTCCTGGAGCGGTTCGCCACGCACGTCGCGAAGAACCTCCTCGTGAACGACGAGGATGATGATGATGTTGGTTTCG
>Ga0181564_10003161_pt1 | contig 14159 bp, 6 predicted proteins | sample 011ome_24_FD_134512 | JGI IMG/M metagenome (GOLD analysis project Ga0181564, IMG submission 134512) | Coastal salt marsh microbial communities from the Groves Creek Marsh, Skidaway Island, Georgia - 011513CT metaG (megahit assembly) | ecosystem: Environmental > Aquatic > Marine > Intertidal zone...
CGCGCGCCTTCGGCCTCTCTCTCCACGCCCCGCGCACGTACGCCGCGTACGCCTCGACGTACGCGCGACGCGCGCGCATGGCCTCGACGACTCGGTCCAGCCGCAGAGGCACGGCGGTGACCTTTCCTTTCCTGCGGCGCTCCAGAGTCACGGCGGCGCGCGCGAACGCCCACCACTCTCGCGGCGCCTGCGTCACCGACGCCTTCGGCCGGACGTGCGCGTGCGGCGCCCTGCGCGCGTCCCGCTCGAGCCTCGCCGCCGTTTCGAACGCCACGCGGAGGTGCGAAGAAGCCACGCGCGTCTCGATGGCGTCCACGCGGAGAAAAACGCGTTGCGCCGGGACGGCGGCGTCGAACGCGTCGCGCGCGCCGCGCCGCTCGTAGAGCGCCGACGCGCTCACCGGCGCTAACACGTAGGCGCGTTCGCGAACCTGCGCTTCCGCTCGAGCGATGAGCGCCCGACTCGCCTCGTCGTTTCGCGCCGCGTCGCGCTCGGACGACGAGACGCCCGCGGCCATGAGCTTCGCGAGCGCGTCCGGCGCGACTTCGTCCCACGACGCCGCGTCCGGTGGCTTGAGCGACTCAGCGCCGACGTCGAAGTACACCGCCAGCCGCGTCAAGGTGGCAGATTTGCGCATGCGCTCGGCGAGCCCCTTGGTGGAGAACGCGGGTGCGCCTTCCGCGTCCACGGTGTGCAGCTCCATGCTCTCCAGAGTCATGCCCAGCGCGAACCGGTCGCGCGGCGCGGAGGCGGCGGCGGAGACGTCGCCGAGCTCGCCTTCCAGCCGGAGGTGGATCCGGTGCACCGTCACCTCCAGGTTCCCGAGGATGGTGTCGAGCATACCGGCGAAGTACCCGTCGCCGCTTCCCGACGTCGACGCCGCCGACTGCGCGGCGACTGCGTCGTTCGCCGCCGGCACCGATATCTCGGCGTCGCCGCCCGCGAGCCACGCCGTCTCGCCGGCGTCCACCAGCGCGCGGGTCTCCTCCGCGCGGGCGGCATCCGCCCGCGCCTCCGCCGCCGCCGGTTCGTCGTCTCCGTTCCGGCCGCCCGCCTCGCCCGCGTCCGCGAACCCGGCGACGACGTGCACGTCCTCGATGAGCACCATCACCGGCGACTTCCCGAGCGCGCGCCAAGGCACGCGCAGGGTCAGTCTGCCCACCGCGCCGCTGCGCACGCGAAAGGGGAGTCCCAGCGCGTTCAGCGCCTCCACCTTGAGCCTCATGTTCGTGAGGACCACGTCGCCTTTGAACACCGCGACTTTCAGGTCATCCGTGCTGATGCCGTGCACGTACGACCCGAGCACCTGATTCAGCACTCCCGCGAGCTTAGACTCGAACATCGCGCGGGTAAGATGCCGGGCACGACGTTGAAGGGCTCGATGTGCCGACCCGAACTCGCGTTGTTACCTTTCCCTGACGAGATCTGCCAACGAGGCGGTGTCGACGCACGAGCGCGTGTCGCGCGGACCGGAGCGCGTGCCTCGTTTTTCGGGGCTATCACGTACCTCCCACCGCGCGTCGCGAGCGTCCTCGACGCCGCGAGCACTGCTCAAGCGTCGACGCCCGCCGCCGCGCGTCGCAAAGTAAAACGCGTCGTTGTCGCCGACGCGTTCGCAGGAGCTCGCACTTGAGAATGTTCATTTTCGAAACGCGAAGAAGGAGGGAGGCGATCGCGACCGGCCGGCGCGGCGCGGCGAGGTGTCGGTACGAATGCGACGACACGAATAGAAATTCGAATGACGTGTTTCAAACGCACGCTCTCTTCTCGCACGCTGGATCACAGCAACTTCTTCCTCTGGAAGAACTGCTTCAGGTAAAGAATCTGCCACACGCACAGGCCGATGCACACCGCGAGCGAGACAAACGAAAGCCACGCGACGCGTGTGTTCGTGGACTCGTTCAGGTCCCGCAACTCCGCCTCCTTCTGCCGCAGGAACAACATCCCGTTGTGGATCTCGCGCATCTCCGCCTCCAGCGACCGCAGCGTCGAGGAGATGGTGTCCACCTTCTCGGCTTTGGCGATCTTCTCCCAGTCCGCCACGGCGACGCCGGTTTTCCAATCCAGTCGCACTTTGTGGTTCTTCAAGTCTTCCTTTTCGACATCCGTCTTGTAGAAGCACGCCTTGTAGTCGCCCTCCAGCTCGGTGGTGAACCCATACGAGCCCTCAGGGGAGTCCGTGTCCGAGTAGATTTCCGTGTCCTCGGGATCGTACAGCTTCAGGTTCAGGTGCGTCCCGTCCGGGGACTCGTACGTGAACATCACCAGCGTGCTCGGCGCGAGCTCCTCATAAACGCACTTCATGTTCTCCTCGGGGTGGTTCTTGGGGGCACCTCTGTGTTCGGGCGCGACGCGGGATGCACGCGAAGCGACAGAGGTCAGAGACGGTTCAGTCGGGAGCGCGTCGACGGAGCGGCCGCGAGGGACACGGCGTGCCTCGGCGAAAACGGGGTCCGCTCGCGACGACGAGGGGGGAAATCTGGACGATCCGCGGGCACGCGGCCTGCCTCAGCGAGACGACGCGTCGGGCGCGCACCTGTCCACGAGATCAAACTCCATCGCGGTCGCCGATCCGAGCAGCGCCACGGCGATCACCGCGAGGGCGAGGAAACGCTTCGACGCGCGCATCTTCGCGTTATTTTTACGGGTCGTGCTGGTGCGCGGCGTCGTTCTGGCGGATCGCGCCGATCGCAGTCGTTCAGTTTCCACCTGCGGCGTCCATGAGCCACACTCTCGCGACGGCTCGTCACTGATGACCGGGACGCGGGTGCGTTTTCTTGGCCAGGCAAATTCGGTCCAACGCCCCCGCCCGCGCCCCCCCGCCACTCCTCCGGGCGCTGGGCGGTGCGCCCGCGGCGGCATGTCGTCCGGTGAGTCGGGCGAGAGCCTGGCGTCGCGCCTGGCGGACGCTGAGGCGGCGCTGCTGTTCGCGCGCGTCAACGAGAAGCGCCTGTCGGAGGAGAACAGTCGCTACCGGGAGCGATGCGAGGAGCTCAGCACGCGACTGCTCGAGGCGGCGACACCGGCGGCGCCTGTCGCGACGGCCAAGCCCCCGCGCGCGCCCGACGCGTCCGCGCAGGCGGATCACGAGGACCGGGTGCTGAACCTGTTCCTCACGGACGGCAAGAACCTCTCCGAGCGCAAGGTGCCCGGGCTGGTGGGCGCGCCCAACGGCGCGCTGGAGTTTGGCACCGTCAGCGCCACCGTCAGCGGCGCCGAGTTCGTCGGGCTCAGACCCCTGCGGGCGCGCCGCGACGAAGCGTCCGCGAAGCCCGCGCCGCAGCCGCAGAGATGGATGTCCGACCGAATCAGCGACATGCTGAACCGCGGGAACGAAGAAGAACCCGCGGACGTCGGCGGGAGCGACGGCGACTCCGGCGCCGACGGAGGAACGCGCCGCCGCTCGGGCTCCGTCGCGTCCGACGCTTCGGGGGACGCCTCTTCGTCACGAGACTCCGACTGCGAATCGGACGCGGCGGAGGACGCCGAGGCGTTCGACGCGGAGACGCACGTGACCAAACCCAACGCCGCTCTGAAGACGCTGAAGACGTACGAGATCATGTGGAAAGAGGGCGGCGGCGCGGGGCCGCTTCGGCGGCTGGCGTTCGAGGCGAACCGCGCCGGTTTGGCGTACGTGAAGAGACGCGTTCGGGTTTGGTCCCTGGAGGCGAAGCAGGGGGGCGACGCGCACGAGCGCGCGGCGCGCGACGCCGAGGCGGCGTCGAACGCGATCCGAGAGGAAATGCGGCGCGCCTCTCTCTCTCCGCGCGGGGACGACGGGAACCGGAGAGAGGAGGCGCCGCGAACGAAAACGTCGCCCGAGCCGAAGACGAAGCCTCTGGCGTTGCCCCTCGGGCCGCACGCCGCACGTCTGTCGGAGCCCTCGGCGATTTTCTCCGAGGACGCCGCGCGGCGGCTGCAGAGCGCGCTCCCCGCGCGCCTGCGCCTGCGGGACTGGAAGATGGCGTACTCGTCGAAGCGCGACGGGATCAGCCTCCGCAGCCTGTATCGCGCCGCGTCGCGCGAGGCGGGGGCCAAAAACGGATCCTCCGCGGAGAGTCTGCTCTTCGTCCGGGACAGCCGCGGGAACGCGTTCGGGGCGTTCGCCACGGAGCCGTGGCACGTGCACCAGCGGTACTACGGCACGGGCGAGTCCTTCGTGTTCACGGTGCACGACGAATCGTCGTCCGCGGCGTCTGAAAAAACCGCCGACGACGCGAAAAAACAAAACGACGGCGTCGTCGCGTTCAGGTGGAGTCAGCGCAACGACTACTTCATGTTCGGCCGCGCGGATTGCGCGGCGGTGGGCGGCGGAAACGGCTTCGCGCTGTGGCTGGACGAGGAGCTCCTGCGCGGGAACAGCGCACCGAGCGAGACGTTCGACAACCCGTGCCTCAGCGGGGGTGTGAAGGATTTCCAAATCGTGTACGTCGAGCTGTGGACGTTCGCGGCGAGGAACGCGTAGGCGGCGCCGCGGCGAAGCGGAGAAAAAGCGGAGGAGCGGAGACGCGTCGCGCCGCCCGCGAACGACAACGGTGTGACTCGAATCGTGACGATCACCGTTTAAACGCTCGAATCGCCCGTGTTATTTCATGTCAAATCCATCTCTTCGAAAGCACCTCACGCCAGGCTGGCGAACCCGCCCTCCTCGAGCTTGGACGCGATGGAGATGTCGCCGGTTTGCACGATCTTCCCCTTCTGCATGACGTGCACGAAATCCGGGTGCACGGCGTCCAGCAGGCGCTGGTAGTGCGTGATGAGGAGCAGACCCTTGTCCCCCTCCCTCAGGATGTTGACCGCCTTGGCGACGTCGCGCAGCGCGTCGACGTCCAGCCCGGAGTCGATCTCGTCCAGGATGCTCATCTCGCTCTCCATCACCGCGAGCTGCAAAATCTCGTTGCGCTTCTTCTCGCCGCCGGAGAAGCCCTCGTTGACGTTCCGCGCGAGGAACGACGGGTCCATGTTGAGCTGCTCGAGCTTGGGGGAGAGGAAACCGTAGAACTCGAGCGGGTCCAGCTCGGGCTCGCCTCTGTGTTTCCTGCGCTCGTTGCACATCATGCGCAGGAAGTCGGTGTTGCTCACGCCCGGGACCTCGATGGGCGACTGGAAAGAGAGGAAGAGCCCGCACCGCGCGCGCTCCTCCGGCTCCATGGCGAACAGATCTTCGCCCTTGAAGAACGCGGAGCCGCCGGTGACCTCGTAGGAGGGGTGGCCGACCAGAACCTTCGTGAACGTGCTCTTCCCGGAGCCGTTCTTGCCCATGATCGCGTGCGTCTCGCCCTCCTTGATGGTCAGGGTCACGCCGTTCAAGATCTCCTCGCCCGTCTCGGCAACCTTCGCCGTCAGGTCCTTGACTTCGAGGAGCACGTCGCCCTTCGCCGCGCGCACGCACAGCGCGCCGCGCGCGCGAACCGCGCCGCGGGGGGCGACAGAGGCCGCGCGAAGTACAGCGGATCCGTGGCTCTGCTTGGAAGAGAGCGTGGCGGTGGACGCTCTCGCGCCCGCCGCCGACGTGGCCGACATAGCCGCCGACATCTAAAGAATGCCACGCGAGAGGGCCTCGGCCGGGCTTATCCGAGTCCGAGATTGCGAATTTCAACTTTTTGTGATATGGAGAGTTAGTCATAGAGTTTCGACATTCTTGAATGTAATTGCACACGACACTGCACGATGTTATCAGCCACCCGGCGCGCGCGGTGGATTGTTGCGCTTCGCCCGAGCTGCGAGAGCCCCGCGAAGGACACTCGGACGCGCGCGTTTCGCATCTCCGGTCGACACGAATCATGCCGCCCGCGGTCGCGCCGCGCTCGATGCTCGCGCCGTCGCGAGCCGTGACGCGTCTTTCGCGAAAGACGCGCGCGTCTTCCACCCGCGCGGCGGTCTCGGCGAACTCGACACGCGCGACAGACGACGTCTTCGACGCGCCGAGCACGTCCACCCCGACCCTCCAGACCCTCCGGACCCGCGGTCGCCGCGACGCGCTCCTGGCGTGCGGCGCCGCCGCGGCGACGGCTTTCTCGACCGCGGCGCCCGCGCGCGCTGCCGGCGTGGACCCCGCGTCCGTGCTCACGCGGCGCGGGATGGCGAAGTTCACGCAGGGCGACGTGGACGGCTCCATCGCGGATTTCGACGCCGTCATCGCGGCGGCGCCCGGTCGCGCGCCGTACATGTGGCAGCGCGGTCTGTCCCTGTACTACGCCGAGCGCCTGCAGGAGGGCTCAGCGCAGTTCCGGCGGGACGTCGCCGTGAACCCCAACGACACGGAGGAGGCGGTGTGGGCGTTCCTGTGCGAGGCGCGCGATCCGGCCATCGGGTTCGAGCGCGCGCGCGCGGATCTCCTCGCCGTCGGCCGGGACCCGCGCGGCTACATGCGCGCGGCGTACGCGCTCTTCGCGGGCACGGGGGACGAAAACGCGTTGCGCGCGGTCGCGGCGAACGGGGGTGCGGCGGAGGACTTCTACTCGTGGCTGTACGTGGGGCTGTACCGAGAGGCAAAGGGCGACGACGCCGGCGCGAAAGCGGCGGTGCTCGCCGCAGCCGCGACGCCGTACGGGTCGCGCTCGGGCGATTACATGGCGGCGCTCGCGGAGGTGCACGCCAAGCGAAGGGGGTGGTTGTGACGTTTGAACTTCTCAGCATGCTTCATGAAGGTCGTGGTGATGTAAAACGCCTCCAAAAAACGTCGCGTGACAGTACGCCGCGCTCGCGCCCGGCGCGTCGTCCGCGCATCCGCCTTTCGCCTTTTGCCTCTCGCGGTCTCGCCGTCTCGAAAAAACGGATTTGAGCCGTTTTTGTCGAACGTTGGTTGCTCCGATGCGTCCTTCATTGGTCAACGCGCGCGATGGCGGACTCGGCGCGCGGCGCGCGCTCGGTTGAGCTCACGCAGGAGCCCGAGGTGGCGATGGAGCTGGCGGTGGAGAAGCTCAAGCTGCTCCACTACGAGCGGGACTTCCTGACGCGGCGTCGCCCGGCGTGGCCGCCGCTGACGCGCACGTACTTCGCGCGCCCCGCGGGCAACGGGGGCGAGCAGTTCCATTACTTCACCTCCCTCGCGGCGTACCTGCTGAACCTCGCCGGGAGCTCGTTCCGTGCCCCGGAGCAGTTCGACGACCCCAACGCGGCGTGCTCGAACATCTTCGCCGAGCTCGCGCAGTGCGGGTTCGACACCCCCTCGTTCGCGCCCGGGAAGCTGAAGCACGGCCACGGCCGGGAGGTGGTGGGCGTGCTCGCGGGCCTGTGCGACCTGGTGGTGGCCAGCCACTACGCGCGGTGGGACGGCCCGGAGTACGCGCGCGAGGCGCCCGCGGAGGACGCGGCCGCCTCCGAGAGCCTGGCGCTCGAGGACGACGAGGACGACGCGCTGAACGCCACCTTCGGCACGGAGGACGGCATAGGCGATGACGCGGCGACGGATGAGGAGAGCGACGACGACGAGATTGGCTACGCCGGCGCGCGGGGGCCGCCGACGCCGCTCGCGCTGCGCGCGGATACCAAAACCGCCGAGGAGATCGAGGACGCGCGCGCCATCGAGAGCGCGGTGGATGCCACGGCGTGGAAGCTGGAGCTCGAGCGCGTCGCGCCGCAGCTCAAGGTGGCGTCCGCGGCGGCGGAAACCAAGGACTGGCGCGCGCACCTCGAGCAGGCGAAGAAGCACCGGCGGCGCGTCGCGGAGGCGTTCCCGGAGGCGCGGGCGCGTCTCGAGCGCGTGGCGGAGGACGCCGCCGGCGCTTTGGCGAAGATCGACCAGCGCGAGCGGTTCGTGAACGACCAGCTCGGGCCGCTGGCGGCGGAGTACAAGCGCGAGCGCGAGCGCATGCGCGAGACGCAGGAGAGGCACGACGCCAGCGCGGAGACGGTGGCGGAGCTGACCAACGAGCTGGCGCGCGTGGGCGAGAGGCTCGAGGAGGTGCGGACGACGATGGCGGAAGGCGCCGAGAACGTCGCGGACACGACGCCGCTCACAAAGCTCAAGGCGAGCGTCGAGGGGCTGCAGGGCGAGATGAAGGTGATGGAGGTGCGGATCGGGATCGTGTCCAACACGCTGCTGCGCATGGATCTCGAGCGGAGAGACGCGCGGAGCGCGGCTTAGAAATTACTTTCGTAAAATAACTAATCGGTACGTAGTCATTCGCGCGTCAACTCGTCGGCGCCGCCGTCGCGGGTTCGGTGTTGAGCAGCTGTAAGATGGCCTCCACGAGCGGCCCCCCGGTGAGCTGCAGGTCCTGCTCGGGTCGCTCGATCTTGTCCGTCAACACGCGCTCCAGCCGCGCGCGAATCTCCTTAAGCAGCACGCCGACGCGCGCCGGCGCTTTGAACTGCGCCCACTTGTCCACGGACAACGTCCCGGCGGCGTGTTGCACCGCGATTTTACCGCCGAACAGCAGGAGCTGGTACGGCGTCACCGTGGAGCAGTCGCGCACGAACACCGAGGTGGTCTGCACGCGCTCGTGGTACACCAGCCACCGCGCGGAGAACTTCTTAGAGCCGTGGTTCACCGAGCTCGGGTGCACCTGGATCGGCTCCTCGCGGCCCTGCTCGGAGAGGTACGTCAGGCGCGGCGGCGCGCCCGGCTTGGCGGACGGCGCGCACTTCACGAGGTTGGGGTACAGCCCAGCCACCAGCACGGCTTTCACCAGCCTCGTGTTTTCCGAGTTCCGGTTCGCCTGGAGCCACACCGGGTCGTCCGGAGGAGGGCCGCGGCGACCCCAGGGCTTGCCCCCGCCGCGGCCGCGGCCGCCGCGGCCGCCCCGCGGCGCGGGGACGCCCTTTTTCCCGCCGCCTCTGCCGCCGGCGCCGCCCCCCAGGAAGCCGGCTTCCTGGAGCAGCTGCGCGAACTGGTTCCGCAGGTCGGCGATGCCCTCCAGCGTGCGGAAGCTCAGGAAGTTCTCCCTGGTGAACTGCATCTCCGTGGCCTTCCCGAGCGACTTGGCGTCCACCCACGCGGTGTACGCGTTGAGACACGTCAGGTGGTCGCTCTGGTCCTCGGCGAACATGCGTTTGGCGGCGTCCGCCTCGTCTCGCTTCTCCAGCGGCGCGACAAACGGCGCGCGCCCGCCGAGCACCGCCGCGATGGTCAGCACGGGCGACAGACACCCGAGGACGGCGCCGTACAGCAGCATCTTCCCGACGCGCACATCGACGGGCAGCGTCGCGAGGTGCTGACCGAGTGCGGTGAGGTTTTCCTTTTCGTTCAGCGCCCCGATTTGTTTCAGCGTCTTGATCGCCGACGCCACGGAGTCGCTTTCGGGCGGCTCGAGGGCTTTGCCCAGGAACCCGGCGATGCCGCCGGCCATCTTCTGCAGCTGGATCTGCAGGCACAAGCCTTCCAGCGGAACGCGCTTGATCTCGGGCAGGGCGTGCTCCGCGAAGCCCGCGTCGTGGTACAGACGCGTGTACAGGCGGAAGCATCGGCCGGCGGCGACGCGGCCGGCGCGGCCGCGGCGTTGCTTGGCGCTCGCGCGGCTCACCCACCGCTCCAGCAGGAGCTGCATGCGCGTGTTCGGGTCGTAGCCGTTTTCTTTGCACTTCCCCGAGTCGATCACGTACACCACGTCGTCGATGGTGATGGAGGTCTCGGCGATGTTCGTGGCGATGACCACCTTGCGCGTCCCGTTCGGCGGGTGCTCGAAGATCACCTTCTGCTCCGAGGTGCTCAGCGAGCTGTGCAGCCCGATGAGGTACTTGGCGCCGCCTGTGGCGTCCCGGATCGTCGGGTTACTCGCGCACATGTCGTGCAGCTTGGAGATCTCCGCCAAACCGGGCATGAACACCAAGATCGCGCCCGGGTCCATCGACACGCACACGTGCTCGATGAGCTTCGCGGCGAGATCGTAGTTGATCACGGACTGGTCCATCGCGCGAAGCGCGTGTCGCACGCCATCCAGGTACCCGCGCTGCGCGAGCTCAGTCATGAACTTTTGCTCGGCGGCGGCGTCCGGCGCGTGGAACTCGCCCGCCGCGCGGCCCGAGGAGGAGGCGCCGCCGGAGCCTCCGCCCCCGCCGCGCTTGAGGTACTCGCCGCTCGGCACGTACGAGGTGACCTGCAGGATGTCCTCCAGGTAGTGCTCCTGCACCGGGAACGTGAACCCCGGGATCTGCGCGACGGCGGCGCCTTTGAAGTACGCGCCGAACGCCGAGGCGTTGAGTGTGGCGGACATCAGCACGACCCGCAGCGACGGCCTGTGCGGAAGCACGTCTCTGAGCAGCACCAGCAGAAAGTCCGAGTCGAGCGACCGCTCGTGGACCTCATCCACCACCACGTGCGAGACGCCCGCCAGTAAGGGGTCCTCGGCGAGGCGGCGAAGCAGCACGCCCGTCGTGACGAAGAGAATGCGCGTGCTGGACGACGTCACCGCCTCGAGACGGATTTTGTACCCCACTGTCTTACCGATCGCCTCGCCGCGTTCCTGCGCCACGCGCGACGCCACGGACGTCGCGCTGATGCGCCTCGGCTGCGTGCATATCAGGTTCGTACGCGCGCCTTCGCCCCGCGCGATGGCGTCGTCTAGGATGAACTGAGGGAGCTGCGTGGTCTTGCCGCAGCCCGTCTCGCCGGCGACGATGGTGACTTGGTGGTTGGCGACGGCGGCGAGGAGCTCCTCGGTCTTCGCCCACGCGGGGAGCCGCCGACGCTGCGCCATCAGCTTGCGAACCGCCGGGTCCGCGGCGTCGCCGACGCGCGCCTCCAGAGCGGCGCGCATGCGCTCGGACTCGGCGGTGAGACGAGCGTCGTTCGCCGCGCGCGCTTCGGCTTTGGCAATCTCAGCCGAGGCGCGCGCCGTGCGGGTCGCGGCGTCCTCAGCCTCCGTCTTCGCGCGCTCCAAATCCGCCGCCGCCGTCAGGACAGCCTGCTCCCGCGCGAGCGCGCGCCGACGTTCCGTCGCCGCCGCGCGCTCCTCCGCGGAGGGCGCGTGCGCGGAGGGCCGTCGCGGCGAATCCGTCGGCGAACCCTTCGGCGAATCCGCAATCCCCCTCTTCGCGCCGTCTTTCCCCGACGGCTTCGGCGCCGGGAAAGGCGAGGCGGACGCCTCGAGCGCCGTCGCCGGCGAATCGCCCGCGGCTTCTCTGGCGTTGATCTCCATGAGCTGTTTCCGCCTCGCCGCGGCGCGCGCATCCTCCGCCTCCGCGGCTTTCGCCTCGAGCTCGAGTTTCGAAAACGTGCGCGACAGATGTCCGCCAGTCGCCACTCCGGCGTCCCCGTTCGCCCCCGCCAGGGACGCGCGCATCGCCTCGCGCGCTTTCTCCACCGCGTCCGCGACGTCATCTCCCTCGCACCACTCGAGCAGCGACTCGAGGAACGGCTGGCCCACCATCTCCGCCGCCGCGCGGTGCATCGCCGCGTTCACCGCCGCCGCCTCCGGGAACTGGAGCGTCGGGTGCGTGAAACGCATCTCGGGGAGCTCGAACGGGTACGCGTCCCTGCCGTCCAGGCGCACGTCCAGCTTCGCCAGGTACTGCTTCGCGCCCAGTTGCACGATCCCGGGCACCTCGAACTGAAACAATGCCTTTGAGTGCGCGGGCGTGTACCCTCGCGGGGCGTGTTTCTCGCGAGGCAACGACGCGAGTTCGTCTACGCGCGCGGTCCGCAGAATCTCCGTCGCCGCTTCCTCGTCGACGTCCCCCGCACCCGCCTCCGCGAGCGCCTCCCGCGCCGCCGCGAGCGCGTCCTCTCGGCTCGGCCCCAGCGCGGCGCAGAGGTCGTCCAGCGCGCGCCACTGGTCGCCATCCGACGCGGCGGCGGCGGCGAGCGCGACGGGCGCCGCGAAGCCCGCGGCGCGAAGCGCCTCGGCGACGCGCGTCGCGTCGGGATCCATCTCGTCCTCGACGCCGTCGTTCGCCGCCTTCCCCCCCGGGCCGTGCTTCTTCTTCCCGGCCGCCGCGCCGCGTCGCTTGCGCTGCGTCCTCGCCTCCTCGTGGAACGTCTCGGGGAGCTCGCCCTCGTCCAGGTTCAGGATGAGCCAATCCAGCGCGCGGTGCACTCGGCGACGTTTTTGCTCGTTGAACGCCTCCCGCCGGTCGCCTTCGGCAGCGACCGAGGGTTCCGTCTCGCGCAGCGCCCGACCGACGGCGTCCGCGTCGAAGCCCTTCTTCTCCAGGGCTTGCCACGATTTGCGCTCCACGTCCTCGGGGTCGACGTCGATGCGCACTTCCGCGGCGGCGAGGTCGCCGGAACTGCCCCCGTGGCTTCCGCCGCCGACTTTCGCGAGCAACCCGGAGACGAGCTGCTGGTTGGAGGCGGTCATCGATACTTGCTCAGCCACCTCCGCGCCACCGCCGCGACCACCGCGGCCGCCGCGGCCGCGCCCACCGTCGCGTCCGCCCTGGCCGCCTCGCCCGCCGTCGCGCCCGCCGGTCCCACCGCCGCGCGCGCGATTTCGTTCCTCCTTTGCCTTGGAAGCCTTCAGCTTTCGCGCAGCCATGTCGCCTTGGCCCTTCTGGTGGCCGCCACCGCCGCTTCGACGGCCGCCCCCGCTGTTCGGCCCAGCGCCTGAACCCATCGCAGCGGCCTCGCACGACACGCGCCTCTACGCGGGTCGTAAATGAGCGCCTCTGCGCGACGGGTCTGAAACCCGCGATCTCTTCGTGCCCACCTCCGACAGTCCGAGCACCCGAGGAAATCCGAGATTCGACGAGGAACGCGCCTGCGCCTCTCGGCCACGCAAACCGAGAGCGTCTCTTTGTTTCCGGCCGAAAAGTGCCGCGAACGAACAACGGAGACGACAGAGACGGACGCGCGCGAGTGCGACACTCGCGAACGGGCCTTCTCGGCACCGCGCGCCATTTCGTTGCGTGCGACGTCGACGTTCTTCTCGTGCGCACTCCGAGCACCGCGACAGCTCGGGTCGGGTCCCGGTCCGTGTGCCTACTTCACGGGAAATCGCCGGACCGAATCGAGAAACACGCCGAATCTGGCGTGGACGCGATGGACTCGCAGACGCAGATGTTGCTGGGGTATCACTACTTGCTGACGCGAGCGGGATCCTTGGGCATCGTCCCCCACGGGATTCGGAGCGACCCACCGAACGAGACCGACCGAAACGCGGTCGCCGGCTCGCTGGAGGCGGTACGTCGCACCCCGAGTCGCCGGGAAACGAACACGCGCTTTCGCGTTTCCCGTTTCGCCCACCGCGAATCTATTCCCGGCGTCCCCGGACATCCGCTCACCCTCCCGCGCCGACCCTCGACGTGCGGTCGCAGATTCTGGAACAGAGCGCGTATCTGCAGCAGTACCACGCGGCGATGGCACCGTTCTTGGGGATTCAGCACCCGCCCGTGCAGTCGCCGCGCGGAAACGCGGAAGAGGAAATCGCGCTGCAGGCGCTGCAACACATGAAAAATGTCCCTCCGTCGTCCCTCGCGGGAAACGCCAACGCGGCGCCGGGGGCGGTGGGCACGCGAACGCCGCAGAGAACCAGCGCGACGCGAGGAGAAGGTGCGCGCGCGCGCGTGCCCGCGACGAGATACAGACTCGCCCGAACCCGAGGGGTGGCGACACGCGACGAGACGCGCGCGGTGCCGCTCGCGTCGAGGACGCGCGCCTCCCCTCGGACCCATCGCGCGAAGGCGATTCCCGTGTTCCTTTTCTTTTCTTGGCGGACGCGAGATTCCAATCGTCGGACCCGCCGACGTTCGCGCGCCGAAGTCGACCGCGTCGATTCTGGTCCATCGCGAAAAACCGTCGCGTCTTTTTTTCGCGCATCCCTCCCGATCGCTCCTGACGCTCGAATACCCACTCGAATACCACTCGAATATCCCCGCAGACCAACCCCGGGGCGCGGTCGGTATGTCCAACCCCTCTTCGGAGGTTTCCGACCACGCGCACGTCGCGCTCGCGGCGTTCGCCAACCGTGGCTCGCCCTCGCGCGCCTACGTCAAGCGCCACGAGTTCTGGAAGCACAAGAAGAAGGCGGAGCGCGCGAGCGGCGGCGTCGTCTCCGGCACCGGGCGCTCGGCGACGACGTCGCCGGCGGAGAGCGCGCATTTCGGCGGTTTGGAAACGCTCGAGACCCCGGAGACCCCGGAGACGGGCGCCGAGAACGACGACGTCTTCAAGAGGTCAGCGGCGGACGTCGACTCCTCCGAATGCAACGAGCTCGACTCGAAAGCGCCGGAGCCGCTCGAGGCGGCGCGCGCGGCGGCGCGGCGGCCGCCGCCCACGA
>Ga0181564_10003163_pt1 | contig 14155 bp, 13 predicted proteins | sample 011ome_24_FD_134512 | JGI IMG/M metagenome (GOLD analysis project Ga0181564, IMG submission 134512) | Coastal salt marsh microbial communities from the Groves Creek Marsh, Skidaway Island, Georgia - 011513CT metaG (megahit assembly) | ecosystem: Environmental > Aquatic > Marine > Intertidal...
ACGGCCGAAGGCATCGTCGAGTTCTTAAATCCAATCCACTAATCAACCTAACGGAACAATCCGTATTTCAAGATCGCATAGATCGCTCGCACACCATCGCGCCAGCCGATCTTCTTGCCTTCATCATAGGTGCGCCCGTAGTAGGAAATACCCACTTCAAAAATCCGCACATCAAGTTTAGATATTTTGGCGGTCATCTCAGGCTCCACACCAAAGCGAGACTCTTCGATCTGAAACTGATCAATCACTTCCCGACGAAATATTTTATAGCAGCATTCCATGTCAGTGAGGTTCAAATTCGTCACCATATTGCTCAGTAAAGTCAGGAAACGATTTCCGATCATATGCCAAAAGAAGACCACTCGCTTCGGGCCACCACCTTGAAAGCGCGAACCATAGACGACATCTGCCTGCCCTTTAACTATCGGACGAATTAACCCAGGCAATTCCTCGGGATCATATTCTAAATCCGCATCTTGAATTGCCACCACAGCGCCCGTGGCCTCCGCAAATCCACTGCGCAACGCCGCCCCCTTACCTTGATTCACATCGTGGTAGATTTTCTTAAACAAAGGCTCATCAAAGCCAGATTCCAATAGTTCACGCGTGCCATCTGTTGAACAGTCATCCACCAGAATGATCTCTTTCAAATTCAATGCCTCCACCGCTCGGACACGAGCAACGATTTCGTGCAACGTGCTCTTTTCATTATAAATGGGGATAACTATAGAAACCTGCATAGTTTAGATAAAAAGCTGAATCTGCTATAAATAGCCAACGTAAAAGACGCTATAAGTCTGTAAATCATTCGCCGCCAAAATTTGTGCCGTAAACCGAACGATCCAGAAAGTCTACTTGCCTAAATACCCACAGCGCTAATCATAGAAGATTCCCACTAGTATGCCTGCTACCATCCCACTGTCATTCGTCATCCCCCTTTACAACGAGGACGGCACTGTCACATCGCTCTTCGAGCAGATCAAAGCGGTCGTCGAAGCGCATGACCTCGGCGCTTTCGAAGTCATTTTCATTGATGACGGCAGCACCGACAGTTCGTGGGAGCAACTGACCGCACTCAAACAGGCACATTCCGACAACGTCTCCGCCCTGCGCTTTCGTCGCAATCAAGGAAAGGCCGCAGCACTTTCTGCCGGCTTTGCAGCAGTCAAAGGCGAGATCGTCGTCTCGATGGATGCAGACCTCCAAGACGAACCGACCGAGATCCCCAAATTCATCAAAAAGCTGAATGAAGGCTACGACTGCGTCTCTGGATGGAAGCAACTGCGCCAGGACCCACTCGGCAAGACACTCCCTTCCAGAGTGTTCAACTGGGCGACCGCCGCCGCATCCGGGGTCAAGATCCACGACTTCAACTGCGGCTTCAAAGCCTACCGCGCCGAAGCCATTCAAAGCATCGACCTCTACGGCGAACTACATCGCTACATCCCCGTGCTCCTGGCAGCGGAAGGCTACACCTCCGCAGAAATTCCCGTCGAACACCACGCCCGCACGCACGGCGTATCCAAATACGGCTGGAGTCGCTTAATCAAAGGCGGCCTCGATCTGATGACAGTCATTGTGCTAACGCGCTACTTAAAACGCCCGGGGCACTTCTTCGGCGGCTTTGGACTCTTCAGCGGAGGCATCGGATTTCTCATATTGGCAGGTCTCTCTGTTCAGAAAACATTCTGGCAAATCAACATCGGGGGGCGACCACTCTTTTTCCTCGGCATCCTGCTAGTCCTGCTCGGCATGCAACTGATCACCACAGGTTTACTCGCAGAACTGATCCAAGTTCAAATGAACAAGGGTCATAGTAAAAGAGAACCACAAATAGAACGCTCCTAAAGCACCACTTCCCGAAGCGCCGACACTCGTGAGTAGAATTCCAGACAAATACAAACCATTCTTACGCTCGTGCTATTTTGAATGGAAGAAGGTAAGTCACGTATTCGCGGCATCCAACCGGATGTTCACATGGATACGATGCATCTTCTCACGCACTTACATACGAGAGCAAATGGCCGTTTCCTCAGGCATTCTGAAGCATCTAAAAGGGGATGATTCGCGTGCAGCACTGTTCCTCCTTCGAAGAAACACCCATCGCCTAGAAAAGGGTCTATTAATGCGCCCGAGGCGTGCGATCTACGCACTAGACTATATTGAAGAGACCGTCGATGCCTACCTTCGTGTCCATCAAAATGAGAGGAAAAAAGAATACACCCATAGCCTAGAATGGGCTCGTGCCGTGCTCGAAAAATACTTCGACGCCTGCGGCGAACACAAACTCATCACTCGATCCTTACGTAAATTTAACTCTACGATGGATTCATCGGAGACGACCGAACAAAGCTCAGACGGTCACCTTACTCCATACATACGAGAGACTACCCCGTTAAACTGCAGCTACGAGGACTTACAACAGTTAGCTCATCGGCGCCGCTCCGTCCGTTGGTTTAAGCCCGAAGCAGTATCACGTGAAGCAATCGATCAAGCAATCCGCATCGCATCCGAGGCTCCCAGCGCATGCAACCGCCAACCGTTTCATTACCGGATCTACGATGATCCAGATCTCATTCAACAAGTAGCCAACATCCCCATGGGGACACGCGGCTTCGCAGAGAACATACCGTGCATCTGCGTCTTAACTGGCGACCTATCAGCTTATTTCGACGAGCGCGATCGACATAATATCTATGTCGATGCCTCGCTCTCGGCCATGCTGTTCATGCTCGCACTGGAAACACTTAATCTCGCATCCTGCCCATTGAATTGGCCGGACATCGAAAAGAAGGAATCTGAGATGTCAGCCTGCTTAGGCCTGCCCGCCTACGAACGCCCCGTCTTTCTAATCGCAATTGGCAAGCCCGACCCGACTAGAGAAGTTGCCTCGTCGCCGAAAAATCAGATCGACCATTTACGCTCCTACAACAGGCATGGATCGTATTCTAAATCCGGATGAGCCTTAAACCACATATCATATTAATAGGAGCCGGCCTCCGTAACCGCGGTGCCGAAGCCATGGCGCTGACCTTCATACACGAAGTCAACCAGCGGCTCGACGAGACACACGTAACCATCGCATCCTATTCCCAAGAGGAGCTGTTACCATGGGGAACTCATACCCAAAAAATAGGTGGCAAAACTTACACATTCGACCTCGTCCACAATCCTAGTAATTTTGACAAACTGTTAGGTCTCATCGGACTCAGCAAATCCCCCTTCTGGAAAGCTTGGCGTCGCGCAGACTTCATCATCGATCTGAGTGGATTCGCAATGAGCGACAAGCGCACCGCAGGCAGACGCCTCGCCTATGCCTACGAAATAATCGCGGCCTGGCTCTACCGAAAGCCGATCATTCTTTTCACTCAAGCCTTTGGCCCGTTCGACAAACCACTGACGAGAATCCTGGCAAAAAGCACCCTACCTCTGGCCCACATGGTCTGCGTAAGAGATGAACAATCGATCGAATCGCTTAGGCATTGTAATCTAATCAACCGGATTAAGCAGCTTCAACGCGCACCTGACTCTGCCCTCTTACTCCCAACGGGCTCTTCTCGACCCGCAGAGAAAGCAAACGGTTATGGCATCGTCCCCAACATACGGCTCTACGAAACACTCGCCGAGGTAGGCAAAGCAGATGACTACATTGAACTACTCTGCAAGGTCGCGAGACATGCCAAAGAGGCGTATCACACTGAACCAGTATTCATCATCCATGAAGAATACTCAGATCGCAAAGACGACCTCTGGATTGCCCACGAATGTCAGCGCAAGCTCTCGGATCAACTTCCATTGAAAATCATAGCCTCTTGCTCTGCATTAGAACTCCGCGAAAAGACGGCATCACTCGAATTTATATTTGCATCTCGCTATCATGCACTCGTCGGCGCGGCAGCCCTATCGATCCCATTCTTTGCTCTGGGATGGGCACATAAATATCAAATGCTCGCCGCAGACCTAGGCGTCCCAGAAGCCACATGGGAAGGCGTGCAAATAGATCACGCGACGATTCTACAGCGCCTCGACCAACTATGGGATCAGAGAGACCAACTCGCTGCTCGCTTGAACACCGCCTCTAATGACCTAAGGCAACAAGCATCCTCGTTATTTGACATTTTGGCCGACCAAATAAAATCCACAGTCGAACACCACTGACCACCAATGCCTAGCAACACAAAGCCAAACATAAAAAAGAGTTGGCGTCGTAAACTAGGGATGTCTCTCACCCCCCTATGTTTTGGCGTCATCACTTGGATGGCGTATAAAAACCCAGAGGCACTCACACAACTAGCAAGCCTAAATTCCAAAACCATTGCTCTCAGCTCAGCACTGCTTGCTCTCTATTTTCTAGTCTACAGCCTGCGTTTACAAAGCGTAGTCGAGTTCTGGGCACAATGTAAGATCCCAAAGATCCACTTCCTCAAAGTCGTCATCTTTGGACGTCTCTACAATACACTATTTCCGCAGTTAGGGTTCCTGTATCGAGGAATGACCCTCAAGCGAGATTACGGCATCGAGCACTCCAACTACTTTGGGTCGCAGGTAGCATTTGGAATACTGGATTTAACAGTAAATATACTCATCTTTATCACTGTATGGGTTGCCTACGAGAAAACGTTCCTACTCGCCGCACTCACCTTCATCGGATGCGGCAGTGCTGCTCTTTTTGCATTCTCAAAGCTTCGCCACTTCCCCCTGCCAGAAAACAACACAAAAGGAAAATTAATCAACTGGCTAAAAGAATTTCGGACGCGCTGCTCAGATATCAGTCAGCCCGGGTTTTACATCCCCTTCTTCATCCTATCGCTTTTCTCTCTCGTGCTGATGACAACCATCTTCAGTTGCTACTTTGACCAGATCTCGAACCCGCTAAGCCTCCCGATCATTATACTTTTCTATACCTTATACCGGATCACATTCTACATCTCTGTTACCCCCGGAAATCTAGGCCTAAGGGAAGTCGCATTTGGGTTTATCGGCGCAGGATTCGGAGTCCCAGCAGCAGCGGCAGCACTCATCGCACTATCAATTAGGATTCAATCCTACATCATACTCGCAATACTAGCACTGCCTTTATTTTTCTATGACAAAGGAGCGAAACACGAAACAAGCAACTAACAGCTCTCACGCGTTAATTGCTCAATAACATAGTCTACTAGGTCAATTGAATCCTCAACAAAACCAGTGGCCACTTCAACGAATTGAAGACGAACGGCAGGATCATTCAACGAATCCAGCCACTCCAAAGCAGCCGCAATACCTGTAACTGGCTCAGAAAATCCTCGAATCAATTGATAGCGATCTTCCAATAGACGAAGATACCCGCGCGCTTCCGTGCTATTTACATAAACACAAGGGACACCCAAACAAGCAGCCTCGCTCGCAGTCGAAGCACCCTCACTCAGAACAAATTGAGAGTGCGCAAGAAGCTGGTGAAAATCCTCAGGTGCCACGGTTAACGCATGCTCCTCGAGCCCAGGCGGGACTTTGCTCTCCTCCGCAGAGATCACAATTTGATAATCATTCTTAACACGCTCAACAAATGAATACACCTGATCACCGATGCCCACATGATCTAAATCATGAAACGTATTCCAAGCAGACAGACGCAGCACAATATAGTGATCCGACTGCAACTGGGGATAGCGGCCTAAAAACGAAGCATCCCGAACAAAGCGAACTGGGCTCAAAAAAATCAACTCATGAATACCTTGATAACGCCACTGCTTCCTGCCCAGATCTTTATAGAAACAATCAGGCGTGTGGATTTCATCTGCAAATGGATGAGCGATTCGATGATTAAAATGCTGAAACTCGGAATCTGTAAATACCAGGTTTCGCACCCCCAGCAGCTTCGCACTTTGCGTATAGCTACCCATTAAACTCGCGATCACATCAGGCTTAAAGCGGCGAATCGCCTGAGCCACAGCCCACTGCCGCTCCAACATCTCAACCAAAGGAAATTTATTCTTTCCCGTCCTGCGTGTTGGAATCTCAGCAGGAATCCAATCATAGACCTCCAACAATCGACGCATGACGTCCCGATCACGGCCAATCATCAAAATCTCATGCCCACGCTCAATCAGCTCAAGCACTGGATATTTCCAGAAGTGAATATGCGCAGGGTGGTGTGCTTCGATTAAAACCCTCATTTAGAAGCCTTTGAGTTAAAAGAATAGATAAAACACAAAGGCACGCCCTGTCGCTCAACAATGTGAAGCAGTTCCGCCTCCGGGTAACTGCTATGCAAATTAAAGCGAGTGATGGAGACGAAGAAATCCGCCCCCTCTCTAGACTGCCACATTTCGAAACGATTCGGATCGAGCGCCTCCTGCAACATCCACCGTGTATAGCGCTGATGCACTTTAAACACGCGCCTGCCCGCTGGATCGATTGCCTCGACATACTGATTCAACCACTCAGCCGCTTCTTGATGCGAGAGCCCCCAGTAATCGGTTTCATCCCGCATGTAGGCGGCAGGCAAACCACCGCTCGTGCGATTAAAATAAACATACTGGTAAGGATGCAGCGCGACCATATCAGCCACAACAAAGAGCACCGCCACGCCCACACCAAACGGCAACGCAAAGGAAAGATACCGCTTGCCACTCCGATGGGCCCATCGGATCAGCCATTCCAATGCCAGCGCACAGACGCAGGCCATCGGCGGCAAGATAAACAAATAGTGGCGCATCCCATCATAGAGGGTCGGATCGGCATACAGCAGATAGGCCAGCGGAAATAAAGTCGCGAACACTGGCACCAACCGCGAAAGCACCACCGCCGCAGGAGGCCAAACCCCAGCTCTAGCATACGCAACGAATCGCAAAAGCCCAAAAACAATCGCCGTCACAAATAACAACTGCACCGATTCGGGCAGTGTGAAAATCAACCAATAGGGGATGTAATAAATCGGCAAGTCCATGGCCTCCCAAAAATAACCATCCATCAACACACGCCCGCCCCAGCCATAGCTTTGCACCGTCTCAAGCGCATTGCCCGCACTGGTAAATGGGTTCATATGCAGCGTCGGCCAAAAAACCAAAAGCACTCCCAACGCAACCAAGCCCGCAACCACACCGCGAAAGGTCCAAACGCCAAGATCGACAAACAATTCACGCACACCGAACGGGTTGCCTCGCGCGACAGCGACACCATGCTTCGCCGCTAAAAATAAAAAGATAAAAAGCCCGAAGTAACAAAGCACCAGAAAACCCGCAATGCGTGCCGAAAGTGCCACCCCTGCAGCTAGGCCAATCGCAACAACATAACGCCACGCTGGCCAAGGTAGCCGCGACAACAGAGCAACCACCGTCCAAACTCCCAGCGCATAAGTGCCCGCCAATGGGATGTCCTTCGGGTTGAAGAACATATGCCCATAGTACCGTGGCACCGTAGCCAGCAGCACAAGGGCAATGAAGCCCGCTCGCTCACCCCCGATCCGCGCAGCGGTCCGCCACATAGCTAGCATTCCAAGCAAACCAAAGCATAAACTGTAAACATGCCCTTTCTCGCTTCGCGTTCCCCATTCCGGCAAAGCTTCCTGCATGATCGCCAAGGGCAAATCGAAGAGGCCTGGGTAGCTATCCCCTTGCATATTAGGCAACTCCCCTCCGACAAACAAAGCTTGATAATAGCCGAGCTTTTGATCCCCACCACCAAAGCGAAAGGGCTCATCCCAGGTCATACCATAGTCGCGCACGGTCATGCATCCGATGAGCGCCACAAAGCATAATAGTATCGCGGACGCGTAAAAAAAGCGCTTTGCCGGAGAACCTTTTGTGAGAGATTCCATTGTGGCGTTTATGGTCGGAGGCACCGTTGTGTTTACATTGCGCATCATGCCGTTTTCTCCAGGACGATCACCATTCTTAATCCAAATAGTCTAAAAAAAACTTTCGGAAGATACTTCTCAAATCTTGCCAACCACTTCAGACCACGCGTGGGCAGTAGCTGCGGTTTGGAATAACCCCCAGTCATCGGGTAAGCGAAGGCATCCTGAAAGCTAACCTCTATGCAGCTTAACCCCCAAACCGCCAACTGCGCCTGCGCCTTCACGCGGTTTCTGATAAACAAGCCCACACCCATGCCCATGTTGGCAAATTCGCCATCGGCCCCATTCGCCTCAAACGCGAAAGAAGGCATGACCAGCTGCGGCTGAATCGGTTCATGGTGGAAGAGGGTATAGAAAATCCGCCCGCCAAAAGTTGCCGCTGGCTCCACCAATATGATACGTCCGCCGAGCTTCAAAGCGCTCGCCGCACTCTCAAAAAAATCCATCGGCTGCATAAGATGATGCAACACATCGATCGCAAATATATTTGCCCACGCCCCGCTCTGCCCGTCGGGTTCGATGGCATAGGCAGACATGGCGCGGTCCACATAAGGGGTCTTCACAATGTCACTCGTCTCCAAATTCTCAAAAAACCCCTTACTCACTCCGATACCCGACCCGATTTCCAGAATGGCTCCTTCGGCGCAACGCAGGCGAATGCCTCGATAAATCTCGCCGTAAACAAAACGCAATCCTTCCGAGCGATCCCACGCGGCTTGACTGCCAGCCAGAAGGTCGAGATCATATGTTACTTTTGTGGTTTCAGTCGTCATACTAATTTGGTGGGCGGTAGCCAGTCAGGCGATACAGTCGGGTCAATTCAAACGGACGGAAACTGCGCTCCCGCACCAGTTCCATTTTAAACACTTTCTGCAAGTCAACTATCGCCGGAAAATCGGCCACAAACTCACCCCGATCATAGTGCATGCGTTCAACCAGGAAAACCTCGGGATATTTTCTCGATACCACATCCCGCGTAATACCATCCACATTCAATAGCGCGACCTGGGGCTCGATCGCCACCCATTCCCGCAGCGCCCATGGGATCGTAACCCGATCGATAATAAGACTCCTCGGCTTAAACCTCAAATCACTCATCGCTTCGAGCCAGTTCAACTCACGGACCCGGAAATTGGTCTTGGAGAAAATCGCTTTTGTGTTCATCGGCAGCGTAAATGACAGGATGAATACCAATGCAACCGTAATAAAGGCCCGCCACACTTGCGGCCACCAAACGGCCGCATTACCCAATACCGCAATAAGGGAAAATACTAATATCCAATGAAAGGGTAGTGCATATCTGGATACAAACGGACGATCCAACTGCCCAGCATGAAAACTTATCACAACCCCAAGATGCAGCAACAGGAATAACCCAAATAATAGCGTGATGACGCCCGCAGGATTCTTGCCCCAATAAGAGGTTAGCTCGCGACGGGCCAACACCAGAAACGCAACCAGAGCGGGAAAACCAAGGACACTCAATAAGAGTGAATTCGCCAGCGTATCGTCACCACTAAAGAAGAAGTTCAAGGCGTGCGGAAAATTCGCCAGTAAATTGCCGATGCTAAACGGCGAATTCGCGCCGCGCATCATCTCCCACGAGGATTCAGTCGCCACATAGATCGAGGTCTGCAAGACCACTCCGAGCAACAGGGGGGCGGCGCAAACAGACCCCCATGACAGTAAAACCCGCCGCTCACGCCACCACCCGAGAACAATGACCACGCCGACGGGTATCAAAAACAGCCCAGATTCATAACGCGTATAAGTCAGCAGCACGGCCGCGAGGCTCAATGCGCCCTCCAAACACGAACTGGGCTTACGCAAATACAGCACCGCCAGCAGTGCCACGATTTGCAGCATCAAAAGATTGAGCATTTCCATCCCGGCACCCGTCGCATTCTGCGCGAGCAACGGCAAAGTCGCCCAGAGCAAGACCGACAGCACGCCAGCCATCTGCCCCGCTAACAAATACCCGAACAGATAAACACCCCCCAGAAATAGAACCGCTGCGAGCGCATTAACAACAAATGGATTCGCCGAGCGATAGCCGATGAGATCATGCAGGCTGGAAACAACAAAAGGATAAAACCATTGACGCTTATCGACCTGAACTGCGTCCCGCTTAAAGGTATTCCCGAAAAACGACCCGACTTGTGTCACGGCAACCTCTTTGTTCTCGTGCATACTTTTGGCTGTGGCCACCAGTATGTAATCGTCCATCGCCATTTTATAACCAAAGTCGGCATGCGCGAAAAGCAACAACGATCCCAGCAAAACACTCAAGCTGCAGGCAATCATCCGACCGCGGCACCCACCTGGACACGCCAGCGACCTAACGCTCAAAACAAAATAGACGGCAAATGCGCCACTCGCAACCAGTGTGAAAAAATAGCCACCGTAGCGCACAATACCCTGCGCCAACTCCGGCTCAACGAGCAGCACTGCCAATAGGCTGAAAATAATCGCGCCCACAGCCACGGGGACACGAAACAGCAGACGGGATGAAATGATATTTATCTTGGTTTGAATCATACTCCTTAAGGCAACGACCGGACAAAGACCTGAACCGCAACTTCACTTTTAAAATCCATTCGCCCTGACGGCGACACACTGATGCTACTCGTTTCAAAATAAATTGGCTCGACATCTCCAAGATGAACCCCCGTGACACGCGCCAATCGAATATACGCGGCATCATTCAATTTTCCTTCTTCAATTGTTTCCATTTCGAAAGCTTCCTCCAGCGAGGCATTTACTTCCAATGCTTCAGCGAGTATTTTGTGTTCATCTATATTCGCACGCTCGGAGGGGACTAAAGTAACCACCAAAACCTCACTAAACGTTTTGAGCCGTTGATGGAGTTCGATACTATCTTTATGCGCTAGCGCATCCTCGACCATAATGCTCGAAACCAGATTGATCAGCGGGATGACATGACGATCAGAGATGAAGAGAACGGACTCCCCTTTTAGCTCCATCGCTTTTTGATGAATCCACTCAACCTGCTGCTGCGCAACCCCCCAAATGAGAAAGTCACTCCGTGCACAAAGCGGACGTGTCATCGAAACGAAAAAGACCGCTATAACCGCAGCCAAGGCTGGGCCGGCAATACGATCGAGCCGAAGTGCGCCGAACACCGTGACAATCACAACCACTTGCAATAAAATAAATGGCATCCCGATCCGTGTCGCTTGTATATCATCCATTTGCCCCCAATAATAAGCCAGAAAGAGGGTGAAATTAGCGACCACCACCACGGCAAAAACAAGATACACCATGGTGCCCGCATGCTTTAAACGCAGACTGAATCGACGCTTCAACAGAAGAAAAGGGAGGATCACCATCGAGAGAATAAACAACACCGAAACCAGCAAACTGTTTGGCTGGTCTAAATTGTTGGCAAAGAAATACGACAACGCACTTCGAAGGTTCCCAGCGATGAAGTTCAATGAAAACGGTGAGCCCATCCCCTCTTCCAGCTGCCAAAACCCATCGTTAGCATTCATAATGCTTCGCTGCAGCGGAAAGCTGATCAACAACAGCGGCGCGATAATAGCCACCCAGGTCAGCTCGATCTCTCGCTTACGCAACCAGATGGAGCCTACAACCAGACTGACGGCTAAGACATACAGAACCGATTCGTAGCGCGATTGTGCGAGCAGTATCCCCAGCAGTATTAGCGTATTCATGTGCTGCGCATTCGGTGCGCGCAGATACGAATATGCAGCTAGAGATGTGCTCAGTAGCATAACCAAGTTTAATAGGTCAAAACCTCCGCTGTTGGCATTCATAGCCACCAGCGGGACTGTGGCAATCAAGCCGACCGCAAGATAGCCGCCCCATCTTCGAGCTAGCAACCGGCCGACAACAAACAGAAGCGACAGAAAAACGGGTGTCAGCAATGCATTGAGCACCACCCCCTGCTGCGGGCGATAGCCGGTCAAGTCATGCAGCAAACTGGTGAGAAACGGGGAAAAATAGGGACGCTTATCCACGTAGCCCCCCAACAAGTAGAAGACACCGTTGATCTCATAACCTCGGGCGGCCGTCAGAATCTCCTTTTCCTGGTGCATCTGCAGCGAGGTTGCGGCCAACACAGGCTCGTCCATGACGATTTTGTAACCATCCGGTTGAAGTGTGAGGACAATCGCGGACGACACGAGGATGTAAATCGCCGGAACCGCCCATTCCCTTCGCCTCAACCAGACTTCTCTCCCTCGCGCCTTTCCGCTCTGAAACAGATTCCAGGTGAGCAATGTGAAGGCGGCTAAAATCAACCAATAGCCCCCGTAGCGTATCACCTGAATCGCCTCCACGGGTTCAAATGCCAGAAAGCCGATATAGATCGAGGCGAGTGCGCTGACTATCATCAGCCCCAGCATGTATGGATTATATTTGAACATAAAAAAGCCGCCCACTTTAGTAGGCGGCTGAGATTCATTTCTCAATCTAAAACGTCAGCCTAGAAATCGATAGACTGTGTGCCTGAAGGAGCACCAGTCGCTTGGATGTCTGTGCCAGGTGTGACAGGGAAGACGTAAGTTTCACCAGCAACAGCTGTAAGTGACTTAACATACTTGTCTGTACCAACGATATCAGATTCTTGAATTTGTGTAGCACCTGTCTCAAGAAGAAACTGATCTGCACCAGAAGCGATTTGACGAAGATTATTGAGAATAGCTTTTTCCTGAGAAGTCGTACGAACCTTTTGGAAGGCTGGGACTGCCATTGCAGCGAGAAGACCGATGATAACTACAACGATCATGATTTCAACGAGTGTGAATCCTTTTTTGCTTTTGTTTTGCATGATGATATTCCTTTTTTGTTATTATTATTTATTATATTTGCACCCAGAGAGACCTGAGTGAAGTACAACCAAAGCGCCTCGCGGTCTAAAAATCAAGCAAAAGCGACTTATAGTCAGTGATTTAACACTTTTTTAACGCATACGCCCAACGTGCGCTCAACCTGCACTAGGCCTCGGAAACATCGGGTCGATACGTCGCAAAAATCATTTTTCCGCCGGCAGACGGGACCACCGAGTCCACTTCCACTCGCACCTCGTTGCCAATTTGCGCGCTGCCGCCATTCACCACTAGCATCGAACCGTCCGGCAAGTAACCAATCGCTTGCCCCGTATCCTTGCCAGCGCGCACCAACTCAGCACTCACAAGAGTTCCAATCGAAATCTCTTGGTTCAGCGCTTTCACCAGTGATGTGATGTTTAACCACTCTACCTCATGAAACTCCGCGAGTTTCGCTAAATTATAATCTGTCGTCAGCAGCTTGGCTTTCATTGACACTGCCAGAAATACCAACTTCGAATCCACCGCCTGCGCATCTAACACGTCACTCTCGTGGATGCGTAGGTCCAGATGCTTCATCTTGCGCAGTCGATTCAAGATATCCAGGCCCTTGCGGCCCTTCTCCTTGCGAATTGGATCCGGAGAATCCGCGATGGCTTGTAGTTCATCCAACACGAAGCGGGGAATCAACAGCGCGTGCCCCATCCATTTACTCTCACAAATCGGTGCGATACGCCCGTCAATCAAGGCGCTGGTATCCACCACGACGAGCGGCGTCTCTGCATTCTCAGCACTAAACCGCACATATGGGATAACCAGATTGAATTCATCCTTACCTCGAAGCGCAATCACCGTGGCCAGATACATCGAGATCACATATAACGCTAGACGAACCAGATACAGCATCTGCGCTAAGTCAGGGTCGCTCTCCAAGGGCTCAAACAACGGCGACGTGCCCAGTAAATACGCAATCCCACCGCCAATGAGTAGACCAAAGGTAATCGCCGAAAGACCACGCAACGAAAAGCCCCGCAGCATCAGGTCGGTCAGAATCACCAAACTCGCCATGCCCATGCCTATAAATATGACGAGCCACAAGCTCCACTCTGCGACCTGGTACGACATCAGCACGCAACCAAACAGACTGATCAGCAGAAAGAAAATACGAAAAATGAGCAGAGTTTTTTTCATCAAAAAATGATCGCCGGAAATTTAAAAATCAAGTGCACCCGACAGCCACGCAGCCACAACGGGAAGCATCATAAACAAGAACATGACGACATATATAATGAGTTTAGCCCGATCTGCTTTTTTTTGCACATCCGCTTGGCTCACCGCTTCGTCTAAATGCTCCATAGTTTTAGCACTATGCCAGAAACGCAGCCTCGAAAGCAACTCGAACTTGCCCCCGTTAAGTTAATTAAATGTTAATCGACGCGCACCACGACCCGAAACCCAGTCAAGCGATTACGCTCGCCTCGCGGTGCACTACGCATCGGCACGCTGA
>Ga0181564_10003166_pt1 | contig 14152 bp, 12 predicted proteins | sample 011ome_24_FD_134512 | JGI IMG/M metagenome (GOLD analysis project Ga0181564, IMG submission 134512) | Coastal salt marsh microbial communities from the Groves Creek Marsh, Skidaway Island, Georgia - 011513CT metaG (megahit assembly) | ecosystem: Environmental > Aquatic > Marine > Intertidal...
AACAGCAAAGTATTCCACCATAAAAAACTTTTTGTCATCTTCTGGAATTGTTTTTATGAAGGATGGAAGCCCAGGTCGATAATTATCATTTATCTTGTAAGGGATATTAACTTCTATCCGGTTTTTCACATTAACATTTGAACTAGGTGAGATTTTAGTAAGTAAATCCTCAAAATAAGGCGTATTTCCAATCCAACTAGACAACTTTAGGCGAAATTTTTCCTTTTCAAATAAGTCCAATTTTAAGCCAAACTCTTCTTCTTTCTCTTCTTCTTTTGGTTTTTCTGGTAATGAAGTAGTTAATACTCCGTTTACAATGTATATAATAGGTGGGGTAAATAAATCGTAAATAGATGCATTTGTATCAGTGTAATTATTTGTCCATCTAACTTTTTCAGTACGATTAGAATCAATCAATATATTTGATTTTTCTTGGTAAACAATAGCGTTAAATTCGTTTGGATTAAGTTTATCTAGATTTGAATTAAGCACTAAAGTTTGTCTTCCTTTGATCTTCACAATGTCTCGCATGTTTAGATTTAGTACACCAGAGTCTGTATCAATAGATAATGGCATCCTAGCCTTTTTCCAAGTATCAGAGAGCACAGTATTGGTTGAATTTAACAATCTACCCTTAACCCGTTTTTGAGAATTTAGTAAAATTGTTACACGACTTTTCCTTGGAAATATTACTTTTGTAACCTGCATCGTGACGACTTCCCCTGTGCTGTTATTGTAGAAAAACACATTGTCATTAGGTAAAAGATCCGTTTCTCGCAACAATTCTAGTGTTTTTTCACCCTCAAAGGAAGATATTGAAAATGAAGGTAATACCTCTGACTTTAAACTTTTTTTGGTCTCAAATGTCTGAAACATCGAAAATATAAAGCCAATCAATAGGACAATAATTACTAAAAGAAGGCTTATTTTCTCATAGTGTGTCTTAATTATTTTCACGTTTCTTTAATACTTTTTGTAATTTTGACAAAGATTTTGAATGCCCCGAGGATTCAAAGAAAGTAGTTAGTACATCTTGATCAATTTCAGACCCCATGCCTTTGAAGTTATCTGTGATAAAAGTCTCAAAATCTCTATCGATTTTATACACATATTCAATCAGAAGAAAAAAGGTAGATTCCACATCATTTACAATTGGTAATTGCTTTTCAGTCTCCACTTGTTCTTCAGAGAACGGTGATGAAGTTAGAGAGGCGGTGTTTGTTAAACTTGTACTTACAGGCCTTTCAACCTTTAAGTCTCTTATCAAAAAGGGCGGTCTGAGTTGATTAATAAATGTTCTGGCATGTGAAGTATGAGATTTGAAACTGATCGTAAATGCAAAACTACTTACAGGTAAATTAGATCTGATAAGTTTACTGTCTAGTTTTGTTACAGATAGCTTGTCTTCTGATATATGTTGTGAATCTTCTGCTCCTACAGGTTCTCTGGTTATTTTGTTGAGTGTAATAGAGTATTTTTCATCCGAGGAATTAGATAAAAATTCAATTAATGAAGATATAATCTCACTTTGCACACCAAGTAACTTAGCTTCACTTTTTGAAAAACTAGGCCAAAAACCATCGTACGAAGTTAAGCCAAAACCAAATTTCTTTTCTGATTCGGAATTCGTTTCCCCAAAATTATCAAATGTATCAGAATTTGCTTGATAAAATAAAATATTATTAGCTGTGCACAATTTTCTGAGATTTGAATAAAGTTTTGTTAAGTCTGCATTTATCGACTCAGAGCTTTTATCGTTAAAATTTGTGTAAATATTTTCTTCAGAATTTAGTATATTTGTCCAAAATCTGTTTTGATTTTTTTCAACGGCTGATAACTTTTCCAAGTCTTCCATCGCTAATTCCATCTCTTTTTCTAAACCGTCGTAAAGTAATAATTCATCCTTTAAATTATCAATTGATTTAGAATCCTTTGATATGGCAGTCAAAATGGAGTCTATCTCCTCTGTTGAACTACAGGAAATGAACTGTAAAAAAATAAAATTACACAAAAATACACCCAGAAAAATCGCAAATAATTTGTTTGTTTTTAAAAAGTTCACTTAGTTTTAAAAGCTTGGCGAGAAAACATATCTAAAATGAGTAAAACTACGCTTAAATAAATCACCTTCTCCTTCGATTGAAAATGTTTTTTTATCTACTTTTTCAATGTAAGGGAGTGTTTCTAGGTACTGTGTTAAAGCTTCCTGTTTCTTACTATTTAGTTCAATTAGATGATTTCTTTTTTCATCAAGCTGATTTTCACTAAATACGGAAGTTGTTCTTACGAGGTATCTACCAACAAGAATAATTCTTGTTGAATTTTGCTTGGTGTTAACTTTGAGATTTTTGGAGTTTTTTTCTATACCTTTATCTTCAAAATAAAGTTCGTCAAACCAAGTATCTTTTACATCGGGGTGATCAAGAGAACTTTGTAATTGATTTAAAAAATCTTGAATAAACCAACATGATAAACTTTTATGATGAAAAGTTTCGTTCCGATTTAAAACTAACTGGTTTGTAATCTCAGTAAAGTCGTACTTTTCCTTCAATGACTCCAAATCAAGTATTTTAGATTTTAGTTTTCTGTTTTCACTATTAATCTCGAGAAGTTCTTTTTTTAAATGAGTTTCTGCGGAAGATTTGAATATAATACCAATTAACGGCAGGCAGGATAACAATGCCGCTGAAAATAAAAGTATGGGAATTTTTTTCTTAAAATTTAAATTGGTTAATTTACTCTCAGGTAAAAGATTGAGTGGAGTCTTTAGTGTATTGCTGTCATCAGTTTTAAAAACAGCCCGTGCTAAACCAATTGGTTCACCAGATATGTAAGGTAGTAATGGGCGAATCTCATTATCTAAACTATCTGAGATAATTACACTTTGAAGCGGATCCAAATAATCAATACTTAATCGCTGACTTTCACTCAGGTATTCAGGCAGGTTACTTAATAAAGCACCTCTTCCTGATAAATACATTTTTGTGGGGGCTTTTCCCTTTTTTAATCTTTTATAGGTGACTATAGAACGTGTAATTTCTTGAGTTGTACGGGTTAAAAACTGTTGTGAACAATTTTGTAAAACTTGCACACTAGGGTCATCAGCAGAATACACAACTTCACCTGAAAAGTAACTTTTTTTAACTTCCTCTGCACGCTCGAAGAGTGTACCCAGATTGTCTGAAATATTCTGAGTTAAAGTATTACCACCAACTGCAATACTTCGGGTTAAAAAACCGGTTGGGTTAATGAACAATAGATTCGTAGATTTTGCACCAATATTAACAACCAAAGTTTCTTGTTGCTCAAGTCCATTGACTGTAGAAATTAAAGCATTATACTCCAAAACCGGAGCCGGCGTTATCTGCAAAGGAGTTAATCCTATCTCAACTACCTTCTCACAAAATGATTCCGCAACCTCAGGTTTTACTGCAAATGCTAATATTTCCTGCTCTACTCCGTCATCGTCAATAACCTGATAATCCCATATCAACTCGCTCAATGGAAATGGCATTTTCTGGGAAAGTTCGAATGCAACAATCTTTTTCTGCTTTTCTTCTTCTACATGGGGTACTCTTAGGGTTTTATTCAAAAGCAGACTGCCGGGAAAAATAAAACGGGCATTTCCTTTTAGTTTTTGCTTTTGGCAAAGTTCATCCAATCCAGAAATCAGAGCAGCCAGCCAATTTTGATCGTTAGAATAGTCATAATGCAGTGTTTTAAGAGCAATTTGCTCTAGAATAATGCTCTTTCCATCCGAAACAAATGTGCTTACCGAGACATGGGAGATTCCACAATTGACTATAATTTCCTTCTTGGAACTCATTTACAGAGAGGCATAAAATAATCAGTATCCAGATCCAGACTTTCTCTTTACTGGTCCAAGCCCTTGTAAATATTGGCTTGGATAAATAAGATGAGCAGGAATCAATATTCCTTCATTTTTAGAAGAGTTGGTTTGGCACATTTGTCTAAACTTAGCTAAAATAGAATCTTCTTTATATTTATCAAAGTAAATGTTGTTTGAAATTTCTAATGGTATTCCATCATAAATAATATCAACAACATAGCCAACCGGCTTTATGTAATTTCCCTTAAATCCATCTCTTTCAGCAATTGCTGACGGAAACAAAAAGGATACATATTTTTTATTTCTATCTGCCCTAAGAGTCAAAAATTCAATTTCTGAACTATAATATTGATAAAACTCAGCGTCAGGAAGGCTTGATCGCCGTAATTTTTCCTTTTGGAGGACATTACTGAAACATATTGATAAACGAACTTTAACATTATTTAAAAAATTAAGATTTATGACCTGGTCTTTTCCACTGGGCGTTTTTATAGAATCATATTTCTTCTTCAAAGGATGATTAACCACTTCAAATGGAACAGTTACCTTAAGCCATTCATCGGATTCATTCGTGACTTTTACCATGTCTGTAAGTCTTATGAATTGGTCAGTAACCGCATTCACCGTGCAGTAAGTAATAAAAATTTTAATGAAAATTAGTGTCTTGATTGTTGTTTTCATATCTTTGGCAATATTTAAGGTAATAATTTGGTAAGTTGCCATCTTTCCAACTCTTAGCTATAAACTACAAGCATAAATTAATGGATTTTAAAATATCTTGCTTACTTTTCATTCAGAACGCTGAGGATAAATTTTTATTACTTAAAAGAAAAAAGGCTCCAAATCGTGGTACTTGGAGCCCCCCTGGTGGTAAACTAATTATGCATATTGGTGAATCACCAATAGAATGTGCAAAACGAGAAGCACTCGAAGAAACTGGACTAAAACTAACCGACGAAGACTTGTATTTATTTGGTTATGTATCAGAAAAAGGATACGAAAATAACTGTCACTGGTTAATGTTCATGTTTGAGTGCAAAAAGAAAATTCGCCAAATTCCTAGTTCCTTTGATGAAGGATATTTTAGCTTTTTTAGTAGGAGGGAAATCAATGATTTAAAAATTCCAAAATCCGACCATAAATTAGTTTGGCCATTCTATGATTCAAGAAAACAAGGTTTTTGGGGCGTGCGAGCAGATTGCTCTGTGGCTGAAAACTTAAATATTAAGATTGAGTCCTCTCCCACTTAAAAATATATAATAATCTTTTCAATTCTATCCCATTTTATTCCATGGAAGGTTTACATCACGATACCATATTAGACGACTCAACACCCGATTTTTCCGATAAGACTGATAATCTTGATAAGAAGGAGGTTTCCACTATCCAAAAAGATAAAAACTCATCAGAAAAAGACTTCTCTCAATCAGATATAAACAAAAATTTAGACAAAGAGACTAAATTAGCTCTATACGAGCAGATGGTTAGAATTCGTAGGTTCGAGGAAAGGTCTCTACGTTCTTATCAACAAGGCCACATTGGAGGCTTTTTACATTTGTATATCGGACAAGAAGCTGTAGCTGTTGGTTCGGTGTCAGTCCTTGGGGAAGATGATCATGTTATTACCGCTTATCGCGATCATGGACATGCTCTCGCTGTAGGAATGGATTTTGATGAATGTATGGCTGAATTATACGGCAAAAAAACTGGTTGCTCCAAAGGAAAAGGCGGGTCAATGCACTTTTTTGCTCCTGACAAAAACTACTGGGGTGGACATGGAATTGTTGGTGGACAAACTCCACTGGGGCTCGGCATAGCCTATGCCCTAAAATATAACAAAAAGAAAGGGGCATGCTTGTGTTTTATGGGTGATGGAGCAACCAACCAAGGCCCATTTTATGAATCTCTCAATCTCGCATCTCTTTGGAATTTGCCTGTAATTTATATTATAGAAAACAACGGGTATTCTATGGGTACTTCTGAATCCAGACACTCTGCTGGAGATCCCCTTGCCAGAAGGGCAGATTCTTTCGATATTAAATGGTCTGTTACTAATGGACATGATATTTATGAAGTGAGACAGACTATTTCTGATGCTCTTAAACTTGCACATGAAGAATCCAAACCTTCCGTTTTAGAGATAGTTACTTACAGATACAGGGGGCATTCTGTCGCTGACCCTGATCAAACTTACAGAAGTAAGGAAGAAATTGAAGAATACAAAACAAATAAAGACCCCATTAATTTATTCAAAAATAAATTACTTGATGAGAAAAATTTAACGGACGATATAATCAAAGAAATTGATATCAAAGCAAAAGGAGATGCGGATGCATCCGCTGACTTTGCGGATGCCAGCCCTTACCCCGAAGCTAATGAATTAATGGATGATATATATTGGGAAACTGATAACCCTGATAAAAAAACTTCTCAAGGTACTATGTTTTTTGAAACTCCCCCCCAATAATCTTTATAATTATGGCAAAAATTACTTACCGTGAAGCTCTTAACCAAGCTCTGTCTGAAGAAATCGATAGAGACTCAAATGTTGTTTTAATGGGAGAAGAGGTTGCTCAATTTAAAGGCTCATACAAAGTTTCTGAGGGTATGCTTGAGAAATTTGGTTCAGACCGAATAATAGATACTCCAATCAGTGAAGCGGCTTTTTCAGGACTGGCTGTTGGTGCGGCCATGATGGGTATGAGACCCGTTGTGGAATTTATGTTTTGGAGCTTTTGTTATGTAGCATTTGATCAAATTTTTAATAACGCTGCGAGCATCAGGTATATGTCAGGGGGTCTCATCAATGTCCCAATCGTGTTTAGAGGTCCTGCTAATGGTGGCACAAATGTCGGCGCTACTCATTCGCATACTCCCGAAAATTTTGCTGCGAACACTCCCGGACTAAAAGTAATTTGTCCGTCTACTCCTGCTGATGCAAAAGGTATGATGAAGGCAGCAATTCGAGATAATGATCCTGTTTGTGTTATGGAAAACACTATCCTCTACAATATGCAGGGCGAAGTTCCTGAGGACGAAAACTTTATTGTACCCCTAGGAAAAGCAAACATTTTAAAGGAGGGTAACGATTTAACTATCATTGCTCATGGCAAGGCGGTACACTCTTCCCTAGAAGTTGCCCATATATTAGAAGACAAACACAATATTTCTACAGAAGTGTTAGATTTGCGCTCAATAAGGCCCCTTGATGTTGAGGCCATAATTAAATCCGTTAAGAAAACAAATCGTGTTTTACTTGTAGAAGAAAATAAACCTTTTTGCGGAGTTGATGCCCAGATAGCATTTATCATTCAAGATCAAGCTTTTGATTTCCTAGATGCTCCTATAAAAAGAGTTTCGGCAATAGATTCCCCTCAAGCTTACAGCAAAGCACTCGAAAATATTCAAATCCCCGCTCGCGACCGGATTCTTGCCAAGGCAATGGAATTGGTTTAGCAAAAAATTACATACTACCATGGCAACAATTATCGAAATGCCCAAACTTAGTGATACCATGTCGGTTGGCACCCTGGTCAAGTGGCATAAAAACATTGGAGACTCTATACAAAATGGGGATATACTTGCCGAAGTTGAAACTGATAAAGCCACGATGGAGTTAGAAAATTTCGATGATGGCACTCTGATAAATATTTTCGTTGGAGAAGGTGAAGAGGTGCCTGTTGGCAGTCCACTTGCTGCTGTAGGAGAACCTGGAGAAAAAATAGATCTTCCATCTACCGAAACAAAGTCTGAAACAGATATCCCCGAAAATGTAATAGTATCAGAAAACAAAGAGGAAAACTCCCCAGTTCAGGTTACGAGTCCTGATGTTCAACCGAGCAATATTCAGACTGAAAAATTAGATCCTAAACAAGAAGATTCTCCCAAACAAAGAGTTCTCATATCACCATTGGCAAAGAAGATTGCTTTAGAGCGAAATATTGATTTCAAAAATCTAAACGGCTCTGGCCCAAATGGTAGGATCCTTAAAAAAGATATACTCGCAGTCTCTAGTATTGGATCTGAAAATACTTCAAATTTGTCGGATAACTCTCAAGCACCTGTTAATAAAAATCACTATCTTGGTAACTTACAGGATAAGTCTATTCAAGTATCTAAGATTCGAAATATTATTGCTTCTCGATTACTTGAGTCCAAAACCACAATTCCCCACTTTTATCTACAAAAGGAAATTAATTCGCTCCCATTAAAGGAAGCAAGATCTGCATTAAACTTGAAGCTTTCTGAAAGAAGCAATGACGAGCCGACAAAATTAACGCTTAACGATCTTATTTTAAAAGCTTGTGCTGAAACAATCAAAGATGTCCCAGAAATTAATACTTCATGGGAAGGTTCGGAAATCAAGTACCATGGTTCAGTGCACCTTGCTTTCGGCGTGGCAATTGACGATGGTTTAGTCACACCAGTTGTTAAAAATGCACATTCATTGGATTTAGAATCCCTCTCTCTAACCGCAAAGTCTCTGATTCACAAAGCTCGTTCTAAAAAGTTAACCCCTGATGAAATGACCGGCTCCACTTTTACCGTTACAAACCTCGGTATGTTCGGTATTGATTTGTTTAGTGGCATTATTAATCCACCAAATGCCGCAATCTTATCAATTGGGGCAAGTGTTAAAAAACCTGTTATTGATAAAAACGGTCAGATAGTACCGGGTGAAACTATGATGCTTGGTTTAAGTTGTGATCACCGTTTAGTTGATGGGGCGATTGGAGCAGTATTTCTTCAAAAACTTGCAGTTTCTCTAGAAAACCCTGCCACTATGTTGATTTGAAATTACCCCACTCTTTGGTTTGCATCTTTAACTAACCATTCAGAAATTTCATTAAGTTTATTTGAGACATCGCTTTTACAATCCTCTAAATTTGATGCCGTAAGCTTTTGGTAGCCAAATAAATAATATTTTATTTTCGGTTCTGTTCCACTTGGTCTTATTGCTATTTGGTAATCATTTTCTAATTTTAACATTAGAAAGTTTTCAGTAGTTAATTCATCTTCATCTTCATCAATATAGCCTTTTTCCATATAGTCTTTAGATTCTGATACCTTAATCCCTGCAATTTCTTTTAAATTTTGCTTTCTGTAGGAATTTGCTAATAGCTTTATTGTTTTTGTTCCCTCAGCACCCTCAAAGTATAAGTTTTCTGTTTTTTCCTCATGGTATCCATATTTCTTATATAGATTATCTAAATAATCCTGGGGGTGCATTTTGGAAGCCTTTAAATATGCAAAAAGTTCAGCAATCGCCAAAGCAGATGCATTTCCATCTTTATCCCTCACAATATCCAAAGGTAAATATCCATAGCTTTCCTCAGCAGCTAATACAACATATGTTGAATACCTGGTTAATATGTCTACCCGAGCAAATAAATCGGTAGCGTCAAAATCTAACGATAAACCTTCCTGTTCTTTCAGCTCAGTGATTGCTTTATCTTCATATTTTCCTAGTTTCTGAGCCATCCATTTAAACCCTGTATGCGTATTAACACAACGAACCCCATATGCAGCAGCAATACGAGAAATCATTGGGGTTGTAACAAATGTTTTTAAAATTGCTACATTTTTACTTCCCTCTTCAGGTATAAGCGTTTTTCTTTTGGCAACTGATAGTCTGTATTCAGCAAGCATAGTGGCGACTTGATTACCAGTTAGGCAATTAAAGCCACCGTCTGGTTTCCTAACTGCAACTCCAATTCTGTCGCAATCAGGATCGCTTCCTAAAACTAAGTCCGCTTTTGTTTTTTGCGCTACTGAAATTCCTTTTTTTAAAGCTTCTGGGTTTTCTGGATTTGGCGATTGAACACTTGAAAAATTAGGATCTTGTTTGTTTTGTTCCTCAACAACAGCAACCTCAACACCATGGTCCCAGAGTGCCGGGATCGCCGATATTCCCCCAGTTCCATGTATAGGGGTAAAAACAAGTTTTGGGGCGTTTTCTTTAAGAATCGATGGGTCAAGCACGGCATCTTCGATAGCTGCTCTATAAGCCAAATCATCTTCTGTCGGTAAAACATTCCAAAGGGGTTCGTTGGTTTCTAAATATGGCAACAATTCTTCTATAGAAATATTTTCATATCGCTTAACAATTTCTTCAGTGTGAGGCGGTACCAATTGCCCTCCATCTGCAAAATAAGCCTTAAAGCCATTATCATGATAAGGATTGTGACTTGCAGTTATTACAACTCCCGCATGAGCATATCTGTGGCGCACTGTAAAACTAAGCTGCGGGGTTGATCTAGGGCCATCAAAAATAAGCGCGTAACCACCTAAATTTGTCCATGTTAACGCTGCAAGTTTACAAAACTTTTCTGAAAAATGTCTAACATCATGAGCAATAATTAATCGAGGTTGTCCAAGAATTCCTTCCTCAGCTAACCATTTTGTTATATGTAAAAATAATGCTTTAGTTGCTCGTACTACAGTAATTTCATTGAGTGTATTACTTCCAACTGCAGCATATTCAGGTGTCTCTCCTTCTTTATTTTCTCCTTTTTCTGATTTTGTTATAACATTGCCGATCGTACGACCTCTCATACCACCTGTGCCAAACTTTAGATTTGAATGAAATCTATCATTCAATTCACTCCAACTTTCAGTGACAAGAAGTTCTTCTATGCTGTTTAATATTCTTTCTGGTAAATTTTTACATTCAGTAAACTCTTTTAAATTATTGTATGTTGAATCATACAGATTGTCTTCTTCTTGTCCCTGTTTGATAAGGTCGGTTATTGATTCTTTATTCATAAAAGAGCTGGATTTACATGTAGATATATTAATTTTGTTATCGTATCGTCACTTTATAAATTAAGTGGACCTTTTAATCCGAACTTAGTTTTTTTTCTACAGGAAAGCGATAGAGTAATTCGTCTTTTTTTCCATAACCCAATTCTTTTCTGGCTACCGCATCTTGAAAAGATGGGTCTGATCTAAGACGGTTTAAAAATTCCTTATGATTATTTGCCTCTGTTTGTAATTTATTTAGCTTATTTTCTAAAAACTCTTCTTTTGATTTCCAGTGCAAAAATTCATCATAAGCGTAATTAAACTGAATTATTAGATATAAGAATGCACTTAATGAACAAAGAATTAACGAAACAATAAAAATCTTTTTTGTAATTTTTTTCATTTTTTTTGTGGTTAATTAATTGTTGGATTATAAACATCATGAAGACGCAACATCCCTAGAACTTCTTCTGTTTGTGTATTTAAAACTGGTAAAACAGAAATTTGTTTTTCACCTGCTTCCATAATTTCTAGGGCTTTACCTAAAGACATCATAGGGTTTATTGTAACTGGACAGTTTGTCATAATTTCTTTCGACTTCATGTCCAAAAGATTTTTATGCTCTATTAAGGCTCTTCTTAAATCTCCATCCGTTATAAATCCTATGAGTTTTTTTTCTTTTATGATACAGGCTCCACCCAATGGAAATTTTGTCATTTTACAAACCAACTCTCTAATGGGGGTATCGCTGAAAACAAGAGGTATTTTGTCTATTTTATGCATTACATTCTCTACATTAAAAAGCAAATTCCTTCCAAGCTGACCTGCTGGGTGTGTTTTTGCGTAATCTTTTTCTGAAAATTTATTTCTTTTCATCAATCCTATTGCCAGTGCGTGTCCAATAGATGTTGCCACCATAAAACTAGAAGTTGGAACTATTCCCATAGGGTCTGCCTCTATTTCAACAGATGCATCAATAAACACATCTACTTTTTCCACTAGTGGTCCTTTTTTATTTCCTAAAATACCAATAATTTTTGCATTTCTTTTTTTTAATATTGGTACTAAAGCTAAAAGTTCTGGTGTTGATGAACTATTCGAAAAGAAAATTACAGGATCTTCATTTTGATGAATTCCTAGGTCACCATGCACTGCTTCTGATGCATGTAAAAAAGATGCTGTGCTTCCAACACTACAAAATGTTGCTGATAATTTTTTTCCGATATGCCCTGATTTTCCAATTCCACAAAATATAATTTTGTTTTTTGCTCCCTCTAATATGTTCAATGCCTTTATAAATTTTTCATCAAGATAATGAGATGCTTTTTCTATGGATTTACTTTCTTTCAGTAAAACCTGCCGTGCTTCTTCTAATTCTTTCATCGACCAACCATATAATATGTTTTTCTTTTTTTAAATTATAATTTAATTAATAAAAGACGATACCGTTAAGGTGTATCTTCACCTATTTTCTTTTTATATATTCTATAATGTTTCAAGTTACCTTTTCAGAACAGAGTTTAAACGAGCTAAACTCTTTAACGCAAGCCGACCAACTTGACCTAATGGAAAAATTAAGTTCATTATCAAATGAGATTCTAACCGGTGAACATACTTCAGTTGGAAAGTTTTTACGAAATGGTAAAACTTTTTATAGACTTAGGGTAAATGATTTAAGGGTATATTTTGAAAAAATTGAAATTTGCTTACATTGTCATTTTATACTTCAAAAAAATTCTCTTAATGACTTCTTGGTAAGATGCAAAATGCCGTCTTCTGAAGAAGCTGTTTTGGAAAATCATCAAAATTTTTGGGATTATTTAGAATCTCTTACAAAATCTAAATAACAATATGAACAATATGATAATTTTAAAATAGTTCCTAACACTGCTACAATCACTTATTAGATATTCATAAAATTATTAACATTCTTTTTTTTCTTTATTCCCTAAATATCAATGCTTTATAAAACTATTTCAATTTTTCTTTCCCATAATAGAGATTAAAATATATTTTTTTTAAATAGTTATTATAATTCTATATTGAATAAAGATTATTTTTAGGTCACAAATTGTCTAAATGAAATTCAAAATCAATAGAGATCATTTCAGTTCTGGTTTACAACTTCTTACAAGCGTAGTAGGTGCCCGTAAAACAATGCCCATTTTACAGAATGTTTTAATAGAGGCTCATGAAGGTTTGGTCAGATTGACTACGACAAATTTAGATCTAGGTGCGAGATGTTCTCTCAAGGCAGATGTTTCCGAGAAAGGTTCAATTACTCTACCAGTTAAAGAAATTGGAAGAATAGTGAGAGAACTTGCTGATATAGAAGTTAGTGTAGAAACATCAGACACAACAAAAGCTACTATTAGTACCCGTGGATCAATATTTAATGTAATAGGAATGGAAAGTAAGGAATTTCCACCATTACCTGAATTAGAAAATAAAAAAGAATTTAATTTAGAAAGACCAGAAATAGTTTCTATGTTAAAAAGCGTGTCTTATGCACAATCTGTTAATGAAGAAAGGTATATGTTAAAGGGTGTCTTTTTTCAGTTATCGAAAGAAAAGCTTTCTTTAGTAGCAACAGACGGAAGAAGATTAGCGGTTACAAGTCGAAAAATAGAACTTTCGGAGAATGATGAAGGTGAATTCATTTTACCCTCTTTAACTGTATCGGAAATCGAAAAAATACCAGCTGTAGGAAATAATTTGAAAATTTCCTATACTGACAGGCAAGTTGCGTTTGAATTAAAAGTGGATAACCAAGAAGAAGAAGGAGGATTTAAGGAATCTGTTTATCTAGTTTCTAAAGTAGTTGAAGGAAAGTACCCTAATTACAAACAAGTTATACCAAAGGACGATTTTAATGTAGCAAATATAGAAAGAGAGTTGATGCAAGAATGCGTTAATCGTGCTGCTTTAGTATCAGATGAAAAAATAACATTAAGAATAAAGACGAATCAAATGGAAATTACAGGACAAAGCACACTAGGTGATGCCTGTGAATCGATGCCTGTTAGTTTTGAAGGTGAGGATACTACTGTATCATTTAACCCTAGGTTTATACTAGATCCCCTGAAATCTATAACACGAGATAAAATATCCTTTGAATTCCGAGATGACATGAGTCCTGGGGTATTCAAAGTAGACGATGAAAGCAAAAATAATCTTTCATTCCTGTGTGTCGTAATGCCGATAAGAACTGATTAAAATTATATCTGAATATTAGAAACATTATTTTCTGAGTCGGTAAAATAGTCGTAAGTTTCTCCTTGAAAGTTCTTAAGAGTTATAATTTCGGAGTCGTATTTAACGAGATAGTCAGGGTTGAGAGGTATTTTACCACCACCATTCGGTGCATCTATTACAAACTGTGGTATAGCATAACCACTAGTAAACCCTCTTAAACCTTTTATAATTTCAAGACCTACACTAGGGTGCGTTCTTAAATGAGAACTACCTTTTATTAAATCACATTGATATAAATAATAGGGTTTTACTTTCATTATTAACAATCTATGCAATAGACTTTTCATTATTTCTGTACTATCA
>Ga0181564_10003172_pt1 | contig 14140 bp, 15 predicted proteins | sample 011ome_24_FD_134512 | JGI IMG/M metagenome (GOLD analysis project Ga0181564, IMG submission 134512) | Coastal salt marsh microbial communities from the Groves Creek Marsh, Skidaway Island, Georgia - 011513CT metaG (megahit assembly) | ecosystem: Environmental > Aquatic > Marine > Intertidal...
ATACCCGAAATTGATCAAATATCGGGGATTGACACGCCAGTGGACCGCGAAATTCCTCGCCGCAAAATTTCCCCGGCGCCCAAGTCCTAGCCGCCAAATTTCCCCGGCGCCCAAGTCCTAGCCGCCAAGTTCCCGCGCGCGCTCCGTTCCGCGCCCCAGCGCATCGATTACGGCTTGCCCCACTTCGCGCGCATCAAGTACTTCCATAGCCGCGGCCGTCATGCCCCCGGGTGAAGTGACCTGTTGGCGCAACTGCTCCGGACCTGCCGGGCTGACCGCGAGTAACTCAGCCGCACCGACCAGAGTCTGGCGCACCAACGATTGCGCTAACTCAGAATCGAGGCCTAGTTCCTGCGCGCCGTGAATCATGTTCTCAGCGAGGTAGAACAGGTACGCCGGTCCACTGCCACTCACGGCCGCAAGATCATTCTGCTGCGACTCAGGCAACTCCACCACGGTTCCCACGGCGGACATGAGTTGCACGGCACGATTTACGGATTCCCGCGAGCAGCCCGCGCCTGCACTCACACCTGTCACTCCTTTGCCAATAATGCTCGGGGTATTAGGCATCGCCCGAATGACTTGCTGGGTTTGTGGGAAGCAATTTTCGATGAATCCACACGTAATCCCAGCAGCCACCGAGATCAGCAGGCAATCGGGTGCGATGAATGGCGTGAACTCGTGAAGGAGCTCGCGAATCATCTGGGGTTTGATGGCAATGACAATCGTGGAGCATTGCAACAGCTCAGATCGGTCATCTGTCACCCGAACCGAGGGTCCAAACTTTTCACTGAGAATTTGATATTTGGGCAAATCCCGCACTAGTGCGAGGATCTCGCGATCCGGTGAATCCTGCGCCACCCATCCTGCAATAAGTGCCTGACCCATGGAGCCTGCACCAATAACCCCAATGACCTGCTTCACCTGGTTCACCCGACCAGCCTGCCACACCCTGCAAGCTTTAGGTGGGTAGTGGCTTGGTCGGATCCAACAAGTCTTGGACCATCGGTGAAATCATGGCCACGAGTTGGTCCTCACTAATACTGGCAATCGGTTCAATATTGAGAAAGTAGCGGTAGGCGATGATGCCCGACAAATAGGAACTAATGAGCGCTCCGCGTAAACGAGCATCAGGAATGCCCAGGAGAATAAGAGCGCGATCTACCACTTCGGTTTGGAAGTAATCCGACAAGGGCTTTATGGCTCCGAATGCACTATTCATTCCATGGCCTTGTGCCGCACCTGCGGCTTTGCTGAGATCGGCGCGAATTTTTTCATCTGCGGCCAAATTCAATGTGGATCGCACGAGTCGCTCACCCAACCCTTCAATGCCGGGAGCAACAAGGGCAGGGATCGCCTTTTGTGGATCAAATGGCAATGACATAGCTGCAGCAAAAAGGGCTTCTTTATTGTTATAAAGATTTGTCACGACGGTTGGTGCAACACCGGCAGCAGCGGCAATGGACTTCAGAGTTGCCCTGGCATATCCCGATGACATGAACGCTTCTCGGGCCGCATTCACAATTCCATTGGGATCACTTGCCATGGTGCTCACCTCTCCCTTTGCATCATCGGACTCCATGTGAAAAGTGTTGTCGCGCAAACTCTAGGGTCTCACGAATATCAGCGATTCGCTCCAAACGGTCACTGCACGATCTGGTGGAGATCTCAGCAATCACAGTTCCATTGAAACCCTGGGACATGAGAGTTTGGGCCGCCTGCGCCAAGGGTTGCGTGCCCCTGCCAGGCACAAGGTGCTCATCGGTGCCCGACGAAGTGCCGTCCGCGAGGTGAATGTGCTCCACCCTGCTTCCGAGATCCGTGATCATTTCGGCAGGATCCGTTCTCGAAACAGCCGTATGTGAGAAGTCGACCGTGACACTTGAGTAATCCTGTTTGCGCACATCCCAGTCAGGGGCATAGGCCGGCAGTGATCCTTTGCCTGCCCGCCAGGGATACATGTTTTCAACCGTAAACGTAACGGGCACGTTCGCGTTGAGTTCAGCGATTCCCGCCTCGAAACGTTTTGCGTAATCGCGCTGCCAGCGAAACGGTGGATGGACAACTACGGTCTCCGCTCCAACGAGTTCGGCGACTTCTTGGGCTTTTGTCAGTTTGCCCCACGAATCGGTTCCCCAGACTCGCTGGGTGATCAGCAAACAAGGGGCGTGCAAGGAAAGGATTGGAATTTGGTAGTGCTGCACAAGATTGCGCAATACGGTCGAGTCTTGACTCATAGAGTCGACACCAACCATCACTTCAATGCCGTCGTAGCCCGTCATAGCGGCGATTTCAAATGCAGCAGCCGTGGATTCTGGGTACACAGATGAGGTCGAGAGTCCGAATTTCATGCGTGGCTCATCTCGGTGGGCTTGCGCCATCTGTCGGTGATCTTGGTGGCGATCCACACTGCGAGCGCACCAATTAATCCAACGCCTATCGAGATGACGCTGTATTTCTCAGGGCCCAAGGAGAGGGCAAAGAAGTTGGAAAAGAATGGAATGTAAAGCACACCGATAAACATGAAGACCATGGCCAACACAATGGTAAGTCGAATTGGATTCAGCGGCCGAGCACTTTGCATGAGCACCGCGATGGTGACGATGAATAACGTGATTGTTGCGGCGGACTGCGCATTGAAGAGCGGCTCATCAAAATAAATGGCGATTCCATAACTGGTAAACGCCGTTATGGCAGCGATCATGCCCGCTGGAACAGCAAAGAGCAGTACTCGACGGAAGAATCCTGGCCGGAAACGCTCGGTATTGGGCATCAAGGCGAGAAAAAACCCAGGGATCCCAATGGTCAATGCGCTAATCAGTGTCAAGTGTCGTGGAAGAAAAGGAAATGCGACTGCGAACACGGCTGTTGCGCCGCTAATAATCATGGCATAGAAACTCTTCGTCAAAAAAACATCAGCAACGCGCTCGATATTGCCCAGGACTTTGCGCCCCTGGGCCACCACACTTGGCATAACTGACCATTGATCATCAAGCAGCACAATTTGCGCAACGGCCCGCGTCGCACCTGATCCCGATCCCATGGCGATTCCAAGATCAGCACTCTTGAGGGCAAGAACATCATTCACGCCATCACCCGTCATGGCTACTGTCTTGCCTCTGGTGTGCAGCGCCTCAACCATGTTTTGCTTTTGCGCCGGGGATACCCGCCCAAAGACGTTCTCGGTCGCGAGCACCTGGGCAACGTCCGCGGTGTCCGTGGGCAAATTCCTGGCGTCATAGGGATGGTCGGCACCTGGAACGCCCGCTAACCCCGCAATAGCCCCGACCGTTTCAGCGTTATCACCTGAAATGACCTTGACGTTCACCCCTTGGTCGAGGAAATAGGAAACGGTGGGGGCAGCATCCGGCCGCAAAGTTTGACTGATCACAATCAATGCAACACAGGTCACCTGAACCAGAGGTGATTCCGCCGAGACAGTATTCGGTGTTGTTGCGAGCACGAGAACTCGAGCACCGGTTGAGGCATATGTGTTTGAGCGCTCACGCATTTCCGAGTTTTGCGGATCCACCATTTCTGGTGCTCCGATAATCCAGTTTCCGTGGTCAGCAAAAGATGCTGCCGACCATTTGCGGGCGCTGGAGAACGGAACGGAAGCTGTTGCCTTCCATTGCGGTGATGGGCAGTAGCTCGCAATCGCTGACAAGGTCGGGTTCGGCTTTGCTTCGAGGGCGGCCAATGCACCTAGAGCGTTGCGGGTTTGCAGTGCTGGTCCGTCAACGCCACCAAGTTCAACAATCTCCTGAACCGCCATGCCCGGTTCGGTCAATGTCCCCGTTTTATCAGCGCACACGGTGTCAACGCGAGCCAGCACCTCGACCGCGGGCATGTCTTGCACGAGTACCCGCTTGCGCGCCAAATCAATAACTGCCACCGCCATCGCAATCGATGTGAGCAAAACCAGTCCTTCGGGAACCATAGTGACGATACCTGCAATGGTGCCCCTGATTGCCTCGTCGAGTGGCAATTTTGCGCGCAACAGTTGTGAACCAAGAAGTAAGAGTCCAACAGGTAACAGAAAATACGAGACATACCTGATGAACCTGTTGATTGCATCACGCAACTCAGAGTCTGTCGTCTGGAACTTTGTGGCTTTCTCGGTCAATCTTGCGGCAAATGAATCTCGACCAACACGAGTTGCCGTGTAGTAGCCCGATCCAGCGACCACGAAAGACCCACTCATCACGGTGTCTTCAATATTTTTGTCCACGGGATCTGCTTCGCCGGTGAGCAAGCTTTCGTCGATTTCAAGCCCTAGTGATTGAATGACCACACCGTCCACCACAAGTTGGTCACCTGTGCGTAGCGCCACCAAGTCCCCGAGCACGACATCTTTTGAGGCAACCTCGACGTCGGCACCATCGCGGCGCACGACAGGTTTTGCTTCGCCCAAAACGGCAAGTTTGGCCAGCGTGCGCGATGCACGATATTCCTGGGTAGTTCCAATTAATGTGTTTGCCACGATCACGAAACCAAATAGTGAATCCTGCCAAGGTGCCACAATCAACATGACAATCCACATGGAACCAATTAAGAAGTTAAACCACGTCAGAGTATTGGACTTGATAATGCTGGAAAGGCTCCTGCTATTTGGGCTAGGTGCAACGTTGACTTCACCCCGAGCAACGCGCTCAGCAACCTGCGCGGTCGTCAAACCAGAGGGTGCGCTAACCGCGCTTGATGGATATGTGTCTACCATCGGCTCCCCTCGATTCTGTTTCGCCCAATTCGCATTCCTAACAAGGAGTACTTCCTCGCTACATGGAATCTAGTGTGCGAAGAATTACCCCCTCGCGCAACGCCCAAGGCCCAATATGCACTGTATCGACGTTAAGCAGGTCAAGGGCTGCCTGCGCAACAAGTGCACCGGCCAACATTTGGGGCGACCTGCCGGCCGACACCCCTGAAATTTTTCGCCGCTCGGAATCGGTCATTGGGGTCAATTCGCCGACAATTGCCATCAGGTCCTCGCGCGAAAGTTGACGATCAATGTAAATTCCCGCACCCGACTCGGCTGCACCCGCAATCCTGGCCAATTGTTTGAATGTCTTGGAGGTCCCGACCACCACTCGAGGGGAAGCTCCCTTGAGCACAGAGCCGGCAACGGAGGCAATTTGTGCTCGTACATGCTTGCGCAAGGCCCTGATGTCATCAGCCTCAGCAGGATCAGAAGTGATGAACTGTCGAGTCATGACACCTGCACCAATAGGCACCGAGACAGCAATATCTGGTTCTTCATCGTCTCCGATGGCGATTTCAAGGGAACCCCCACCAATATCGAGAAGCATCAGCCTGCCAGCCGACCACCCCACCCACCTGCGAGCAGCAAGAAACGTTAGTTCTGCCTCTGTTTCACCACTCAAAAGATCAACATGGATGCTCGTGCGTTGCTCAATTTCAGTGACCAAAGAATCCCTATTGGGGGCGTCGCGAATTGCCGATGTAGCAAAAGCAATTGTTCGTTCAACACCGAGGTCTTCAGCGATCTGCTGACTCTGAATAATGAATTCCACGAGTGAATCAATAGCTGGCTGGGAAATGAAACCCTTCTCATCTGCGTATTGGGCGAGCCTGAGTTCCTTTTTGAATTTATGTGCCGGGATGGGCGCCGCTCCGTGATGGGCATCGACCACTAGTGAGTGAATCGTGTTCGATCCAATGTCTAGCACTCCTAATCGCACAGGCTCACGCTACTCGATACGAACCTGCAAAGACCGACACCGCTGCTTTGCCGAACATTTTCTTGACCTAGGCTCACCTCGTGCCTGAAGTTCCCCTTGATTTTCCGCGACAGTGGGTTGAATTTGTTGACCCTGCAGACAACGACCAATTGATCCGTTGTGATCTCACCTGGTTGACATCTAAGTACAACTGCATTTTTGGCCGCGGCTGCAAAGGCATTGATGCCTCCCGCCCTGATGCCGGTTGTTGCGTTCATGGTGCACACTTTTCTGAAAAGAAAGATCAGAAGCGCGTTCGCACCTGGGTCAAAAAATTAACTCCTGAACTGTGGGAGAACCACGAATTGGGACAGGGCAAGAAAGGCTGGATTGAAACCGAGGATGGCGCAGAAAAAACCAGGGTCATAAACAATGCCTGCATTTTCCACAATTCGGTTGATTTCGAGGGCGGTTACGGCTGCGCCTTGCACCACCTGGCGGAACAAGAGGGCGTCTCTTTCGTTGAAACCAAGCCTGAGGTGTGCTGGCAACTACCCCTACGCCGCAGTTATGAAAACCTCGAGCATGAGGATGGTCGCGAGCGTCTCGTCGTTGTCCTTGGCGAATATGACCGCCGGGGCTGGGGGCAAGGCGGCCACGACTTCGATTGGTACTGCACCGGCAACACCGAGGCGCACACCGCAAGCGAACCGGTGTACATCAACTCCAAGGATGAAATTACTGCTCTGATCGGTGAGGCCGCATACCTTGAGTTGGTCAAGTTGTGCACGCAGCGCGAGGAGTTGCTCACAGCTTTTAATCAGCGGGGCAAGAAGTCAGAGGATGCTGCCAGAATTGCGTTATCTGTCCACCCGGCGGATCCACACGTGAACTGACGCCCCACAGAACTGAGAGGCTCCCCATGGCTAAAGCCGCAGCAAAAGCACCTCTATATAGATGTGTTGAATGTGGCTGGTCCAGCCCCAAGTGGGCCGGCCGCTGTGGTGAATGCCAGGCATGGGGCAGCGTCGAGGAAGTTGGGGCAGCACAAGGCACCACTCAAGCTCGCAAGTCATCAACCCCCGCCACCGCGATCACCGCCATCGATGTCACCCAAGCTCAATCAAGCAGCACCGGCATCAGCGAGTTTGATCGAGCCTTGGGGGGAGGATTTGTTCCTGGCGCAGTCTTACTTCTCGCTGGTGAACCTGGCGTTGGAAAATCAACGCTCCTGCTGACAGTCGCCGCCAAATGGGCGAACCTGGGAAACACGGTCCTCTACGTCACGGGTGAGGAGTCAGCCGCGCAAGTACGACTGCGCGCCGAACGCATCGATGCCCTCAGCGACACACTCCTCCTGGCCGCCGAGACAGATCTTGGTGCAGCCCTCGGTCATGTTGAAGAGACCAACCCTTCACTGCTGATTGTTGACTCCGTTCAAACTATCCAAAGCAGCGACATTGATGGTGTCGGTGGCGGTGTCACCCAAGTCAAAGAAGTTGCATCAACTCTGATCGCGACCGCAAAGGCGCGCAATATGACCACCGTGCTGGTGGGCCACGTGACAAAGGATGGCAACGTTGCGGGTCCACGATCACTAGAGCACCTGGTCGACGTTGTTCTCCAATTCGAGGGTGACCGTCATGGTCCGCTCAGGCTCGTCCGCGCGATCAAAAATCGCTACGGTCCAGCCGATGAAATCGGCTGCTTCGAATTAGCCGAGGACGGAATTCATGGGCTGCCTGATCCGAGTGGTCTCTTCCTCGGAGACCGCTCCACTCCGGCTGCGGGCACATGCGTCACCATCACAGTCGAGGGCAAACGACCACTCGTCGCTGAAGTTCAAGCACTCATTGCACCATCAAGTGCACCGCAACCTCGCCGAGTGACCAGCGGTTTGGACTCATCCCGGACCGCAATGATGTTGGGCATCCTTGAACGCCGCGCCAATCTCAAACTCTCAACCGCGGATTGTTTCGTGGCCACGGTCGGTGGCATGCGGCTGCTCGAACCCGCAACGGATCTTGCAACGGCCCTAGCGATTGTCAGCAGCGTGAAGGATGTGCCACTTCCCAGCGGGCTCGTTGCCATCGGTGAACTCGGGCTTGCCGGCGATATTCGGCGGGTGACCGGTCTAGAGCGCCGCCTCGGCGAAGCAGCACGCCTTGGTTTCACTGATGCAATAATTCCAGCTGGCACCAACGTTGCGGTCTCAGGAATGACCACTCATCCAGTTTCTAATATTGCTGAGGCTATAGCCGCGGTCAGTCGGGCATCGCGCACTCAAGCACAGCCTGACTTCTAGTACGAAACATGAGCGCGATCTCAGCGCGATGTGGATTATTTCTTGCTAGTCAACGCGAATGGCGTCGCATCACTTGTGACGTCTAGATTGCGGCCTATCACCACGTAGCGTCCTGCCTTTGCGTTCTTATTGATGTCAGGACAACCCTTCTGGCTAAGTTGGCCGCTCCACGTGATCGTTGAGGCCACTTTGTCACCCGGCTCCAGTGTGACAACTTTTGTCTTCTTATTCGCACCGCAGTCATCGCTGGACCACACGTGGTACCCACCCGACTCAATTTCCAGTTCATTCGCTTTTGGCCCAACATCGCGTAGGCAGGCCACGGAGCCAGTATTTTCAATCGTCAGGGTTAACTTTGGCTGCTGTCCCACTTTGTAAGTACCAGAGTCCGTATTCGCCTCCACCTTTACGGCCGAATCCATGCAATCCACTGGATCGGTGCTGACGGGCGTGAGATCCGTGGCGGCGCCGTCGGCAGTGGTGTCACCTCCGTCCGCACTCGCGCTAGCCCCGGCATCCGGTTCAGGTGCGCTCCCGTCATCACTGCCAAAAACTGACCGAGCGACCCATACCAGGGCAATGATCAAGGTGAGCGCAATCACGATAGTCGCAGCGCGACGGACCCAATAAACGCTGGGGGCCTCAGGGCCAATCGGATTCAAACTCACGACTCCAGAGTAATGCGGGCCCGCAGCAAACATGACACGATCCCCTTGTGCTTAGCCCAGAAACCGTCATTGAGTGGTTTACCACTCACAAACGGGACCTGCCGTGGCGAAATACCGATCCCTGGGGCGTCATGGTCAGCGAATTCATGCTGCAGCAGACCCCCGTCAAGCGCGTGCTCCCCGCGTGGACCCAATGGCTCGAGCGGTGGCCTAGTCCAAAGGACCTCGCCAATGCTTCACCTGCAGATGCCATTCGAATGTGGGCAAATCTGGGATATCCACGTCGCGCTGTGCGCCTCCACCAAAGTGCAAAGATCATTTCAAATAGCTACGACAACCAGGTGCCCAACAACTATGACAACTTGATCCAGCTTCCAGGCGTCGGCGACTACACAGCCAACGCCATCTTGGCCTTTGCCTTTAACCAACCCACCGTGGTGCTTGATGTCAATGTCAGGAGAGTTATTGCTCGCGCGTGGCAGGGACAGTCTCACCCCTCAGCTAGTCCCAGTGCAGTTGAGAGAGCATTTGCCCAATCTCTGATTGATCAAGAACTCACCAAAAAGTCTGCACCGCATTGGGCTGCCGCATCCATGGAACTTGGCGCTCTGATCTGCACCGCGACTGACCCTCAATGCAACGCATGCCCGCTGGAGCCCACTTGTCGCTGGAACGCACTAGGAAAACCCGAAAATGCCCAAAAGCCAAAAACCCAAGCGAAATATCTAGGTAGCGACCGAGCCGAACGCGGCCGAATTCTCAAGATCCTTCGAACCAATGAAGTACCTCAAGCACTTGGGGCATTGATAATGAACACGCCAGACACAGATCAATGCAATCGCGCATTGGCATCGCTGGTCGCAGAGGGACTCGTTGTTAACACTGGTCGAGGAAAATTCTCACTCCCACACAAATAGTTAATTTGTAATGGCTAGCTGGTAGATCCGGTCATCGCTCTTGGCCGGATCCCCACGACCATCGGTATTGCTGGAAATCAGCCACAGAGAGCCATCAGGGGCTTGTTCCACGGTCCTCAGGCGACCAAGGTTGCCAAGTTTCACTGCCACCGGCTTGCGCGCAATGGGGTCTGCTGAATCAATTTTCGCAAGTGGCACCTGCCACAGAACTTGCCCACGCAGGCTTGCGACATATGCAGTGTCATCCACGATTGCGATACCGCTGGGAGACGCTAGTGAGGTTGGGCTCCATTGCGCTTTCGGGTTTTCGAATTTCGGGTTGTCACATGAGCCTTCGCATATGGGCCAGCCGTAGTTCTTTCCTTGAATGACAAGATTCAACTCATCGGCCTCGCTACTGCCAAATTCGCTCGCCCACAGTTGTCCGCGGCTATCCAAGGCCAAGCCTTGCACGTTTCGATGGCCCAGACTAAACACGCGTGACTTGCCCACCGCTTTTCCATTGCGGTCAACATGCAATATTTTTCCAGCCAAACTTTGCCTATTCTGTGATCGATCCGGCTCCCCCGCATCACCTGTGGCGATGAAGAGAGTTCCATCTCGGTTCACCAAAATGCGACCGCCATCATGGTAAGTATTTTTCGGTATCCCTGACACAATCACTCGCGGCTTGCCCAGGGACCCGCTATTAATGGGGATTCGGGCAACTCGATTATCGGTGCGCGCGGTGTAGTAGACATAGAGTTCAGAGCGCGCATTATTGAGGGCAATTCCCAACAGCCCACCTTCACCCTGGGAAACCACTCCAGCAATTTTTCCCACGTTACGAACGTTTTTTCCCGCAGGTTTACTCGGATCAATTTCTTTGATCAAAGCAGTATCACGCTCACTCACCCATGCTTTTCCGTTGGAAAAAAATGTTAGGCCCCATGGGCTTGTCAGGTTCGTGGCAACCACACCGGCCTTTTGGGCCCCAGGCGCAGCTTCTGATGCCGTGGAGCAAGCCACCAGTGAAAACATGGTGAACCCCACGAGAACGAGCATGACGCGGATCCACCTCATGCACTCATCACAACATGGCACAGCGCTTAATGCAATTTATCCATCAATACATGTGTTCTTGGGCGCCCCCTCAGCGATAGAACCACGAAGTAGGCTCTAGCCATGTCGAGCATTCACGGTCCCCGCCCTATGAAAATTCTTGCAGCAGCCCTGGCGGCCAGCGTCATAATTTTCCCCACTGCGTCCGCCTCAGCAGCAGGTGATTCCACGATTGATCAGATCGGCACCTATGACTACCTCGTGCAACCAAACTTCACCGCGCTCGGCCAGATGCAGGAAGCAACTACAGGGAACACCATCGGCCTGGGCACCTTTAACAATCTTGACGGCGAGTTCGTCATGGTGGGCGGCGTTGGTTATCGCATTCCAACAACTGGTATTCCTGAACCCATCACGGGCAAGGAGCTCACCCCATTTGTTCAGGCAATCAAGTTCAAACCAACAAAATCCGGCCCAATCCCCCCTGGCACTCAGTGCTCGCAATTAATTCCAGCAATCAATGAGCTAGCACAAAGCGACGAAGGAATCGTGGCGGTGCGTGTTCGCGGGACCTTCACCCAACTCACAACACGAAGCGTGCCCGCGCAATCACAACCATGGCCATCACTGGCCCAAGTTGTCAGCAATCAAACGGAATTCAACCTTGATGGCAACAAGGCAGTCCTTGTTGGGTTTCGGCAAGCAAATGATTTCCTGGGAGTTGGTCAACCTGGACTGCATCTGCACGGCCTCATCACCACCCAAAAAGCCGGCGGTCACGTTCTGTCCTGCACCGTGGGCAATGACGCTCAACTATCCATTCAGCGTGCCAGTAACGTAAACATCATGAAAGCATCAAGCAAATGAATAGAGCACTGAAGGTCACCACTGCTGCCTTTGCAACCGCTGTATTGGTATCTATACCCATGACCGGCCAGGCTGTTGTCAACGTTGATCCCGGTGCTAAGACAGCTGCAGGCAAGACAATCATTGGAAGTGGCCGTAATCTGCCGACATTGAACCCTTTAGCTCCGTGGGATATTGGCAGCGAAGCCAAAGATCAGGTGGTTGCTTACTGCACCAACGGAACGGCACTTCGCGACCGCAGAGACGTGACCAATAGTGCCAAAAACTGGACTCGCAATTGGCTCAAGGAGACTTGCGGCTCTCTAGAGCTTTCGGTCATAAAGAATTGCAATGCGGCTGCGGTTTTTGACATCGACGACACTCTCTTCTCCACCTACGGCGTGAGTTCAACCAATACACCCGCTTTCACGTATGACCCAACACGCTCCTCTACTACGGAAAGCACATGCGCATTGCCCACCATTAGAACCACAAAGAAACTTTTCAAGGACTTTCAAAGCTGGGGCATGGACATCGTCCTCATCACAGGGCGGTATGAATCTGAACGAGCTGCAACAATTAAATGTCTCAATGCCGCGGGAATCAGTGGTTGGAATAAATTAACCATGCGCCAAGAAGGCGACAAGGGCCTCGCATCAACCTATAAAGCCAAAAATCGCAAGGCGATTGAAGAGACCGGCGTGAAGATTGGTCCAAGCATGGGCGATCAAGTTAGCGACATGTCCTATGGATACCTCGGTCGCGGCTTCCTTCTGCCCAACTTGATGTTCTTCATTCCATAAAATTCCCAAGGGATCATGAGCCGCATATTCACCATGAGTTTTGCTTCGGTCTACCCGCATTATCTCAACAAAGTGACCCGGGACTGTTGATCGAATCACCATTCACTCTGGCCGAACTCCGAGCCGTTCACATTGGTGTGCTCGGGACCGACTGGCAGATCGACACCTTCCGCCGACACATGCTTCCTCTGCTCACAGATCTTGATCAATTGACAATCGGCCGGCCAGGTCGCCCAGCCGCTCTGTACTCCAAACCATTGCAGTAAATGGGCGCGATTACGCGCGACATCACGTGCGCCCAGCATGCCAGCGTGTGATGGATGAAATTTCTCCCGGAGATCTGATCGATACGTTGATTGCCGCGATTGCCCTGCGCACAGGGTGCGCTCTCACGACAAGCGGCCGTGACTTCACCCGCAATGGGAACCTTGGTCCGTTGGAAGTGGTGTAGTCGACCGCTCGCGAATCTGCGGTCGGTATGGCCAAATGGCATCAGGTCGCCAGGTCCAACTGAATTACCGCCGCCGAAATCGAACAATTTGCGCCAGTCTTTGAATCCGGATTCGCGATCGGCAGAAAATGGCTAAAGATGGCAGACTTAAGCGGGGCAGTACGGCGAAGCACATCTAGGACGACAAATAAGGACAGTCAATGAAGAGAATTTTTTCCATTGCACTACTTGTCGCAGTCGCCGTGGTGATGCCACACATGTCTACTCCTGCGTGGGCTCACACGCCGGTAACTTTGCTTGATAGTGACACGACTCCTAGTGCGGGTCCTTTGTTGGTTGATGGCACGGTCTCATTTGCCATCCGAGCGTCCTTCACCAAATCTGGTCAGAAGAAAGCTTTCCGCGCAGCACTCAAAAAGGGTGAGGAATTGGTCGTGGAATATTTGATCGTGGATAAGAAGCCAGAGAATGCATTCAAGAAAAGACAACTTCCTCGGTTGGTGGTCACCTCACCCTCGGGAAAGAAAATAGCGATTAAGTTCAATGAGCGCACCGATTTCTACTACTCATCTCTCAACACTAAATTTATTTATCTCGCTCGTTATCGGGCACCTGCCGAAACTGGCGTCTATCAATTCGTGGCAAAATCTCGCGCGCCGGCCTCCGTTGTTTTGGTGGTGGGCGAGAAGGAAATTCCGGGTGAAGTGCGGCGTTAACACTGACGCACCCACGATATGTGACCAGAACGGCTGTTAGTTCATTCTCTTTTGGCTTGCTGCTGGGCTCCGATAATCGAAACCCAGCAGCGTAAATGCTGTTACCAAAAGACGCCGTAGATGATGGAGCCGGTGACCAGAACGGTGATAACAAGGACCAGGACGCGGTACATCGCCCAGGGTGCTTTGACAAACTTTTGGCCGATCGCAGTCTCAAGATCTGCACCGGCAATATCTTTGCTACTGGACTGGACATCGACAATAGCCGAGTCATTCCAAATCCACAGCATGAGATTTATTGCGACAGCAATGATGCCGAAGCCAACTTTCGCATCGTGAGACCCGTCGTGACCGAGGACATCGCTACCGAGAACTATCAGTGCAAGTAGTGCAGTGTTGAAGAAGACGAAGAAACCAAAGCCGGCGACAACATCCCTTTGGCGCATGGTGGCCCAGTGAATCGAATTAGTATTGGTCATAATGCTTAACCCTCTCGTTGTTTTTCGGTGGTTGTTCTATTTACATGTTGTGAGCAAAAATTCGCCCGCGAACCTCAGAGAGATAAGCGACAGGCATCTCTACCGACGCCTGGGCACGCACCGCCTCCTGTTTGTCACGAGCACTATTAGCAGTTTGCTCATCTGGATAAATGGTAACGACTTGAATGGAATTTGGACCGGTTTCGACAAAATGGACGTCTTGAGCACCCAAG
>Ga0181564_10003173_pt1 | contig 14138 bp, 12 predicted proteins | sample 011ome_24_FD_134512 | JGI IMG/M metagenome (GOLD analysis project Ga0181564, IMG submission 134512) | Coastal salt marsh microbial communities from the Groves Creek Marsh, Skidaway Island, Georgia - 011513CT metaG (megahit assembly) | ecosystem: Environmental > Aquatic > Marine > Intertidal...
GGCATCAAACAAGGAACATATTTAGATCTTGGTTGTTTCCATCCAGTCTCTGGATCCAACACCCATCTTCTTCATAAGGCAGGTTGGAGTGGATATGGTGTAGATATTGATCAATTTAAATTAAATGCTATGAAAATATTTAGAGGAAAATCAATTACTACTTATCTAGGTGCAATATCTCCAGGCGGAGAAGATGGGCAAGTAGTTCCAGTCTATCGTTTCGATACCCCATGGTCCGATATTGATACCTTAGATGAGAAATCTGCATTAGTGACGTCTAAAAAATTTAATATTGCATTTGAGCAATCTGAAGTACCGCTACTGAATATTAATCACCTATTTTCAAATTTGCCACATATAAACTTTTTAGATATAGATATTGAAGGTCTGGACGTTAGTGTGCTCCTTGCCTTAGATATGGAGCGCTTTAAGCCAGAAGTTATAGTATTTGAAGACATTTTTAACTGGGGGGGATCTGAAGAAGTTCAGCAGAAATTACAAAACTACGGATACCAGCGAATTTTTGTTTCAGGCGGCTCAATTGGGTATGCCATCCCTCTTCAATCAAGCTTCCTGTAGAGGGAATTTTATCTTCAGAAATTCTTTTTTGGCGCTTTACGACCTAATATTTTTAGGCAATAAATAATAAGCTTGAATTTCATCAGAGAAGGTAATGGAAATCCAAGTATTAGTGATTTAAGACTCATATTTTTCGCCGCACTACTCTCAACGCTAGCCTCACTACTTCCAACTACAGTGGAAAGAGCTACATTTCTGTAAACAGATTGAGAAAAGTCTAAGTTCAAAGAAAAATCTTCATATTTTTGTATTACTGCGAGAACCAAGCTCTCTTTACCGCTAGCATTAATTAAATTTAATAAAGTTCCAGTAGCTAGCGAGGTGGATTGATAGGCTGATAGATAGAAATCATAGCTATTTTCTGACGCGCATGAAGGAGGAAAGTTAAAGGGTGTATCTTGATAGAATTTATCAAATACTAAAGCTTTGCAATTATAGTTATGCATAGATACACTCAGATGCAGCAAAGCTAAGGCATTTTTATTTCCATGACACAAATCGCTAAAAAAAGTTGGAGAATATTGAAAAAATCCATGCTCTTGATGTCCAGAGCTAGGGAGATTGAGACAATATAAACCCTGCTTACGAAGAAGAAAGAATATATTTTTAAGGTATATTGCGTTGTTGCTCACGTGCTCCATAGTTCCTCCCTCAAAAATATAATCAAATGATGAGCCTAAATTTCTTATCTCTTCAGGAGTACTATCTGATTCCAAATCATGATTTAAATTCCAGATATATTTGGCCCCTTCCTCATTAGAAATTTCTATAGAGTTAATTGATTTCGCTTCAAGAATTTCTAAAAAAAGAGTTTTTTGAAAGCTTGATTTGGTAGTTTTTTTAAGTTTTTGTAAGTCATTCTTCGAAAGCAGGGTTGGAAATTTTCGATGGAAGTGTTTAATTTGATCAATTGGAGGGGGGAATTGAACACTAATCGACAGAACATCCTTGCCTTTGATGCTTTCTTTATGAGAGAGAATCACCCCCAACTGATTTGTGTCAATGCCCATGATTTAGCCTTGTTGTAAATAACTTGAATGCTCTAGTAATTAATCTGCATGTTATCATATCAATTTAATATTATACATTGCTAAGTTAATGCGCCTTTTAGACAGTAGTTCAAATAAAATTGAAGATAAATCTAAGCAACTTTGGGGCAAAGATCTTCATTTAAATTATCCTGCTCCCCCTCATTTATTTCAATTAGAGGAGGTTTTTCAGCAGTGCTGGACTGATGCGATGAAAGGAGATTTATTAGAAATAGGGTGTGGAAGCGGCGCTGATCTTAAAGTTTTTTTAACCTATCCTAATTTAAAAAATATTACAGCCATTGATTTAGGTTCCACTGTAGATGATCTGGCCTTTCAGTATAAGGATGTTGCTAACCTTAAGATTCAAAGAGGCAATGCATTGTCTCTAGAATTTGATGATTTTTTTTTCGATGTTGTTTATTCTTTTGGTATCTTCCATCATACCTCTGACCCATTTAAGTGTTTGCAGGAGTCATACAGAGTCCTTCGCAATAATGGAAAACTTTTTTTATACCTTTACAGCTCACATGAAGATATTTTCTATAAAAGAGTTGGCATACTTCTTGAATTAGCGGCCATGAAATTTTTTTCACACATACCATATTCGATGCAAAACCTTTGTTGCATGCTCTTAAGTCCATTTTGCTGGCTTTTTTTTTCAGTACCATCGCGTATTTTAAAATTTTTTGGGTTACCCGTAATAGCCAAGAAACTCCCTTTTTATTTTGGCACTCATCCATTTTCACTTATACCAGATCTTAAAGACCGTTTAATGTCGCCGATCAACCACAGGTTTACAAAGTCAGAAATGGAAGACTTAATAAACTTAGCTGGATTTGATTCTTTTGAGGTGGTCAAAACATCATCAGGGCTTTATGTATACGCAGTTAAGAATCCTGCCTTAATTGATTCAGCATGAGTAAGTTGAAGAGTATCTTCAGAATACTTGCTAGCTATATCTATAGCCTGCTTAATCCATCCCTAAATGATCAAGACCTTAGAGTTTTGATGTATCACTCAATTCAGGATTCCAGCGAGAGCATGTGGGTTACATCAACTTCTAACTTTGCCAATCAGATTAAACATATCTTAAATAGAAAAGATAAGTTTTTTTGTTCCTGCAATGACTTGCTTGAAAGAACACCTAAGCATGCTATTGTTATAACATTTGATGACGGCTTCGAAGATAACTTCCATAAAGCAGCTCCTTTACTTTTGGGGCTTGGGATTCCTTTTTGTATTTTTGTAGTCACTGATTTCATCAATTTTAAAAAAAAAGGGTACATGGATAAATCAATGCTGATTGATCTTGCACGTCATCCTCTTGTAACTATAGGATCTCATACTAAATCGCATCCTAGATTAGTTGAGTGCTCTCAGGACAGGGTGAGGGAAGAGGTTCACGGCAGTAAAAAATATTTAGAAGATCTGTTAAGCACCGAGATTAAATTTTTTTCATATCCTCATGGCAGCGTTGATGAAAAAATAAAAAATCAAGTAATTGATGCAGGATATAAACTAGCATTTACAAGTAGATTTGATGTTCATACTAGTTGTAATGATAAATATCTCGTTAATAGAAATGAGATATGGGGTCAAGATAATCTGCAAACCTTTACTATGAAAATTAATGGAAGCTATGATTGGTTAAAATTTAGAGGCTAAAACGATAGGGTGTTGCATCAGCCCATACTAATTAAAAGCTTAGAGCCTATTTTTAACAGAGAAAAATTATAATCATTTTTTAAAATGATTTATTCAGATAAAATAAGGACTCATGCACATAATTAAACCAATCCTTCCCTTCACTCTAGCTTTTTTAGCAGCCATCTTGTTGTTAAATTTTTTTTATGGAAGATCTGTTCTTTCGGCACCAAAAGCTGAAGAGTTGGCATTGGGGCAAGATAATACAGCATATTTTGCTCAAGATAATGGCTATAATTTTCATTGTGGAGATTTTTTATATTTTCCAATTCCTGATTGTGTCCAAGACTTTAACACTATTGAATCTCTAGAAAAGCAAGCCTATTTGTTAATGGGTAATTCTCAGCTTCATGGTATTAATCAACCTGAGCTAGGGTTATCTTCAACCTCAGAGATTTTATATAGTTACTTCAAGGAGAGAGATTCAAATAAAAATTTTTTAACTTTTTCGATGCCAAACATGAATATGCAGGAGCAATTCTTATTATTTGAATATGCTCAGATGACTCTTCCATTAAAGAAATTACTTTTGGCAGTAAGCTTTGATAATACTCGGGAGACAGGCATTCGAGAAGGGCTCTTAGATGCTCTTGAAGAGCCTGAAATAAAAAGCAATCTTAAGGCTTCTGAAAGTGGTCAAAAAATCTTAGATTTATACGGAGATACCTCAATAGAAGATTTAGATTTACCAGCTTTAAAAGATACTCCTCAAAAATCTGTTGAGTTTTGGTTAAATTCCCGTTTATCAACTTTTTGGAATGCTTGGGAAGCACGAGGGTCTTTGAGAGCCATATCTTTGATAAAGTTATATCAATTTCGAAATTATATATTTGGTATTGATTCTAGCTCAACCAGAAAAAAGATTCCTGCTCGCTATGATGCAAATCTCCTTGCTTTAAAGGAATTGCTAGCTCGTGCAAAAGCTCTAGAAATTGATGTTGTATTATACTCTGCGCCTATTCGTGGAGATGCCAAGCTGCCATATGATTTAAAAGAGTATCAAGATTTTAAAATAGATCTACAAGCTTTAACTGTCGAGCATGATTTTACTTTTGTTGATCTTCAACAACTTGTGCCAGCTCAATATTGGGGTGTGGTAGATAGTTTGAACTCTACATCCGGTTCAACAGAAATTGATTTCATGCATTTTCAGGGCTTTGGTCATCAAATCTTAGGGGATTATCTGACGGAGCTATTGACTGCAGAGGGCTGGGATAGATGATATTTAACTCATTAACATTTTTAGTTTTTTTGACCCTTATTGTAATATTTTATTGGCTCTTACCATCCCAGAAACTGCGAATTTTTTTGATATTTTTTTCGAGCTTAACTTTTTATGGTTTTTGGAGAGTTGAATTTATACCGGTGATGCTTTTCTCTGTTGTGCTGGATTATTTTATTTGCCTTAGATTAGAAAAAGCTTCTTTGGAGCCTGCAAGAAAGAAGCTGGTTTTCTTAAGTTTAATTGGTAACCTAGGTTTGCTATTTTATTTTAAATACTTAATTTTTTTTTCAAATACGGCCATAGGGTTTGCATCACTTATAGGTATTGATCTCGACCCAATAGCACTAAAAATTATTCTTCCTTTAGGAATCAGCTTTTATACTTTTCAAACAATAAGCTATACAATTGATGTCTATAGAAGGGTGATTCAGGCTGAAAGAAATTTTCTTCTATACGCCTCATACGTAACATTTTTTCCCCAACTTGTTGCTGGGCCTATATTAAGAGGAAGAGAGGTGATGCATCAATTGCGTGATAAATTAGTTTTTCATACATCTGATCTTGCTTGGGGCCTTCGTAGAGTATTCTTTGGTTTATTTTTAAAGGTGATTCTAGCAGATAATATTGCACCATTAGTCGACTCAGGATTTGCAATTTCTATTTCGCAGATGAGTGCTATAGATGTCTGGACGTTAAGTTTTTTATTTGGATTTCAAATTTACTTTGATTTTAGCGCCTATTCTCACATAGCTATTGGTTCTGCAAGAATGCTGGGCATTAGATTTCCTGAGAATTTTAACTTTCCTTATGCTTCTTCTTCGCCTAGAGATTTTTGGAAGAGATGGCATATTTCGCTCTCTAGCTGGATAAGAGACTATCTGTATCTCCCCTTAGCAGGAATATCATTGAAGCAGGGTGGAAACTCTGAAGGAGGTCTTGTTAGCGCCATTACACAAACAACCAAAGACAAGGCTCTCATAGCTACATGGGCAATTATGGGCTTATGGCATGGAGCAAATTGGACTTTTGTAATCTGGGGCCTGTATCACGCAATATGGATATTTGCTTACCGTATTTTTCAAAAAAAAGAGATAAATTAAATTTCACTACCCCTGCATTTATTGGAATTGTTATTACTCTGCCTATTATGATGCTCGGATGGATTCCTTTTAGGGCGCCAGATCTTGAAACTACTTTTTTAATGTGGATGAAGGTGTTTGATATATCTGCTTATAGCTCACTTGGCATGAGAGAAAATGCATATTTAATAGCATTTTTACTTGTAATAATGCAATTCTCATCTAAGGGCATTTATACATTTAGTCAAAAATATTTAAGGGGTAGATCTATCGCATTACCTATAGAGTTTTTTCTGTTAATTATCATCATCCCTTTTGTTTTAATTTACTTGAGACCTATCACTCAGTTTATATATTTTCAGTTCTAAATATATGCTCACCATTTAATTTTATTCTCCCACAAGTGACTCAATTACAACAAAATATCGAATTACCTCAGGATATTGCTGTTCTTATTCCAACACTTAATAATCTAGAGATGTTAAAGAGGGTGCTTGCAGCGCTATTTGATCAGAGCCTGCTGCCTAAAGAGATAGTTATCTCAGATTCTAGTTCAAATAATGAGATTCAAGAGTTTGTTAACAGCATGAGTGCTGAGATACAAATTTCATATGTCAGAGCAGGAAGAGCTTATAAATTTGATAAGTTGTTATCAAAAATAAAAGATTTTTTGAGTTGGAGATCGTCCCCAGACAGTCGCTATTTTGGAAGAGCATATCCTTATGAGGCCACTAATCTTGCTATTAATCATACCTCTTGTAGTTGGGTTGCGTTCTTAGATGCTGGCACTATACCAATCCAATCCTGGCTTGAGGATTATTGGAGCTTCATTAACACTGAAAAAGTTGATGTAGTTTTTGGTAATACTATGTACCTTGCCTCTACAAAGTTTCAAAAAATTCTTAGAGCTTGCACATATGGTGCAATCGGGCATGAAACAGCGCCAGGAACTTTAATGTCTTCAGAGAATTTTAGAAAAGATAAAATTATAGAAGGCGTTAGATCGGGCGGTGATGTCGAGTGGAAGCAGCGCTTAAAAACTAAATATAAATACCTAACGCCTAAAAAAAAATACTTAGTTTATGATTATCTTCCAACAAATATAGCTAGCTGTACTCCCAAATTTTTTTTCTATCAACTTCACTCTGCGCGACTAGACATTCAAAATCAAGTGAAGGATATTTATTTAAGTTTAGTATTAATTTTTTCAGTAATTCTGGTGCCAAAATGGAATGCTTTTGTTGGATGGGAAAATAGCCCACTCTTTATTCCTCACATAACAAAAATTTATTTAATATCACTATCGCTGGTTTTCCTTTCGTCATTTATTTTCTATAAAGGCATTTTAAAAAAATTAATACATAAACCATTTGCATTTAAGAGTAGTCAGTATATTTTTTTTATAGCATTGTTTTATATTTTTTTTCGCTGGAATGCAGTTATGGCTGGTTGGGTGGAGGAGTCTGTTTGGTATATCCCAAATATAACTAAAATTTTTCTGCTATCAGTATTGGCTCTTTCTTTTGGTTATAGGGGTTTATATTTTCCATTAAAAAATAAGATTCCTCATACCTACCTCTTTCCGGTAAATTGGTTGTACGTTGCCTTTGTAGGATTATATTTAGATGTTGTTAAATCTCCTGGTTATATCTTAGGGTCTATTTTTAAGGCTTTGAATTTTAAAACTTTGATCAAGAGTGAGTATCCTTCAAATAAATCTGAAGATTATTCATGACAAAGAAAAAAATAATTATTATGAGTGGAAGTGGCAACACAGTTGTTTGGTTTAGATTGGAGTTAATTAAAGAATTTTTAAATCGATCTTATGAGGTATATGTACTTGCTCCAGATATAAATTCAGAGCTTAAGCCAAGATTAGATGACTTAGGCGCTCATTTCATTTATATAAATCTAAGCAGAAAAAGTTTAAATCCAATAGGGTTTCTGCATTCTATTTATAGTATTTTTTTGATCATTCGAGAGATTCGACCTAATCTTATTTTTGTATATACTTTTAAGGCAATTTTAGTTGCAGCGTTTGCATCTTTCTTTTTGCGTAAAATAAAATTATTCTCATTTATCACTGGTAGGGGGCATATTTTTGAATCTGATACTGGTTTTAAAAAGGTTATTAAATTTATTTCAGTAAGAGCATTAAGGATTGCAGCGAATTTTAATGAGACTTTTATCTTTCAAAACCCTGATGATAAAAGGCTATTTGAAAATGAAAAGATTATTTCCAATCATCGCTCGGCCATGGTCTCTGGCTCAGGAGTGAACTTAGATCTTTTTCAGCCAACTCCTTTACCTGACACCCCAGTATTTTTATGCATCGCAAGGTTATTAAAATCAAAGGGCCTGATTGAATATGCGGAGTCTGCAAAATTGGTAAGAAAGGAGATACCTAATGCTAGATTCATTCTTTATGGGTATGCTGACCAACATGAGGACTCAATTGATGAGCTAGAGGTTCGAGATAGCTGGTTTAAAAAATATGGCATTGAGTATCGTGGTTATACCAATGATCCAGCTCATGCCATTTCTGAATGTAGCACATTTGTTTTGCTGTCATATCAAGAGGGCACACCTCGCGTTGTTCTTGAGGCTATGGCAATGGGGCGCCCGATAATCACAACAGATGCACCGGGGTGCAGAGAAACAGTTATTAACGGTTTTAATGGTTTTCAAGTCCCTATTAAAAATTCAGTAAAAGCTTCTCAAAAAATGCTGAATATTGTTCGGGATGACCTCACTAAAGAGTATGGTCTAAATTCTAGGAATTTATGCAAGCAAAAGTTTGATGTGCACTCTGTAAATGCAGATTTATTAAAGATTATGAATGTTATTTTTTAATATTAAATTCAGCATTCTTGACAAGCAGCCCTTATGATAAGCAGTTTTAAAGTATTGCCTTTTATTCAGTCTCGAAAGTTTCTTTATCTTTTAATTTCTCATTTTCTCTCAGGAGCATTATTAATTTTTATCAATGTTTTTCTAGCTAATACCCTAACGCAAACTGAATTTGGCATTTTTGCATGGATTTATGCTGCCTCAATGGTTATTTCACAATTAGTTATCTTTGGTTCAGGTACTCACTATTTAAATAAATATGGCAAGGATCAATCAAATGAGTTCCTCAATAACGCATCAGGTCCAAGCTTTATCATTCTAAATTTTATATTTATCTGCGCATCTGCTTTGATAGTTAGTTTCTATCTAGGTCATATGCAATTTGCATATTTTGCATGTTGCCTTATTTCTTTTGTTGCTGTTCAAATATCTCTAGAAATGCATATTCTTCGATGTCAAATAAAAAATTTTTTCAAATCCCAAGCTATTATTTTTATTATACCTAATGGTCTAAGGCTTTTATCTCTTTTAGTTACATTCTACTTGATCAAAAATTTTACTTTCTACCATGTCATATTGTTGTTGTCAGCAATAAATTTATTTCTTTTTATAGCGTTTTTATGGAAATGGGCTACTTCAACTAGGATGTTTTTTTTATCTATAAGTTGGACTAAATACCTTGCACACTTTAACAATGTTCTCCCAAGAGGTTTAGCTGAGTGCTCGTTTATGATTTATACACAGCTTCCCTTGCTTGCAGTTGCTTATGCTTTTTCAATTGAGGAGTCAGGCATATTTGCAATCTCCTTTACTTTTGCTACGGTATTTTTAATGCCAAGCGCAGTTTTTACAAAGGCTTTTAGCCCTTTATTATATATAGAGGCGAATAAAGATAAAAAATCTCACTACAAGCTAGTACTTAATTTTTTATACTCTCTTGCTACGTTAGGTTTAATCATGAGCCTGAGCTTATATTTTTTAGCAGACTCTTTGGTAGTTTTTTTCTTAGATGATAGTTTCAATAGCTCAATTACTATTAGTAAGATACTTAGTTTCTATATATTTATTCGATATTTAAATACTGCAATATCATATTCAATGTTTACGCAAAGCTTTAGTCAAACATATGCAAAAATTTTTATTGGAATAATTATGATACAAATTAGCTTTTTTTCTATTGCAGCTCTTTATCCAATTTTGTCTTTAAATCTAGTTCCATGGATGATGTGCGTAACTGAAATTATTCTGTTTGTTATCACTTTTAAATTTCTTTTGATGAAAGCATTTAAATGAGAAAATTCTTCTATATAAATCCTAGCTCAAATATTTTTTCGTTATCAGATAAATTTTGAACGAATGACTTAAAAATAAGCCCCACGACTTTATTAAAATTTTAAATTTATCTGGTTAGGTTAATTTTAGGTACTGAATTGCATTGCAAAATTTAGAAAATCTTCTTCTTTTAGATGGGATTATTCTTAAAAGAAAATCTAATGAAGTATCTTTTGGTGCTTTAATTTCAACAACTGAGTCTGTCTCACGAAAATTATTACTTTTACATTGCAAGTCTTGATATAAAATTTGTGTATCACGAGTGATTCTGACTCCCTCAAAAGAATAATATTCCCTTGAATAAGTTACAGAAACCTTCTTTTCAAGTTGACCATACATTGAATCATAATAACCCAACCTATTAATTTTTTTCATATCAGAGCTCGACAGACTGGTTGTATTTTTATATCTTCCCTCAATTGAGGAAATTTTAATTTCTAAAGTATGCTTGTCTAGATTTACGAGAGGATAGTGCCTAATCCTTACTTTTTTTCTTGGTAGTAACCCTTCCTCTGAATCTCTAAAGAGATCATATTGGACCGAATCAAAGTAGTTTGAGTGAATAATCCTTGCCGGATAAAGGGTTTGGAGACCTTGCTTTTTTAAAGACTCTATAAATTGAGCAGAATCAAGCTTAGTCATTGGAATTTTTTCTTCAATTCTAAAGGTCATAATATCTGTATAGTTGAATTGATATCTTTAGTCATTTCTTTTACATTGCACTTAAGATTAGTAATTTTTAATTTTGAGCCAAAAAACTCCTGTTTTTTTTGAAATGCTTCTGCGCAGATTTGAGCATTAGTAATATCAATCGAATGTATTGAACTATCAGATGAATCTTTTGAGGCAATTCCAATGTGTGATTCATTGATTGCAATATCTTTAGCTATAAACATTGATCTTTCGCCAATGGAAATTCCTTTATCTCCACAGTTTTGTAGAATTCCAGCGCTAATATCATAGTCACCTTGGCTAAAATCAACGCAATCATTTAGAGCATCAAAAACCTTTAAATTCGCGATGGTTAGATTTGAGAAGTCTATATCTAGGCCATCAGCACTTGCCATGCGTATTTCTAAGACTTGAATACTGCCAGAGCTATTAACTATATTTACAACATCTTCGCATTGGCTATTTTTACCATTAGCAAAAACTTTAGTATTCTCAAATGAAGATTTATAGAATGTAAGACACCCAGTTAAGCCAAAGTGATTGAAGCGAGATGGCGATAATTTTGGTTTATATGAATTAATTATAGGTTTCAATATCACTGTAATATTATGCAAGTTACTCTCTTTAATTAATACCCAGTCATCTATGCCAAATAGCTCAATTGTAAGAGTTAAGGTTTTTTCATTAAAACTTAAGATGCTACCTTTAGTAGCCTCCACTTTTATACCGCCATTATTAAAGGATAGAGCCCTTTTATCACTTAAAAAAATTGGTGGTGGAGAGATAAATAGAGGAGCATTAAAATTTTGATTGGCTAATTTTTTTCTCTCAAGCAATCTACCAATCTCTGATATATCAAGAGCATAATTTTTACAACTTTCGTTAAATACATTGCAAGTAGACGCACCAAATAAATTTGGAGTTTCCTCTAGCGGTAACGCATTAACATTAATTACGTAGGCATCAGTCCAAGTATTTTTTATATTATTTATTAATTTTTGCTGAATTAAGAGATCATCCTTATGGTCTTCAATTTTTATTTTATTTCGATCTCGGTGATCATGAAATGCTTCCTGTATTCTAGATATTTTGAAGAGAATATTTTTTAAAATTTGTTCGCTTTGTTGATTGGATAAGCTAAAAAGATTGCCTTGCATCTCGCTAGAAAGAATTTTTGGATCTAACGACTGAATTTTTTTATACAAAGCCTCAAAGTGCTCACTTTTTAAATGAGGATATTCATCAAATCTAGGCATTCGCCTTATAAGTGAGTTCCCAATATCAAGAGTATCCCCATCGAAATAAACTGGCTCAAAGCCAGATTGAAAACTATTATAGTAAAACTTTCGATTTTGAGGCAATAGACCATGAGTGCTATTGGTTGCAAAAAGCAGCATCTCAAACATTGCCCATTTTTCGATTAATTGCTCATTATTTTGAGATATCAATTCCCAGTCTATTGCAAAGCTTAGAGGCTCGTATTTTCTTTCATAAGTTATGTATGCTTTTTGCAATGTCGAGAATGAATTAAGGGCAATTAACGCAGATATATAACTACTAGATGCCCAATTATCATTGGTAATTTTTGCAAAAGACACCTCTTCCACAGAATTTTTTTTAAGAAGTTTTTCCGGATCAAAGTCATGCATTCCCCATAGAAATCTTTCATCTCCCTCAAATAAGGGACCTTCTCTTCGACTCATCCCCTCCATTAACTCCTTGGAGGCTTTCTCCTGAAATAACATTTCAGAATTAATACCATTGATTTTTACAGGAACAAGTGATGTCCTTGGGGCTATCATGCCCAAAAGTCTTAATATTTTTGTAAGTACGATTTCATTTGTCCCATTCCTAGTTTCTGGAAGTAGCAACTTAAATTTAACAATATTAGCTATCGAACCTTCTTCAAGTGATACATCCATACTTTGATTTATCTGGCCGTTTTCAGTGAAAGAAATATGATCTTTCCAGTCCCCATGCAAACGAACTTTTGATCGATGTGTGCATTTTCCAAAAGAATATTGAACCAGAACATTAGCTAAAAATCTTTTTTTATACTTTGGAGTGATTGACGGCTCTCTTTGGATGAATGCCTCTAAAACATTTTGAGTCCATTTCCTATATTCGTCAACTTTTAGTTCAATGCCTTGGATCTCATTAAAATCTCTTAACTCCTTAAGATATTGCGAAGTGTTAAAATCACAGTTTCCAAGAGTATCTGCCTCTGCGAACTGAACAAAGAATGCTGCTAGTATGAATAGAGTGCTCTTCAATTGATCGACTCCATGAAAGCTTGAGTGGGCTAACCAGCAGCGTAATGGATATTAGTCACCTCAGAATTATCCTGATACTCTTTTAATATTTCTTTGAGCCTTGCAGGATCACTAGAGGCAAGACGATATGTATATTGACTATCTGATTTATTATATGAAACAAGAATAACGCTATTTAATAGGTCGTTATGAACTTTCATTGAAGTAATCTCTATAATATTTGATGAATTGCCCTCTGAAAACGATGTTTCAAATAATTTTTTATTGAAGACCTGAGCTAGAATTATATTTATAAAATATGCTCCAATTATAAGGAAATTACTTGCTAATCCAAGCATCACTAACCAACGTACATCTGCAGCAGCACAGATACCCAAAGATAGCATTAGAAAAAAGATTACCAGCTCAAAAGATGACCTGACAGGGTTTCTAAATCTAACTATAGATAGAGCACCAATCATGCCAAGTGAGAGTGCTATATTTCCAGAAATTACACTTGTAATTGCAAAAGTGATAATTGGAAGGAGTACAAGAGTCATTGTTCCAGAAAATGTTTTAATCCAATTCTGTTGATGGATTCCAACTGATGATCTTGTGAGGAGTGAAAAGAAGACCAAAACTAACATGGCGGCAACTTTATCAAAATTTAAAAGTATATAATCTATCATACGAATATTAAGGTAAAAAAACGGATACTAGTATATTACTTATTACATAAAAAAAAAACAAAACGTTGGTGAAAAAGAATTAGCTTTTTCTAGTAGAATTAAATTGCAGTTTATTTTAATATTTTAAAGGTGTTATATGTTAGTTTCTGAGGCAGTCCTTAAACGAAAATCAATTCGATCTTTTGCAAATCAGGAAGTATCAAATGAGTTAATTGAAAAATTACTGACGCTTTCAAGTAGGGCAGCTTCTGGTGGAAACCTTCAACCTTGGAAAATATATGTAATTAATAATTCTGCAATGAATAATTTTCTTGAATTTCAAGAGAATTGGACAAAACCTGAGCTTCCAGCATACGATATCTATCCTCCAAAACTCAAAGAACCCTACAGAACATCTAGGTATGAGCTAGGCGAACAAATGTATGAGCTATTAGGCATAGCAAGAGATGATAAAGACGCAAGATTAAATCAAGTTATGCAGAACTTTAAATTCTTTGGAGCGCCTTGTGCTTTTTTCTGCTTTGTTGATAGGCAAATGGGTCCCCCTCAATGGTCTGATCTAGGAATGTTTCTACAAACTTTTATGTTGCTAGCAACGGAAGCTGGATTAGATACTTGTGCTCAAGAGGCCTGGTCAATGAAACATGATAGTGTTTCTGAGTTTGTAAAAGCTGAAGACAGTGATATATTATTTTGCGGTATGGCAATAGGGTACAGAGATGAAA
>Ga0181564_10003176_pt1 | contig 14132 bp, 8 predicted proteins | sample 011ome_24_FD_134512 | JGI IMG/M metagenome (GOLD analysis project Ga0181564, IMG submission 134512) | Coastal salt marsh microbial communities from the Groves Creek Marsh, Skidaway Island, Georgia - 011513CT metaG (megahit assembly) | ecosystem: Environmental > Aquatic > Marine > Intertidal zone...
AATTGGGTTACGTTGTATCCATCCTCACGTAAACTCCATGAAACGGGTGTAGCAGTAGCATCAAATGTAACGCTAATTCCACCATCATGAGCACTGAAGGCGCGTTTTGGATCATTTGGATCAAAGACCAAATTGTGCTGATCGGCATGATGGTTTTTGTAACCGCTCACATTATTAGCATAAGCGTAACCACCCACCCAAACGTTTGGATCGTTGCTGGTATTTACAGGACTTCCAAAGCCATTTTTCGAACGGAATAAATTTGTACCGCCAATGAACACGATGTTGTGATTTTCTGGTGACACCACACAAACCAAATTATACCCACCTTGAGGGTTTAATTCACCAACACTACCCCCGAAATTTGGAATATTATTGCTTCTATTTAGGGCGCTAACATAATTTAGGTCACTGGTAAGAAACAAATAAAAGCTAAGTCCATTTGCTCCACCTCCAGTATCAGTAAGCAAGTAAAAGATATCCTCAAATGATGGAGCTACTCCAATTTCAGAGCGATAATGAGTGGTTGGAAAGTCGTCAGGAGTAATATCTTGCCAATTGGATCCATCATCAGTTGAGACATAGACACCAGGTGTTGAATTTCCTTGGCTACTACTAAAACCGGTAGAGACAACACCATACAATTTTCCTGTAGATGTAATTTCAACATCAGCATATCGATGTTCATTTACACCACCTAAGACTAATGAATAGGTATTGAAGTCATCCGTAGTGCGAAAAATGCCAAAAGCATTACTTGTAAAAAAGATGCTACCGGTGGTAGGGTTTATTTCGATAGCAGAGATGAAATCAAAGGGCGAGTTGAAACTGTTGTCGGTATCCTCAGTAGAGGCTATTACACTCCAGCTTTCCCCATTATCGGTAGATTTATAGATTCCAGAGCCATAATAAGTTCCACCACCACTTCCGCGGGCATCAGTTGAGCTGTAATATTCTCCTGTTGTATAATACCATGTGTTAGGTGAGTTGGGATGTTGTACTATATCCGTAACACCTAGATTTTCACCAGGATTTGACTTTAGCGTCCAAGATTTTCCACCGTCGGTACTTTTCCAAATTCCACCCGACGCTCCACCAGCTAATAAAATATTGGAATTACGTTGATCTATAGCCAAGCCCCGCGTTCGTCCACTAACATCATAGGGTCCAATTTCTGACCAAGCCATATCATTTAGCATTTTGGCTTTTGGAGCTAATTCTTTAGCAAGTTCTTGGCCAAAAGTTAGCTCTCTTGAGCGTATTCCTCTTGGAATTTCTTGGCTTACTGGATCTTTTAGTAGATTAAATAGGTATTCTTGCCGGCCTTCATTAGTGGTTGCACGGTAATCTACCGCTTTGTTCATTTTGGGTAAAATAACAGAAGACTCACTGGATAAAATAGGATTTTCACCGTGTTGGCTGGACCAAAAAGTAGGTAATAACCAAATAGACGAGAGCACAAGTAGGCTAAGGATTGTAACAACTAAAAATGAATATGATTTTTTCATAGGAATTAATATGTGGGCCTAAAAAGTAGAACGGGTTTGTTTATGATGATTTTGCTGATCAGCTATGATGGTAAATTACTATTTCTCTATATCCTTGCAAATTCGAAGTTGTATTCACGTGCTCAGCATTATTGGACGTAAGCAAGAAAATACAATAAAGCAGGGTTATTTGACTATGGTTCATTTGGTACACATAGGTACATGTTTGAGTATACTGATTTTAGCTAATATTATTTCTGATTTTAATAATGAACCCATTTAATGGTAGTAGCGTTTAGAGTGAAGTTGACAATACGTATATTTACTTAAATTGAACAAAGCTCAGGCTAACTATCATATATTGCAGCCAGCTTATGACTTTCGTAGCCACTAACCTATTTTGCCCTTATACTCATGTCCAATTCATTTGAGCAATTCAAACACTTTGTAGCCCAGACGAGTGATGCGCCAATAGGCCTGGAAATTGAGCAGGCAGAAGGATCATTTATACACACTAAACAGGGGATAAGCTACGTAGATTTTATTTCTGGAATCGCAGTTAGTAGTCTAGGTCATCGTCACCCAGCCGTTGTATCCGCTATTAAAAAACAAGTAGATAAACACCTTCATGTAATGGTTTATGGAGAGTTTGTACAAGAGGTGCAATGGAATTTTGCTAAAGAATTAGTAGAGTTACTGCCGGAGCCATTGGAACAAGTGTATTTGGTGAACAGTGGAACTGAGGCAAATGAAGGGGCCCTCAAGCTTGCAAAAAAATCAACCCAGAGAACAAAATTAGTAGCCTTTCATAATTCTTACCATGGCGACACACACGGTTCGTTAAGTGTTACGGGTCGTAATGTGTACAGAGATCCTTATTTACCCTTGCTTCCTGATGTTTCGTTTATACATTTTAACCGTATAGAAGATCTCTCTAAGATTGATACGGAAACAGCAGCGGTCATTGTTGAGCCCATTCAAGGCGAAGGAGGGGTGGTAGTAGCTCATCTCAATTGGTTACAGGCGCTAAGAAAGCGCTGCACCGATGTGGGGGCGGTGTTAATTTTTGATGAAATTCAATCAGGATTTGCACGGACAGGCCGCTTTTTTGCTTTTGAACATTACCAAGTTGTACCCGATATTTTATGTTTGGCAAAGGCCATGTCTGGAGGAATGCCGATGGGAGCGTTTGTGTCTTCACGTGAGCGTTTCAAAAGCTTTATGTATGATCCACCACTCAATCACGTCACTACCTTTGGGGGGCACCCGGTAAGTGCTGCTGCTGCATTGGCTAACTTAAGGGTGTTAAGGCAGGGTAATTATACGGCTAAGGCTAGAATTATTGAGAAGTATGCACGAGCTATTTTAACAGGCCCAGGTATTGTTGAATTAAGGGGGTTGGGGGCCATGTTAGGACTTGAATTACGCGACCGTTCATTGACTCAGAGAGTGGTAGAGCGCTGTTTTGATAAAGGTATATTATTGGGTTGGACCCTGCATTCAAATACTCTCATTCGGCTTGCGCCCCCATTAACTATACCCATAAATCTGTTAGTCAAAACATTAGAATCAATTAAAGAAGCTATTGAAGTAGCAGTTGATGAAACGATTAAAAAAACGGTTGAAAAAACGATTGAAGATCCGCTCAAAATCTGCTAATTAGAAAATCGATTATAACGATGTCTATCATCCAATTACCTCCTCTATATAGTGTAAATCCGGCCACCCTCGAATGTGTAAAGGAATATCAACAGCACAATGAGCAGGACATAGAAATACGATTGACCAGACTGAACGTAGCTCAAAAAGAATGGATTGCTACAAAATTTACGGAACGTAAAGCCTGTATGCATAAGCTGGCTGCAGAGTTGGAAAAAATTAAAGAGCATGCCGCTGAAACCATGGCGCTAGAGATGGGAAAACCTTGGGCACAAGGTATCAGGGAGATTTCTAAATGTGCATGGCTTTGCCGTTGGTTTGCCGATTCTGCAGAGGAATACCTTGATACAGAAATAATACCCACTGAATACCAACGTTCTTATGTTCAATTTGAGCCAATTGGAAATGTTTTGGCTATTATGCCTTGGAATTTTCCTTTTTGGCAGGTTTTTCGATGTGCCGTACCCGCAATAATGGCGGGTAATGGCATTATTTTGAAACATGCCCCAAGTACCCAAGGCTGCGCAGAAATGATCGAGCAACTATTTTTGGAGGCAGGGTTTCCGGAGGGATTATTGGTGCACATTAAAGTAGATAACAGTAGAGTTAAGGCCATAATAGCGCATCCGGCTGTGAATATGATCACATTTACAGGGAGTACGGAGGCAGGTCGGATAGTGGCTAAACAAGCAGCTGAATATCTCAAGCCGAGTGTGTTGGAATTGGGTGGAAGTGATCCCTATCTAGTATTTGAAGATGCAGAGCTTACAAATGCGATTGAAAAGTGTGCACAATCCAGATGGTTAAATTCCGGTCAGTCTTGTATAGCCGCTAAGCGAATCATAGTAGTGGACGCTATTTTCGATGAATTTATGACCCAATTTTTGACTTTTGCGCGTCAATATAGTTTCACAAATCCTTCAAATCGCACTACTGAGGGTTATTTTGTGGGCCCAATGGCACGATTAGATCTGAGAGATCAACTTGCTAAGCAGGTAAGTGATTCCATTGCCTCAGGGGCTCAATGCGAATTAGGCGGATACATTCCTGAAGCTAAGGGTGCCTACTACCCTGTGACTGTTTTATCAAACGTTAGCCCAGGTATGCCAGCCTTTGATCAAGAATTATTTGGTCCAGTTGCTGCTATTATCCGAGCTAAAGATGATCGACACGCCATTGAATTGGCAAATAAAACTAACTATGGGTTGGGAGCGGCGCTATTTACCAAATCCGAGTCTCGAATGACACAATATCCTAAATTGTTACAGGCAGGAAACATAGCTATAAATGATATGGTTAAATCCGATCCTCGTTTACCATTTGGGGGATACAATGAGTCTGGATGGGGTAAAGAATTAGGGTTACAAGGTATTAGAGCGTTTACCCGAACTCAAACGGTCGTACAGCCTTAGTAACTACTGAGACTATTAAACCGATTCCAAAGCCTGCATCACGAGTTGTAATTGCTCGGCATCATGAATTTTTTTCTGCCCAGCAGCGGGTGATGCAGACGCTTGCCTTCCTGCATATCGAAGTTTTTGACCTTTGGATAAAATCTGTTGAATGCGATCAGATACAAAGAACCAAGCTCCCATATTCTTGGGTTCTTCCTGGCACCAGACTATATCTTTTGCTGATTTAAAGCTTCTTAGATATTGTTGAATATCATAATCTGGGAAGGGATAAAGCTGCTCAACTCTCACTAGTGCAACGTTGTCTAATGATAATTCATCGGCTTTTTGGAGCAAATCGTAGTACACCTTACCTGAACAGATCACCACCCGCTCAACGGACGTGGTATCATCTAAACGATCGTCTTCTAAGAATGGACGAAAATAACCCTTCGCTAATTCATCCACATTGGAAACAGCTCTTGGATGGCGTAGAAGGCTTTTTGGACTCATAAGAATCCCTGGCTTTTTATGCTCCTGTAAGCATTGCTTTCGAAGCATATGGTAGTACTGTGCAGGAGTAGTCAGATTAAATACCTGCATATTGTCCTCCGCGCACAATTGTAAAAAGCGTTCAAGTCGTGCCGATGAATGTTCTGGTCCTTGACCTTCATAGCCATGGGGTAAATTCATCAAAAGAGAGGAGGTTTGTCCCCATTTTACTTCACTTGAAGAAATAAATTGATCAATAATAATTTGAGCACCGTTGGCAAAGTCACCAAATTGTGCTTCCCAAATTACCAATGCATCCTTTTTTACTGCTGAATATCCAAACTCAAAGCCTAATGCCGCATATTCACTCAACAGTGAATTATGCACATGGAATCTACCTTGTCCCTCTGTTAGATGATTTAGCGGAGTAAAGGTTTGATCGGTAGTAGTCCCATGGAGTACGGCATGACGGTGAGAAAAAGTTCCCCTTTCCACATCTTGTCCCGTTACGCGGACGGTTCTACCGGCAGTTAGCAGGGATCCAAATGCCAAAGCTTCCGCGAATCCCCAATCGATTTTCTTTTCGTTCTTTTGAACTGTCTCTGCTCGTTTTGCTAGTTGACGTAGGAGTTTTGGGTTGGCGTCAAAATCTTTTGGTACGGTATTTATTTTAACAGCAATCTCTTCCAGCTTTTCCCTTGAGAAGGTGGTGTCTGGGAATATATTTCGATTTTTTTGAACGCTTTCCTTGCGATCTATGAGTTCGTTTGTGACCTCCAAATGAGGAATTTTTTTGGCATCTTCAAAAGCGGCCATTAATAACTCATCAAACTCATCAAAAATTTGTTGAGTTTCCTCGGTGGTGAGTTCTTGGTGCTTGACCAACCATTCGGTATATAAATCTCGTACCGTTTTGTGGTCATTAATCTCCTTATACATACCTGGTTGCGTAAAAGCTGGCTCATCACCTTCATTGTGACCATGTTTACGATAACCAATTAGATCTATAATAACATCCTTGCCAAATTTTTGACGGTACTCAAGTGCCATTTGAATTGCATGTACAGCCGCTTCAGGATGGTCACCATTTACATGAAAAATAGGGGCAAGTACAGATTTAGCTAAATCTGTAGCATATTCCGTACTTCTACCATCACTAGGTAGGGTGGTAAAACCTATTTGATTGTTAATGATGATATGAACCGTTCCACCGGTTTTATACCCTTCTAACAAGGACATATTTAGCGTTTCAGCCACTACACCTTGTCCAGCGAATGCAGCATCACCGTGCATAAGAACTGGGATAATTTTTTGTTGAGCATTACTGGCTTCATGATGATCTTGCACTGCGCGAGAAGCTCCTTCAACCACTGGATTTACTGCCTCTAAATGGGATGGATTAGGCATTAGCTCGATCTCGATTTGCTTTTCAGATGCAGTCACATGAGTACCTTTGGCGCCTAGGTGGTACTTAACATCGCCAGAACCTTGAATGGTATCTGGATCTACGTTGCCTTCGAACTCGGCAAATACCCGGTGATAGGGTTTATTCATGATATTAACCAACATATTCAAACGACCGCGATGGGCCATACCCATGAATACCTTTTCTACATCGTAATCCCCAGCTTTCTCCAATAAGAAATGCATCATGGGGATTAAGGTGTCATTACCTTCTAATGAGAAACGTTTGTGACCAATGTATTTTTTATGCAGAAACTCTTCAAAGGCCATTGCCTGGTTAAGTTTTGATAGAATCTGCTTTTTATCATCCTTTGTTAGTACAGCTTCATTAAGTGAAGACTCCATGCGTTCACGTAGCCATTTTCGCTCTTCTAAATCGAGCAGGTGCATGTAATCAGCACCGATTTGCTCACAATAGGTATCTCGAAGAAGCTTAATTATCACGCGCAAAGTGGCTTGACGTTTACCACCTAGCCCACCACAATAAAATTCTCTATCCAAATCCCAAACCGATAAACCATAATAGGCCAGATCAAGCTCAGGATTATATCCGGGTTCTTTTTCTAATGGATCTAGGTTAGCCAGTACATGGCCACGCATCCGGTACATATTAATAAGTCTCCAAACACCAATGGTCCGGCGATCCTCTTCTAGTGTGTTGCCACCACCATTGAATGGTCCCGAATAAAAATCTTCTCCATATGGAATAGGGTCGTAAGGTATTTCTAGATCAGAAAAAATAGAATCGTAAAAATCGGCTTGCCCACTCAGTAAATGATTTACTTCGTTCAAAAAAGCACCTGATTCGGCCCCTTGTATAATTCTATGATCATACGTACAAGTCATGGACATAACCTTAGATATACCAAGTTGGTTGAGTACATCTTTGGACATATTCTGAAACTCGGCAGGGTAGTCAATCGCCCCAGTCGCAATGATTGCACCTTGACCAGGCATGAGTCGAGGAACAGACGATACGGTTCCAAGTGTCCCAGGATTGGTGACCGATATAGTAGTTCCTTGGTAATCCTCTATTTGAAGTTTACCATTACGTGCTTTGTTCACCAGTTCAGCAAACGCGTACAAGAACTCCTTAAAGTTCATTTTATCTACGCCTTTGATGTTCGGTACAACCAAATTTCGGCTTCCATCTTTATTAGGTAAATCAACTGCAACCCCTAGGTTAATCTGCTCAGGGACTACTCGATAGTGAACCTTACCATCTTTATGATAGGTATGATTAATGGTCGGAAATTTTTTGATTGCTTGAATAACTGCCCAGCATATGAAATGGGTAAACGAAGCTTTCGGTTCATTCCTTTTTACCAAATGCCGATTGATGATGGTCCGGTCTTCTATCATCATCTTCACAGGAAGCACTCTCAAGGAAGTAGCAGTAGGTACTTCTAAACTGGCGTCCATATTTTCTACAATTTTTGTAGCAACGCCTTTGATTTTTTGAAGCTCACCTGCAGGTGCTGGGTTTTTAGCTTTTGAAGCTGCTTCAGAGGCTACAGGTATAGTGGCTGTGGAAGGGGGAGCATTGTTCGCCACCGAATCCTGATGGGTTTCCCTACTATTTGGGGTACTCGTGCCGGTACTTTCTAGGCCATTTAATTCATCAAAATAACGTTTCCAGTGCGTGGGCACTGAATTAGGAGAATTTTGGTACTGCTCGTATAACTCTTCTACTAGTGCTGAATTTGGGCCGAATGCGGCTTCTAATGATTTCAAGGTGAGATTAACTAAGTGGGTTGAACAATTGTAAAGACATACATCAGGCCGATAAGAACCTTTTTGTTATCGACGTAAATTAAGCAGATGAAAGTAAAAAAGCACTCAAATATTCGTTTAATGTGCGCCTTATTCACACTTTAAACTGGCTTAATCAAAATGTATATTCCATTCTATTCAAGTTGATTAACCCATGCGGTTATCATGCCTTTAAAACCTAACAAACCAGCCAATAATATACATGAAATCAACGGAGAAAAAGACTACTGGAGCTGAAGAAATACATTGGAATCTGGGTGATTTATATGCTGGAATTGATGATCCAGCATTTGCTAATGACCAAGTAAAAGTACTAGAAAGAGCTCAATCTTTTGCAGCACAATATCGAGGCCGAATTGTGAATTTAGATGCCAAAGAATTCCTAGCTTTACTAAAAGAATACGAGGCTATCCAGGATATGGCTGGTAAAATCGGATCCTTTGCCTATTTACTGTGGAGTACTAATACTCAAGATGCTGCCTATGGAAAAACTGTTCAATCCACCAACGAGTTAGGTTCCAAGCTAAGTCAATATATGGTTTTTTTCCGGGTGGAATGGTTAGCCCTCAATGAGCAACACGCCCAACAGCTGATCAATGACCCAGTTTTAGCACAGTATACGCACTATTTAGAGTCATCGCGGTCATATAAGCCCTTTTCACTTAGCGAAGAGCAAGAACAAATACTTTCAGCCAAAAGCGTAACAGGGCAGAGCGCATGGGTGCGCTATTTTGACGAGACTTTGGGCTCAGCAACCTTTCATTATGATGGAGAAGAAAAATCAGAGCAGGAAGTCTTGAGCCTTTTGCATGACCCCAATAGAGAGGTTCGTAGAGATGCTCATACCTCATTATCGAATGGTTTTAACAAACTTTCTCGAAGTTTGACCTTCATATTCAACACATTGTTGGCCGATAAAGCAACCAACGATGAATTGCGTGGCTACCCATCATGGATTCATGCACGTAATTTATCTAACGAAACCGACAAAGAAACAGTGGATGCCCTTGTCCAGGCTGTGACGGGTCATTACCAATGGGCACAAAGGTATTATACCCTTAAATCGAAGCTATTAGGAATAGAAGATTTCAAAGATTACGACCGATATGCTCCTTTGAAAAAGACAGAGACTACGGTTTCATGGGAGCAAGCACGGTCAATGGTTTTAGATGCTTATGGTGAATTTAGCCCCAAGATGTCGGACATCGCTTCGCGTTTCTTCGACGAAAAATGGATTGATGCCGCTATAAAACAAGGCAAAAGAGGGGGTGCCTATTCGGCAGGAACCGTTCCATCTGTCCATCCATATGTGTTTATGAACTATGATGGCAGGCTGCGTGATGTACAAACCCTAGCCCACGAATTGGGTCATGGAGTACACCAATACCTATCCAGGAAACAAGGTGCCCTTCAAGCCAGTACACCCCTAACGACCGCAGAAACGGCCTCGGTATTTGGTGAAATGTTGGTATTCCAACGCTTATTAAAGCAGCTGGACGATCCAATGGAGGAATTAGCCCTGTTAATGGGTAAAATAGATGACACCATCGCGACCGTATTCCGGCAAATTTCCATGAATCGATTTGAAGAAGCCATGCATACGGCGCGGCGAGAAGAGGGAGAACTCACTACAGAGCGGTTTTCTGAACTTTGGAATACCGAGCAAGAAAAACTCTATGGATCATCGGTTGAATTGACTCCGGAATACCGTCATTGGTGGTGTTATATTCCACACTTCTTGCACACACCAGGCTATGTATATGCCTACGCTTTTGGTGAGTTACTGGTGCTGGCATTATATGAAGAATATCAGCGTAAGCCGGAAGGCTTTGCGGATCGTTATTTGTCCTTGTTGGAAGCAGGGGGGTCTGAGTGGCCGCATGAACTCATTGCTCGTATGGGGCTGGATATACAAGACCCTCAATTCTGGCAAAAAGGATTGGCTTCCTTTGAACGCATGATACTCCGAGCGGAAGAGTTATATGCACAGGTACAAAATCAATAGCAAAATAAAGAGGTGAATGTGAGTGTTTTACACACTATCTTAAGCAAAATTACCCCTATATGAGTTTAGACCGTCAAGAAAAAGCATTACGAGAATTCAAGCAAATAATTGCTGATTTAGTCCATTTACTACGCGCTTCAACTGGTTCTCAGTTAGCCTATATGTGCTGGGTTAACCAATCTAGACAGCAGTTTGTTTGGGAAACTCACAGTACTCGCCTTAGTAATGTTATGTTCAAAGATCGAGTGAACTTTCACCATCATTTCCTTGACGACTATAAGGAGCTTGATGAGCTCATTAAGCTGCGCATTGGAGAGGATATTTCAAAAGCAAAATTGGGGCATTATTTCAGTGTGGTACACGCAAAAAGCATGTTGATAATCCCTTTTATAAACAAAGGGGAGACGGTTGGGCTTACGGTGCTTGAATCTGATCAAGACTTGGAAGAAGAGTCCTTGCTCGATGCTATCTACTCCTACAACAATGCGATGGTTAATGTGCTGGATACCTACCTTGAAGTCGTAGATTTGCACGAGCAGCAAAAGGAATGGGAGGAATACGAGGAATCCCTTGCAAATGTCCATTCGCGCTTGAACAAAGTGGAAGTGATCACTACTTGTTTGGATGAAATGCAATTCTTATTACCAAATGGTGGGGTAAGTTTCCTATGTGCCGCTATGGACCACTGGACTCTTGCACTTAATGCCAAATTTGCAAAAAATGCACCCTATGTAGGGCTTGGGGTGGATGATAAAAGCAGTGTGCGGGATGCTTTGGAGAGAGGAACTCCTGTGTTTAATATGCACTTTAACTCAAATCCTAAGTTGGTATCTGCGTATGAATCTAGAACCGAAGGTGCAAGCTATGTGTTGCCATTATTAGTCCATGATCGTCGTCAAGGAGCCTTTATTGCCTATGACAAAGACCCGCTTAGCTTCAAGGAATCTACTAAGCATAAGTTAGCCAACTTGGCTCGAGTTGCAGCGCTACAATTACAAAGCAACACGCGCAAATCCACCATGGATGAAGATATTTTCACTGAAAAATATGAAGCTTTGGTCACAGAACTTTGGGAAAAATCTGTGGAGCATGAATTGTACCGTTTACGCACCGAGCCAGAACGTCATACCTGGATGGGGCTCGTAACGTTGGAGGATTTTTCCTCATTTCGAACTCGCTTTAGAATGGAAGAGCTACAAAGAATGCAACGAGATATCGTGCGTTTTTTGAATCCTTACCGATTTCAGCAGAAGGGTTATATCGGGTTTCAGTCCGATTATGTCTATAGTTTCATGCTTCAAAGCAACAAAGAATCGGCCTTAGAAGAATGGGTAGAGCAAACCCGCTCCAAAGTTGCTCACGGTTTAAAACTGAGTTCAGGAATGAACATAACGGTTTCCTTTAAATTTGGTGCGGTAAAATTAAATGCCGAATACCCAAACGCTTACGAAGTGCTAAGTTTAGCCAAACAACAGCTTGCCGAAGTAGTGAAAGCTGAGCAAGAACACCTCCAGGTGTATTAATGAAACGGGTTATTTTATTGATTGTGGATGGTTGGGGCATTGGGGCTCAGGAAGACGCCATTGAATACGGAGATCAATTGGCTCACACAATGGGGCATGTTAGCGAAGAGACCATGCTTAGATTACCCAACTTTGAAAAAATGGGTCTAGGCAATATCGCTACTCTTGCTAGTATACCACCAACATCTTCTCCCATAGCTAGTTATGGCAAGCTACGCGAAAAGTCTAGTGGCAAAGATTCCACAACGGGGCACTGGGAGCTGGCAGGACTTGTACTCGATGCCCCTTTCCCTACCTATCCAAAGGGCTTTCCATTGGAGTTGATCCAATCTTTTTGTGCTGAAATTGGTACAGCCGGCGTATTGTGTAATTCCCCATATTCTGGGACTAACGTCATTGCAGATTTTGGGAGTGAGCACATAAAAACAGGATTCCCTATCGTGTACACTTCAGCTGATAGTGTATTTCAGATTGCTACCCACGAAGACATCGTTCCAATCGAAACCCTGTATGAATGGTGTGATTGGGCTAGGAATAACTTATTAGTCGGCGAACATGAGGTAGGGAGGGTGATTGCAAGGCCCTTCAAAGGTGAAGCACCATTATTCGAACGAATTTCGCATAAAAGACACGATTGGTCAGCAGCTCCACCTAAAAATCATCTAGTGACTGAATTAAAAAATAGAGGACATAAGACCGCATCCATAGGTAAAGTGGCAGATTTATTTAATGGTGAAGGATTTGATTTTTTGTATCCGACAAAAGGAAATACCGAAGGCATCGAGCAAATCAAGAAGCGTTTAAGAGCCAATAAAGAAGACTTTCTATTTATTAACCTCATTGACACTGATCAGTTATATGGTCACAGGCTAGATCCAGTGGGGTATGCAGAGGCACTTATGGAAATTGATTCGGCTCTTCCCGCGATAATGGATGAGCTTACTGGCGAAGATCTCTTGATCATAACAGGAGATCACGGGAACGACCCATGCGTCCAAAGTACCGATCATACAAGGGAGTTTGTACCGGTACTGCTTTACGGTAAACGTACTTCTGCTAGAGCCCTAGGAGTTCGAGATGGGTTTAGCCAAGTGGCGGTGAGTATAATGGACTTTTTCGGCTATGAAAAAACCTTTGGGGCGGAAAGTTTACTGTAAAAATAGCATGACAATAACTGTATTAAAGGCTACAAAAGAGTGAATTTTTTCCGTATATTTAAAGTTGCCTAGATTGTAGAGTTAGTATTGTATTGCTATTCGCAACATCTTCGCACCTTGTAGGCGCATTCGATATATTATTCAAACTCCTACAATTTTTCTGAACAATTCGAATTAAACTATATTATTGTGGCAAAAAGCTCTGGTATTTCTACCCGTGAATCTGAATCACTCGATCGCTATTTACATGAAATTGGTAAAGAAAAACTAATTACTCCGGATGATGAAGTTCGTCTAGCAAAAGAAATTCAAAAAGGCAGTCAAAGAGCACTCGAAGATTTAACCAAAGCCAATTTACGATTTGTGGTTTCTGTTGCTAAGCAATACCAGAACCAAGGTTTGTCACTTGGTGATTTGATCAATGAAGGGAACCTAGGTCTTATTAAAGCGGCTAAAAGATTTGATGAAACTCGCGGATTCAAGTTTATTTCGTATGCCGTTTGGTGGATTCGTCAGTCCATTCTTCAAGCTTTAGCTGAACAAAGTCGTATCGTTCGATTACCCCTAAACCGAGTCGGTGCCCTCAATAAAATAGGGAAAGAACTTTCTAAGTTGGAACAAGAATATGAGCGTTTACCATCAGCTCACGAACTAGCGGAAAGCCTTGAAATGACCGTAGGTGAAGTGGCAGACACCTTGAAGATATCCGGTCGCCATCTTTCAATGGATGCTCCATTTGCCCAAGGAGAAGACAATCGTCTGCTCGATGTTATTGAAAACGAAGAAATACCCAATCCGGACTTCGAACTTATGGGTGAGTCCCTTAAGGTTGAAATCGAGCGAGCACTCTCTAAACTAACCAAGCGAGAAGCAGAAGTAATCCGTCTCTACTTTGGTATTGGCCGTGAACATTCCCTAACCCTTGAAGAAATTGGCGAGCGATTTGATTTAACCAGAGAACGAGTTCGTCAAATCAAAGAAAAAGCTCTGCGTAAATTACGTCACCACAATAGAAGTGCCGCCTTGCGGGTATACTTAGGCTAATAATTTATTTAATTAAGCCTTTGATTGTTGATTAGGGTACAACTTAGGACAGCGCCCAGACAATAGCTTAGGGTAAAGCTCAGGGCAGATCTACGAGTAAAGGCAAGGGTTTATATTCTATCCTTTAAAAAACACTA